>Ga0114996_10003053_pt1 | contig 21117 bp, 22 predicted proteins | sample ArcticOcean_MG_C_4_FD_87039 | JGI IMG/M metagenome (GOLD analysis project Ga0114996, IMG submission 87039) | Marine microbial communities from western Arctic Ocean - ArcticOcean_MG_CB4_134 | ecosystem: Environmental > Aquatic > Marine > Oceanic | place: Arctic Ocean: Canada Basin | collected... | reverse complement strand
TTGAGCAGGGAGAGGAGATCGGGACGTTTTTCCCTCCTGCCGCAAGCAAACTGGAAAGCCGTAAGAGATGGATGCTAAGCGCGGCCTCTCGGACCGGCTCCGTGATTGTCGATGCAGGGGCTGTAGAAGCGGTACTCGGCCAGCACCGCAGCCTTCTGCCTGCAGGTGTAACTGGAGTGGAAGGGTCGTTTGGCCGAGGCGATATCGTGCCCATCCTCGGCCCTGATGGCGAGCGTCTCGCCTGCGGCATTGTTAACTACTCTTCAGAGGACGTGGAGCGCATCAAGGGCCTGCGGTCAGATCGCATCGGTGATACGCTGGGCGTCACCTACGCCGACGAAGTAGTGCACCGGAACAACCTGGTGGTGCTTTAGCATGGCCGACTGGCGAGGGCTTGAATCATGACCACAGTCGCTAATGAACTTCTGACGAAGGCGCAGGCGGCCCGCGGGGCCACTCGCGAGCTGGCCCGACTTTCCACCGATGCCAAGAACCGGGCCATTGAACTAATCGCGCTTGCGCTTGAGAGCCAGCAAGGCTCCGTCTTGGAAGCCAACCGTCAGGACTATGAAGCGGCCCGGCAGGATGGCATGTCGGAAGCCCTGTTGGACCGGCTTCTTCTTACGTCAGAACGTCTAACGGCCCAGGCCGCGGACGTACGCAAGGTTGCTGGGCTACCCGACCCTGTTGGCGAATCGTTCGATGCGCAGACGCTGCCCAACGGGTTGCGCATCGCTCGGAGGCGGGTGCCTCTGGGGGTCATTGGCACCATCTATGAGAGTCGGCCCAACGTGACGGTGGACATCTCGGTCCTCTGCCTCAAGTCAGGCAACGTGGCGCTCCTGCGTGGTGGCAAGGAGGCCATTCGCTCCAACGCCGCTCTAGCAGGCCTCGTGCGAGGCGCTTTGGCAAAAGCAGGCGTCACCCCTGAGGCAGTTCAACTGGTGGAATCGACGGACCGAGCCCTAGTCGATCAAATGCTGACGCTGAGCCAGTACATTGACCTTCTCATTCCTAGGGGTGGCCCTGCCCTGGTCAAACTGGTTGCAGAGCGAGCTACTATGCCAGTGGTGACGGGTGGCATAGGGGTTTGCCATACCTTTATTGATGCCTCCGCGAATATAGAGAGGGCTGTGGCCATTGCCTACAATGCAAAGGTTCAACGCCCCACCGTATGCAATGCCCTGGATACCCTCTTGGTCCACGCCAAGGTGGCGCCGGAGGTGTTGCCCAAGGTGGCTTTGGCCTGGGCTGAAGCAGGTGTGGAGATGCATTGCGACCACAGGGCGCTTTCTATTCTCGGACCGAGTCACGGGACCGCTGTGGTTCCGGCAACTGAGGACGATTGGGGCAAGGAGTTTCTTTCCTTGGTCGCTGCCGTGGCCGTTGTCGACTCGTTTGACGAGGCTTTGGAGCACATCCACAAATACGGCTCTGGCCACTCTGAGGCTATTCTCACGGAGGACTACTCGGCGGCAATGCGCTTCCTGGACGAGGTGGACGCCGCCGCCGTATTTGTAAACGCTTCCACTCGTTTTACGGACGGCGCTCAGTTTGGACTTGGAGCGGAAGTGGCTATCAGCACCAACAAGCTTCACGCACGGGGGCCAATGGGCCTGCGGGAGCTAACGTCTTATAAGTGGATTATCATGGGCGACGGTCAAGTCCGGGAGTAGGGAGGGGCCGCGCCCATTGCCCAAGTCAGGGTATTCTCGTAGGCGGCAAGGGCCACGGGCACCCGGATCTCCGCTTGATTCCCTGGTGAGCGAAACCGTCCAGTGCGCGAAGGTGATGTTGCGAGCTATCAAGGCCGGCAGGGATTAGGCCTGGCGGAATATTGCATTGGAGGAAAACGTCGATGGGACCGTTTTACTTTGAGCGAGAGGTGCGTACACCCTATTCTGAGGTGTACACCATACTAGAGGACGAAGCGGTGATCGGCAGGATTGACCTGCACTACGTTTCTGGAATGGTCCACGGCACCCTCACCATTGGCGAGAGTGTGACTCAGGAGGGCATTCAAGACCTCATCGACGCCTTGGATGAAGAGATTGTGGACTCCGTGGGTATCTCGCGTGAAGAGTTCATCATCCACGTCCATCAAGGGCGCGATATAGGCGTTTGGAGCAAGAACGACTTTACTGAGAATGGTAACGGCCACGGCGAACACGGCAATGGAGAACTCTAGCCCTGAAGCGCTGCTAGGCTAGCCGGATCCTTCGCATGATACGCAGTGCGATGGTCGGGATGGGCTCTCCTAACCGGAAGATCATAGTCATGAAAGCCGTCGAGGCGATTCCCAGCAGACCGCCGGCGATCACATCCGACGGGTAGAAGACTCCCGCATACACCCTCCCAGCGGAATACAGCGTCCCGAGCGCGAAGAGGATTCCCCCAACCTTCTTGTTGCCTAGCCAAGCCCCTGACGCCGCTGCGAAAGCCAAAGCGGTTGGATTGGCCGGAAACGAGGAGTCCGTTGGGCGGTAGAACAGCAGCGGCAGGTCGTGATCCACGAAGGGCCGGAAGCGGAAGATGTGGGCATTCATCACGGTGACCCAGGCGTTTACCAATCCCATTGAGGATGCGGCGATCCAGACTGCCCGCTGATTGATCTCCCGTAGCTGCCTGGTTAGGCCGGTGAACCAGAGCCCCAGCAGCGTAATAGAGAACAGCACGGGCATGAAGTAGTCGCTAATCAGCACCTTTAGCGCTGCGTCGACCCAGGGCAGAAAGCCCACCCACTGATTGAGCCACAGGAGAACCGTCTCGTCCACCCGCGTCATGACCGGTTATCCCTGCGGAAGCTTGCCCGGAGCGCCGTGCCAAACGTGGTGGTCCTCAGCGCCTCGACACCGTCGACATCGTCCGGTGGCTGATGAGAACGCATGCTATTGACTAGGGAAGAGAAGCCCAAGGTAAACACTGTGGCGAATGCAGCAGCGGCAAGGAATAGGGCGAACATCAGTGACCCGCCAAGGCCATCCTCGGTATCTGGAACGTTGCGTTCACGGCTGAGGAAGAACCACAGAAAGGCTCCCACGGCTAACGCCACGCCGAGAAGGCCACCAATGAGGCGGTTGGTCACAAAAAGCAGGCCGTCCAGATGGTTATACCACGCAGCAATCTGAAGCCCGCCGCAACAGGCAACGAAGGAGAAGATGGAGTAGTGGAGGGCGAACAGGATCACGTTCGTCCCTGGAACTAGGCGCTCACCTTGGCCCGCACTGGCATGCACCAATCAAGGTACTTGGCGTTTCGGCCTCGGATCACGTCGAAATAAAGGGAACGAAGCTCGGTGGCGATGGGGCCCCAGGCTCCAGATCCTATCTTCATATTGTCGATTTCGCCTACAGGAGTCAGATGAGCCGCTGTGCCCGTCATGAACACCTCGTCGGCAAGGTAGAGTTCGCTGCGGCGAATGCTGCGCTCCTCGGTCTCAATGCCTAGCTCGCTCTTCGCCATTTTCATTATCGTGTCCCGCGTTATGCCAGGTAGGACGTTGTCCGTTATGGGCGGAGTGAACAAGCGGCCGTCTTGCACCATGAAAATGTTTTCGCCGGAACCCTCCGCGACGTGGCCGTCCTGATTCAACAGAATGGCTTCATCAAAGCCGGCCAAGACCGCCTCTGTCTTGGCCAGGATGCTGTTCACGTAGAGACCACTGATCTTCAGGCCCGTCGGGATCATGGTGTCTTCCATGCGACGCCAACTTGATGTACAACAACGAGCAACGGCTTCCACATCCAAATAGGCCCCCAAGGGGACGGTCATAATAGTTAATTCGGCGTCAAGCTCATGAAGCTTGAGGTTAGCCACCCGCTCGGTGCTTTTGAAAGCCAGAGGCCGTATATAGAGGTCGTCGTGGTAGCCGCTTCGCTCCACCAGCTCCGCCGACAGCCGACAGAGATCGTCCACGGAGTAGGGTATGTCCATCCGGAGGATCTGGCACCCGCGCAGCAAGCGCTCGTAGTGCTCTCGTGGGCGGAAGATGTAGAGCGTCGAGTCGTCTTCGTTCCAGTTGGCCCGAATTCCCTCGAAGACCGCGGTCCCATAGTGCAGGGCGTGGGTAGCGATTCCTACCTTTGCGTCTGCAAGTGGCAAGAATTCACCACGAAAAAAAGCCAACGGTTGAGGTGGCATTCAAGGACTCCTTGCTGGTCAAGCTGACCAGCGAAAGTATACCTATGTAGGCACTCACGGAGCAAGTGGAAGGACTCCCGTCATTACATTGTGAAGGAAGTGGCAATGGGATATGCTGAAGGTATCTAGGAGATTGAATCGAACAATGACCATTGAACCTAACATTCCGCCTAACCTAGCCGCCGCTCCGGAGCCTTGGCTCACGGGCCGCAGGAAGCTGCTCATAAGCGTCGCGGTCGTGGCCTTGGCCATGTTCTACTTTGCCTTTCAGTCTTTCCAGGGCGCGGCCCAGTACTTCTACTCGGTCCAGGAACTTCAGGCGCAGGGTGAAGCCCTTGCGGACGAGACGCTCAGGATTCGGGGGAAGTTGCTACAGGAGTCGTTTGAGCGAGCGCCCGGTACCGGTACCGGAGAGTTCATTCTGGTGGACGACAATGGAGATCATCTGCAAGTGTCCCACGCCGGAGCGGTACCGAGCCTTTTCTTCAATCCGCACTCGGAGATCATCCTCCAGGGCACCTACGACCCAAGCGGCGTCTTCACGACGAAAGGTGATCCGCTGATCAAGTGTCCCACCAAGTTCCAAGAGCTGGACGAGCCTGGTGAACAACCGGCAGACTACGAGGCGGATTACGACGTTTGAGTTGGCCCCTCTGCGCAGATCGGAAAAAGAAAGACCCGGCCTTGCGCCGGGTCTTTCTTTTGTGGGCTCGCGGAAGTGCTAGTTCTTGGAGTTCCGAACCTCACGCCGGATTGCGTCCTTGAGTTCGGGAGGGGGCGTTTTAGCAGGAAGCCCTCGCAGGCTATCCACTGTTGATCGCAACGAGGATATGAAAGCGGTGCATGGTCCGCACCATGACAGATGATTCTCAAGGCGAGACAGCATCGGTTCCGTAAGCTCCCCATCAATGTAATCGGAGCAACACCCTGCTATTTCGGCGTGGTCTTCCGTCTTTCGCCTACGCAGGAATGAGGGCAATTTGAGCCAATCCGCCATCTCTACACTCCATTGAGGACTCCCAATCTTCGATTCACTGTAGTTGGGCCCCTTTATCCAGTCAAGATGAAGCCGAGCCCTCTTGTTGGCTTAGATGCATCACCCGCTGGCGGAGATGCCTGTAGGGGATTCATTGACACTGTCGTGGCTGAGCGGCTACGGTACGATGGAACTGCTCCTGAATTTCCTCTGAGGTTCTCCGTGTCCCTCCAGCCGGAAGTCGCTGATTTCGACCAGATTGTAGAGAACTATGCTGACTTCGCATACAACGTTGCCTATCGGGTGATGGGGAACCCTGATGACGCTCAGGACTGTGTTCAGGACGCGTTCATCTCCGCCTATCGCAACCTGGATAAGTTCCGGCAAGATTCCAAGGTTTCCACCTGGCTTCTATCGGATTGTCGTTAACGCATGCCTCATGCGCCTCCGCAAAGATCGTAGGGCCAAGACCATGACCCAGCCGGAAGGGGAGGTCGAGCAGGTGCTCGCTGACCCCTCCCCCAGCGCCGAAGAGGCTCCAGAGAGGGCCGCGCTCAACAAGGAATTGGGGGAGCACTTGGAGGCTGGCCTGGCTGCCCTGCCCGATGATTTGCGAATCGCAGTAACGCTACGAGATGTGCAGGGTCTCTCCAACCTGGAGGCCGCGGAGGTCTTGGAGACCACAGTGTCAGCGTTCAAAGCCCGGCTCCACCGGGCGCGGGTGCAACTCAGGAGCTATTTGGAGCCTTACATGGCAACCTAAGGCTTGCTTTCGGCGCCTATGACCGACAAAAAGAAGAGCGCCCCGCGTTTAGCGGGGCGCTCTTCTTTTTCTACTCTTACGCGGGGAGGGCCGGTCTAAGACGCAGCCCCCAAGATGGGGCCCTAGAGAACGAAGGCCTCTAGCATCTCAGGCACGGTCTTGGCCTGAAACTGGGGATGAATGGTGTCGATGATCCTCTGATGCAGGGGCTGGGAGTACTGCTCCTGGTACAGGATTCCCACCGGTACTCCGTCCGCCCTCGCTATCTCTAGGGCTGCATTCCAGTCCGTGGGGTCGTGGTCTTCGGGGATGTCATAGAGGGCAGGCTCAATGCCTTTGTTCTTGCTGCCCTTCAGCATTTCAAAGGTGTCGTTATAGGTGGTGCAGGGCGACTGCACATTGATGATCGAGAAACCTGGGTGATCCATCGCTTGACCCATAAGCTTAGCCATGTCTCTGGGCTTGCCGGAGAACGCTGAGGCCACGAATGAGACACCTACGCTCAGGAAGAACTGAAGAGGGTTGAGTCCCACCTCCAGCTTTCCGTAGGGCGTGGAGTTGGTCACCATGTTTTGCTCGCCGGTAGGCGAACTCTGGCCCTTGGTCAGTCCGTAGACGCCGTTGTCCATGATGACGCAGGTGATGTCCAAGTTCCGAGCGGCCTGAGGGGCAATATGCTCCTGGCCAATGCTCAGGAAGTCACCATCGCCGGCCACTACAATGACGTTTAGGTCCGGCCTGCCCATCTTGACACCGAGCGCAATGGGAAGTGTGCGGCCGTGGATGCCGTGGATGCCATAGGGCTGTTGCTCTCCCTCGTAGAGGTGCACAAGGTTTCCAGAACATCCGATCCCAGCCACTATGACGTTGTTGTAGATCGGTTCGCCGGTCCGCTCACCGCGTTCCTCTACCGCCCATTCCAAAGCCCGCCGGACCCCGAAATCGCCGCAGCCGGGACACCACTTGAAATCGTACTCAGGATTCTTGGCGCTCATACTCTAACGACTCCTCTTCCGTGGGCTTCAACTCGCTTCGTAATACGCTCTTCCAGGACGCTGACCTTGAAGGGCAGTCCCGTGTACTGGGTTATGGATTCGGCTCGTATGCCGTATGTCCGTAGGTATGAAGAGAATTGGCCCAGGTAGTTCAATTCAGGCACGATGACCAGTTCCTTCTGCAGCAACTCTTCCAATAGTTTCGCTGGCAGAGGGTGTAGGAACATCGTGTAATACCAGCCGATGCTCTGTCCGCTCGCTATAAGGGCCTCCCAAGCTTCTCGGCCTGGACCCTTGGAACCGCCCCAAGGCATGATTGCAATGGGGGAGTCGGTACCCTCAGATTCGTAATGACCATCTTCCAGCAGCTTCAGTTTACCGAAGCGGCGCTCCGTCATCTGGACGTGACGTTCTGCTAGATGGGTCGTGTCACCGTAGGAGTCGTGCTCTGACCCGTTTGCCACGTAGGCGCCTGGTGAGCCTGGGATCGGCATGGCCGAGAGTTCCGCACCGTCGTACCGGAGGTACCCGTTGTCACCTGTGTACGTTTCGCGGGTTTCGGGGGGCACAAGGTCTAGATCAGGCATGGGAATGTTTTGAGACCGCTCTGCCATCATGTGCTCACTAAGCAGAATTACCGGCCCCTGGTACCTCTCAGCCCAGTTGAAGGCATGGATAGCGGAGTAAAAACATTCCTCGATTGTGCCTGGAGCAATCACGGGTAGCTTGGAGTCACCGTGGGCAGGGTGCAGTGCCGTTTGGAAGTCGGACTGTTCCGTCTTGGTTGGCAGGCCAGTTGCGGGTCCGCCTCGTTGAACATCAACGACAACGCATGGAATTTCAGCCATCCATGCTAGACCAAGACCCTCGCTCATAAGCGTGAACCCGGGGCCCGCCGTGGCCGTCATTGCCTTCTTTCCGGCGTAGCCTGCGCCAATGATAGCCGTGATGGACTCGATCTCTGACGTTGCTTGGTAGGCGAACCTGCCTGGGCCGACGAGGTTCTTCTCCATGAAGATGAAGATGGGAGTAGCAGGGGAAATGGGGTAGCCGACATAGTAGTCGACGCCCGCTTGCAAAGCGCCGATGGAGAGCGCATCGTTCCCTTTGATCAGTATCTGCTTTCCCTCGGGCCTTATAGGCGCCATCAGGCTTCCTAGCTGGAACTCGCTGGTGGCGGCATGAAGGCGGCCCAGTTCAAGCGCTTTCGTGTTGAAGTCAACAACCTTGTCCCGTCCCTTGAACCGTTCTGCCACGAAGTCCTGGAAATACTCCTTTGGCATGTTCACCAAGTGCGCCAATGCGCCCAGGATGACCATGTTGGCAGAGCGTGCCTCCCCAGCTTCCTTGGCCAGTACCTCAATAGGTACGCCCAACGCCCTGGTTTCAGCGTCAATTTCGAAGACGGTGTCATACATAACCACACCGTCTTCTCTGACCTCCGCCTTGTGGTTGTTGTAGGCTTCAAGATTCAGGGCGACGAGGACATCAATCTCGTCTCCGGAACTTAGGACCGGATCGGTGGAAATACGAACCTGGGTGTAGGTGGGCCCCCCCTTGATCTGGGAGGGAAACGTAGCGAAGGTCATTACATGATAACCGACGGTTGCGGCCGCTCTGGCCAGAAACTCGGCGGCGGTAACTACACCCTGGCCGCCTTCACCTGCGAAACGAACGACGAAGTCACGGCGTTCCAACTTCAGCCTCCGCGAACGAGGGGTTATGAGGGACTTAGCTTACGCTGTCCCAACTCGCAAAATTTGGGGCGCCACGCGTGAACGTAACATCGGACAATTTAGCAGCCGGTAGTAGGGTTGTCAAACTTGACAGCTACCAGCGGTAGGTGCCGTTGACGCCTTGGACGAGGGCTTGGCGTTGTGTACTCTAGGCTCGTTGGAGGAAGGGGGCCATGCAGCTTCTAGACCGGCGTATTCTCCTATTGGACCTCGACGCTTTTTACGTGTCGGTTGAGGAGCTAAGGGACCCATCCCTTCGAGGCAAACCGGTGGTGGTCGGCGGTAGTCCTGAGGGGCGAGGTGTCGTGGCTGCCGCTTCCTATGCTGCGCGGGAGTATGGCGTTCATTCAGCGCTGCCCATGCGCACCGCCATGAAATTGTGTCCTGACCTGATTATCTTGCCGTTTTCCCGTGGCGCCTACAGCGAAAAGTCCCGCCTGGTGATGGCTTTGTTGGAAGAGTTCTCGCCAATGGTGGAGCAGGTTTCCATTGATGAAGCATATGTAGAGCTTTCTTCCGGCATTCCCTTCTATAGGGCTGGGGAGATCGGCAGGGAAGTCCAACGCCGAATCGAAGTGGCCCTTGGGCTACCAAGCTCCGTTGGGGTGGCAACGAGCAAAGTTGTTGCCAAGATCGCCTGCGAGAGTTCCAAGCCGCAGGGATTTCTAGCAGTGCCCCCAGGCCGGGAAGCGCAATTTCTGGCCCCATTGCCTGTCCGCCGCATGCCTGGTATAGGCCCCAGGGCTGCAGAGGTTCTCAACAAGCAGGGTCTGGAGACCCTGGGCCAATTGGCAGCCTGCTCTGACGACCTTATGGCTCGACTCTTTGGCAAACGTGGCCCCGAAATGCGCCAACGAGCGATGGGTGTCGACCTCAACCCGGTCGTGACAGAGCGTGAAGCAAAGTCTCGTAGTGTCGAGCGTACATTTGGCAAAGACATCGCCGATGCTGAGGCGTTGCTGAAGAGCATCAGGGAGATGAGCGAAGACGTAGCTGGACAGTTGCAGAAGGAGGGCGTCCTAGCGCGTACCATCGGCATCAAGTTGCGCTATTCCGATTTCACGACGCTTACTCGGGCCCACACGCGTTTTGAACCTACGGATGCGGCCGGGGACATCAATGAGGAAGCTGCCGCTTTGCTCACAGGGGCTTGGGAGACGAATCGTCCAGTGCGCCTTCTGGGTGTCAAGGCGGAGAAGCTAATCCCCGCCGGACAACCTCAGAAGGCGCCCAGACTTCTTTGAAGCGTCGACCACTGGCCTGTGCGCACCCAATTGACTCCATGTGCTGCGCTTGCTAGGCTCTCGGTTCCAATGGATGGTCAGCGAGGTGAACGCCATGCAGGAACCGGTTCCAACCACCCCCTCTAACAACCTTCTCGTCTCGGCGGACTCTCATATGGCGGAGCCCCCTGACCTCTGGGATAGGAACCTTCCGCAGAGTCTTCGTGACCGTGCGCCCCGGATCACGGCCAGGCTCTTCGAAACCAGCCAGCATCTCCGGGCCGGAGGTTGGGATCCGCATGAGCGCCTGAAAGACATGGCCTTCGACGGCGTTAGTGCTGAGGTTTTGTATCCCACGCTGGGTACGTTGGATGTGCGATTCCCTGACGACTGGGAGTTGGAAGAGGCTTGCTTCCAGGTCTACAACGACTGGCTCATGGATTTCTGCAGCGTTGCGCCTGAGCGCTTCTGGGGCCTGGGCGTGGTGTCACTGTGGAATGTTGGCCACGCAATCAAGGAGATGGAGCGTTTCAAGAAGGGGGGCTTGCGAGGAGCTGCCGTCTGGATCGCAGCGCCCGATGAGCTCCCCTACAACTCAGACCACTACGAGGAGTTCTGGGCAGCGGCACAAGACATGGAGATGCCGTTGAGTATGCACATCAACGCGCGAGCCAGGCCGGTCATCGTGAATCCCAAGCTCCCTCAAGCTCATTCGGTCAATGGTCATAAGCTTGACGCGATGAATTCCTTGCTCCACATCATCGGGTCAGGCGTGCTGGAAAGGTACCCGCGCTTGCTGATCGTGGTCGCGGAGATCGGCGTTGGCTGGATTCCCTTCTGGCTACAAGAGTTGGACTACTATACGGTGAGCCGCCAGCCGCTGCCTATGCTTCCTAGCGAGTATTTCCATCGCCAAGTCAGCAGCACCTTCATCAGCGATGCGGTTGGCTCGTACCTCCTGGAAGCATACGGGCAAGACAACTTCATGTGGTCCCACGACTACCCCCACCCAGCCAGCACATGGCCGGAGTCCCACGTCGTCGTCTCTGAGGAGCTACAGCACGTCCCTCAGGAGACACGCGAAAAGGTGCTCTGGGGCAATGCCGTTCGGGTCTACAACGGCGGCAATGTTCCTAAGCCCCCGGACCCGCCTGGGGATCGGGCCGAACTGGATGAATGGCTTGCCGGCCACTCGGGGTTTGGGGCCGCCTCGCGGCTCCGCAATGCTGCGCCTGCGGTTGGATAGATAGCCCTCTAAATAATGAGAACGCCCGCCCTAGAGGCGGGCGTTCTCATTAGCAGCGTACTTACCCTATCTACAGGTACCCTTGCTCCTTGTACCAGCGTTCGGCGCCGGGGTGAAGAGGTACATCCAGTGGTGTGGACTCCGTGTCTCTACCGATTTGATCGAGTCCGGTGTATGCGCCATCCTCCCACTTGATCTCGTCGGCGCGGGCCCCGATAGCGGCGCACATGCTATAGGCAACCTCGTCAGGCAAGGATTCTCGGGTGTACAGCGGCCAGCCGCTGTAGTCGATGGTTTCATAGTCGCGGTCCAGCCCCTTGAAGACGGACTTTGGCAGGATCACCTTCCGCCATCCAATGTCCAGCATTTGCTGCATGATGCCCGCTTCCAGTTCCAAAGGCTTGTAGCCGTGTTCTACAGCGACATCCAGCCAGGCGGGGACGCCCTCGTCGAAAACGATGTCCAGGGTGCCCTCGCGGATCTCTGCCATCCGGCGTGGGTCGTTGGGCGGCCCATTGAGTTGAATACTGCCTCCCCAGGGTTCTATGTCCTCTAAGGTAAAGCCGTACATTGGCAGCAACTGCCCCAACAAGACACGCGTTGAGTGCGTGGTGTCTTCCCTCGTGGATATGCGCAGCGGCATGCGGTTGTTCTTGACGTCGGCCAACGACGTTATTCCTAGGCCGGGTTTGACCAAGATCACGAAACGGTCCCAGGAAGGGAAAGAGGCGATGACCCGGACCGGAAGAGGGGCTCCTTCATACAGACCGGTGCCACGGTATGCCTGCGTTAGCAGGGCTGATGGGTTGACGAATGCGGCGTCCAGATCGCCTTTGACAATTCCCTTGGAAAGGATGGGGGAACCAGGCGCCATGCGAAGAGAGGGCTTGAATTCCTCACCAGACCCGTTCCCGATGTAGATGGCGACGTCACGGTTCGCGTAATAGGGAATGGATGGGTCTCCGGCCACGCCCAGTGCTATCTCCCACAGCATCCTGGACCGAACGAACTGCGCTCCTCTCGGTAACGTTTCCATTGAAAGACCTCCCTGGAATTAGGTGGCCGACAGAATACCACCCCCAGCACCAATTGGGGATGTTGGATGGAGCCCCTCGGTCACGGCTTGCCGGAACGCGCCTGGCCATTTGGAATTGACAACTGCCTGAGTCGGCCCTATCGTCGGCCTGTCAAACGGCCCCAGCTCCCCAGTAAGGAGGACAGCATGGCAATCGAGGTGACCGGCTCGCCAGACCCGGAGCTGATCAAGCAGTATTACATGAGGGACCCCTATAGAGAGTTCCTGGCCCGAGAGGGCGTGCCAGTTGTAGAAGAGTACGCCGTTGACTGCGTCAACATGCCCTTAGAGCCCTGGCCTCGCATGGGCGGGCTTGGCGCGTACGTCCACCTGGCGGGCCGCGGAGAGTTCCTCAGCACCTATGTGTCGGAGATTCCCCCTGGCGGGCAACTGAACGTCGAGCAACACCTTTACGACGAGGCCATATATGTGGTCAAGGGCCGCGGAGCAACATCAGTTGAGTTGGCCGATGGCTCTCGACATACATTTGAGTGGCAGGAAGGCAGTTCGTTCGGCATTCCCTTGAACGCCAAGCACCAGCACTTCAATGGCTCCGGGTCTGAGCCCGCGAGGTTTGCCGCCGTTACCGACCTGCCGGTGATTCTCAACATCTTCCACAACGAGAGCTTCGTTTTCGACAACCCCTACCACTTCCCGGAGCGCACCGGGGATGCCAGTTACTTTGCGGGCGAGGGAAAATTCCGCGAGGTGAAGGCGGGTCAGCATATGTGGGAGACCAATCTGGTCCCCGACCTCGTCAACTTCGAGTTGCCACAATGGCACGAGCGAGGCGCTGGCGGCAACATGATCAATTTCATATTCGCCGAGAGCACGCTCAGCGCTCACATGTCGGAGTTTCCCCCAGGGACATACAAGAAGGCCCACCGCCACGACGCGGGTGCTCATATCTTCTGCGTTACGGGCAAGGGGTATTCGCTGCTATGGCTGGAAGGGCAGGATCCCACGGACACGGTCCGCGTTGACTGGTGGCCTGGCGTCCTTTTCGCCCCACCGGACGGGCCGACCTACCACCAGCATTTCAATATCGCCAACGGGCAGTCCCGCTATTACGTTCTGGGCTTCGGAAGCCGCCGCTACCCGGTTTTCGACAAGCGGAAGGCGGTGGTGCAGGCTGCGGATACCGACATCAAGAAGGGCGGCATTCAGGTCGAATACGGAGATGAGGACCCCCGTATCCTGGACCTCTTCGAAAAAGAGTGCGAGAAGAACGGCGTCGCTTCGCAGATGCGGGCCTATCTGGAGGAGCGGGGAATCCAGCATCCGCCTAGGACGTAAGCCTGTCCCATCCTGTTCAGACCGACAGGGAAAATCTCAGCAACGATGGGGCTGGCTAGTCCTCGTAGACAGAGGTGTCTGGGTGGTTGGAGGACCAGCCGAACCAGTAGGCGTTACGGGCGTCCAGCCGCGGCAACTCTTGGGAGGGGTCGTCGTCCTGCACCAATGCATCGTCACGGGCTACCCAACTGGTCCCGTTTTCGTCGACGATCATGCTGCCTTCGCCCACTGAAAAGGTGTGACCGCCGCTCTCATACGCCCGCGCGGCTCCGGCCTTCGGGTCGGTAATGATCACCACGTCCCCGCCACCCAAGGTGTCGTTGACCACGAGAGTCTCGGTAAGGCTGTCCAAGGCGTATGCCCTTGCCTCTCCCCCAAGCAGCAAGCCGAATACCTCGGCCTTGGTGGCCAGCAGGTCGCTTTCCAGCGGAACGGGGAACATGGTGCCAGCGTCCTCACGATAAAGGTGGTAGATCGAAGAGGGGTCCGACTCAGGCAGGTACCTGTCTGGTGTGTATATTCCGGTCTGGATATCCAGAACAGTCGTGTTTGGGTGCTCCTCTAGCCACTGCTCCCAGGTCGTAACGGTCACGGGAAACAATTTTAGCTGGATGCCGCTGAAAGCCAGCGGCCCTACCACCGGCTCGCCTATAAACTGACGCCACAGCGTATTTGTGGCCCGGTCGTACATGAGCTTGTTACTGCGGTAGAGAAAGCCGGAGGTGCCGAACTCGGTGACCTGTCCGTTGACTGTGCGGGAATACACGATTCCCGATCCACAGAGTGTTCAGTAGGCTAACGCGATGGGCACTCCTCCAAGGACGTCGTTGGCCATTTCGTGGGGGTTCATGATGCGGTGCGGGTAGGCCCGGTGCTCCCCATTTATGGAAATGCCAAATACCCGGTCGTCAGGATTCAGGTAGGTGGCCGCCTCAGGCGAAACGACAGGAGGGTCCCTGAGGTCGGGAATCCCGTCCTTGGCTACGCCCCCCCACACCACTTCACCAATGTCGATCCTGGTCGGCACACCTTCGTAGAGGAACGCGCCCATAGCTGGGTCTACTAACGTATACAGATAGCCTTTCCAGGCTGCGAAGCCCTGTGGAGCATCAATCGAATTTTCGGCAAGCCACTTGACCCAGGCGCTCCAGGTGAATCTCGTGGAAAAGGTGATTCCATCGATGGGAGCAGACAACGTGTCCAGAGCGTAAAGGAGGCTGTCCGTTACGTCCTGCATATAGAAGGGATTGAACCGAAGCAGTTCCACCAGTGCGGGAATATAGGTGGGATCGCCACTTTCCCGGATCTCCCCAATTGCGGCAGTCTGGGAACTGAAGATGACTTCCTGGAGAGCGGTAAGCATAAGCTGGCCAGGGCCCTCCAGTGCGGGCGGCTCCGGGATTCTTGGGTCAAGGGTGGGCACGGGCGATGGCGGGGTCGCTGGCCTCACCGCAGGCGAGGACGTTGAAGTTGCGGAGGGCTCTGGCTCAGGAGAACTCGTAGGAGTAGCGGCGGGTTCCGAGCTATTAGAGCAAGCCACCAGCAAGGCCAGAAGGGCCGTGAGGCCAAGGGCAAACGTCTGCTGCTTGAAAGGCATCCATGTTCCTTTAGGCTGGTCTTATTGGGGCAGACCCTGCTATAGGAAGTATGCGTAGCGGGGCGGAATCTAAGATGTGCGGGCAGCGGTGAAAGATGCGCAATGGCAGCTACATCATGGTGTAGCCACCACTCACGCTGACCGTTTGGCCTGTGACGTAAGAGCAGCGGTCGGAGGCAAGCCATGCCACCATATTGGCGACATCGTCTGGCTTGCCGAGGCGGCGCAGCGGGTAGGCCCTGGTCGCTTTTTGTTGGCGCTCATCGGTCCAGAAGTCGAGGTTCTCATGCCAGAAACTGCCTGCACTGATCGTTTCCGGCGCCTCCGGGATTGTGAGGCCCGGACACACGCAGTTGAGGGTGATGTTGTAACGTCCGACCTCTCTTGCCAACGCTTTTGACAAAGCGATAACGCCGGCCTTGCAGGCTGAGTAAACTGCCTCTTTATACTCCCCCATCCGCCCAGCGTCTGAAGCCACGGAGATTACCCGGCCATACTCGCTGGTCACCATGTGAGGCAGCACGGCGCGGATCATGTTCATGGGACCCCAAAGGTTCACTCCCACGACCTTCTCCTGCTTCTCAAGGGTCTCATCTAGGAAAAGTTCGTCGAACATCCAGCCAGCTACGTTAGCCAGGATGTCGATCTTCCCTAGGTCGTGAACCACGCGGTCAACGGATTCTTTGACCATAGCTGGGTCGGCAATATTGGTCGCATAGCCGGTAGCTTGACCCCCACTGGCCTTCACTTCCTGAGCAACCCGCTGCGCTCCGGCCTCATCGAGATCCAAGATGGCGACGTTGGCGCCCTCCTGAGCTAGGGTCAAAGCAACCTGACGGCCTATGTTTGACGCTCCGCCGGTCACGATGGCGATGCGGTCGCCGAGTAGCAAGTCCATGGGCGCACTCCGAACAAAGGGAAGTAAGGGACAAGGGGGACGGAAGGATTACCGAAGCTGCGGAAGTGCCAGAAGTCAGGCACCTACGATGCTGACTTTGAGTGTTAGCAGGGAGGTTCTAGCGGCCTTCAATAGCGGCGACAACTCGCTCCCGCCTTCGTGGGCAATTGCCCGCACAGTCACCTGGGCCGCTTCCATGGCTCCCGCTATGGTTGCATTCTGGACATCAAGCGCGGGGACATCTGAACTGGTGGCTCGGAAGCCTCCGTCAGGCATAGCCTCTACCGTGAGCTTGAGTTGGTTGGAATCCATGATGGACCTCGATGGACCTCGAATGAGTGGTGCCCAACTTTAGGCTTCACCAACGGCATCTGTCAAGAATGGACGATAGTCGTATAAAGGGTGCCTAGCGATGGTGAAAAGCGTTGGTGTTCGCAGCGAAAACGGCTAGTTTGCAGGTGATCTGTTGACCAACGGAGGCCGAGAGATCGGCTTCCTTGCCTCGTGATACGGCCCATGCCACAATGTGGCGGCTCAGCGAAGCTACAAGGAGACCGCCATGTACGATCTGCTCATCAAAGGTGGGCGGGTTTTGGACCCTGCTCTGGGACTCAATGCCGACCTCGATGTCGCTATTACTGACGGCCTTGTGGCGAGTGTGGCGGCTGACATCCCGGAGACGGAAGCGCTGCGCAGCATTCGTGTCCCGGGGAAGACTGTTGTACCGGGCCTGATAGACTTCCACGTCCACGTTTATGAGGCGGTGAACCCAAGAGGCCTCAACCCAGATTCTGCCGGTGTCCGAGCGGGAGTGACGACGGTCGTGGATGCCGGCAGCGCCGGTCCCTTCAACTTTGGCGGCTTTCCCAAATACGTGTTGCCTTATTGCAAGACAGAGGTTGTCTGCTTCATGCACGTCGGCCGGCACGGCTTGGTCAGCTTGCCGGAGATTCGCGGCCCCGAAGACATAGATGCTGACGAGGCCATCAAGATTGCAGCCCAGTACAAGGGGCAGATCCACGGCTTGAAGGTGCGGATGGTCAATCCGGCCTTGGAAAATATGGGCATGGACCTTGCCCGCATCGCCAAGGACATTGGGCGTCAGACGGGATTGCCGTTGATGGTGCACATCGGTGATCCGCACGCCAAGGTGGGGCAGAAGTCAGTATTGACGGAGTTGTTGGACATCCTCGACGAGGGGGACATACTCACCCACCTCTTCACCTCACACCACGGTGGGGTGCTGGATGCCAACGGCAAGCTTTACCCACAGGTGAAGGCGGCGGTGGAACGTGGTGTCCTCTTTGATACGGGCCATGGACGCTTCAACTTTAGCTTCGATGTGGGCCAGCGATTACTGGACCAAGGCATGGCCCCCGATTGCGCCAGCACGGACCTGACCATCCCCGGCCGAGAAGTCGTGCATAGCATGGTGGAGACCCTCACCCGCTTTATGGCCTTGGGCTTTACGTTGGAGCAGACCATAGAGATGGCTACAATCAAGCCCGCTAGGGCAATGAACGCCGATGACCGCCTGGGGACGCTGAAGCCCGGACACCAGGGAGATGTCACCGTCCTAGATATTCAGCAAGGCAAGTGGAAAGTGATCGACTCAGACGGCCAGTCTCAGACGGTGGAACAGGCCATGATCCCCTTCGTCACCGTAAAGCGGGGCGAGGTCATCACCCCCGACTGGGGCCCGCGTCCCTGGGGATGGCTGCCTGACCCAGTGGATTAGAGGTTCCCTATGGATTGGGCCATTCTTGCGCTGCTTAGCGCGGCCATATTTGGCCTCGTCAGCATTCTTGACAAATACATAGTCGACCATCTGTCCCGGAATACCCGGTCCATTTTGTTCATCATGGGCGTCTTTGGCGTCCTGATTTGTATCCCTTTCTTTATCGCTGATCCGTCCTACTCGTCCTATTCGCTACGGGCCATTGGCGCGGCCGTGGCATCCGGACTCATCCGTGGCTTGTCCCTGGCGATCCTCTTCTGGGTGCTGCGAAAGGAGGAGGTCTCCAGAGCCCTACCAGTTACCCAGACATACCCGATCTTCGTCGCAATACTAGCGGCCCTGTTTCTAAACGAGCAGGTCGGAGTACTGGATTGGGTGGCCATCGTCGTGATTGTCGCCGGGGCCGTACTTTTGTCGGCCCGCCGCACTCCGGGAGCGCTGGGCGGTTTCCTGGGGTCGTCCTTTTTCCTGCTCACGCTGTCCAGCCTCGCAGTGGGGGCATCGAACTTCCTTGGCAAGGACGCTCTTTCAGAGATGTCCACCGTTCAGGTGTTCACCATCAACTTCTTCGCCGTCGGCGTGGCTATCTTGTCTGTGTCGACCAGCCGAGACTCTGTGAGGGAGGCCTGGGCCATCGTGCGGAACCGTCCTCCAAACCTGGTGCTCTTCGCGGCGGACACATTAATGGCATTGGTAGGGTCTTACCTATTGTTTGCCTCGTTTGTGGCGGGTCCGGTGTCGGGGGCCTCGGCACTGAACGCCACACGGCCGCTGTTCGTTTTTATCTTCGTAGTAGTTGGAAGTCGGCTAACGCCCCGCTTGGTCTACGAACTCCTCACGCCACGGATACTGGCCTTGAAGTTGACGGCCATTGCAATGATTGTCGGCGGCACGGCGGCTCTGGTTGTGAGGTGAGCCAATCGTTCCCTTGACAGTCCCCGGCTGCGCTGCCATAACATAGCTGTCCACTTGGCGGGTCTGACTCGCCACCAATGACAAGGAAAGACGAAGACAACGAGGGAGGTATCCAGCATGGCGAGCATTGTTGACGCTGATACGCATATCATCGAGCACCCGGGCATCTGGGAGTACATGGACAAGGAGTGGTATGAGCGGCGTCCTGTTCGGCTCATTGCTCCCGCCGACACGTGGTACGGCGAGTTCAACGCGTTCTGGCTCATAGACGGGGAAATCTACCCACGGCCCAAGGGCAAGGGCAGTTTCGGCCTGCATGTCCCTGGAGGTATCAAGGAAGAGTCTCGAACGGACATTCCCTCTGCCGTACGGGGCATTATGGACGTGCCAGGGCGTCTCAAGGCGATGGACGAGCGGGACTGTGGTGTCGAGGTGGTCTACCCCACGATGTTCATCATGTACTTGACTGACGACGTGGAACTCGAGATCGCCCTATGCCGAGCCTACAACCGCTACATGGCGGATGTTTGGGCCAAGGGAGAGAACCGCATCCGTTGGGTGGCCCCCGTTCCCTTGCGCTCGGTCGAGGCGACGATAGAAGAGATTGATTTCGTCAAGGCCAACGGGGCTGTGGGCTTGCTCTTCCGGGGTATTGAGGGCTCTCGATCGGTGGCTGAGCCTTACTTCTTTCCCATCTATGAAGCTGCTCAGAAGGCGGGTTTGCCCATCTGCTTCCACACCGGGGGCGGCGTTCCCGCCCTGACCAAGCTCATCGATATCAGCTATAGCTCTGTCTTCCCTCACGTTCGGGTCATGCCCCTGTTTGCCTTTCGGGATATCGTCGCCAACAAGATCCCGGAGAAGTTCCCAGAGTTGCGCTTCGCCTTTGTTGAGGCGGCGTCCTCCTGGGTGCCCTACGTCATGCACCTGCTTAGGCGCTCCTCCAAGGCTGGGTTCCAGGTAACCGCCACCGGGCCCGACTGGGGCAAGTGGTGGGGGCCGCAGCTCTTCCGCGACTATCGCCTCTATGTGGCCACGGAGGTCGATGAAGACATCGGCTACCTCCTGAACTTCATTGGCGAGGACAACATCATCATCGGTTCGGACTACGGTCACCAGGATCAGTCGAGAGAAGATGGCATTGTGCCCGACTTGAAGCGACGTCCTGACATTTCAGAAGAGGTCAAGAACAAGATCCTTATTGACAACCCCAGGGCGTTGTACGGCATCAACGGCGCATAGCAAAGACTATTCGCAAAAAACTTGGGCCTGCTCCGCCTCAGTAGGGCGTATCGTTGTCGGGGCAGGCCCAACTGCAATAACTCCAAACAGATAGATTGAGTAAGGAGCAACGTTGTGACAACACAATCGACGGCGCAGGAGCATCCAGGCCTTGGACCCGGTCGAGGCAGGTTGGAGGGCAAGGTCGCTATTGTGACCGGCGCCAATAGCGGTATTGGAAGGGCAACCGCCGATTTGTTCGCCAGAGAGGGTGCGAAGGTGGTGGCAGTCGACTTCGTTGAGGACATCCAGCCTCGCATAGATGATCTCATCAAGAGCCAAGGTGGGGAGTGCACGTTCGTCAACGTAAACGTAACCGACCGCAAAGACTGCGACCGCATGGTATCCACCGCACTCGACAACTACGGTGACCTGCACATCCTGGTCAACAACGCGGGCACGGGCATCAGAGGCCGGGTGGACCAATTGTCCCTCGATCAGTGGCAGCTGGTGCTGGACACGAACCTGAACAGCGTTTTCAACGGTAGCCAGGCGGCCCTGCCCCACATGATGGAAAAGGGGCGAGGCAGCATCATCAACACGGCCTCCACCTTCGGTTTGCTCGCTTCTGAGGACTACGCGGCCTACTGCGCTTCCAAGGGCGGGGTGGTCCTGCTGACCCGCAGTATGGCCATTGACTACGGTGTGATGGGTATTCGGGTTAACTGTGTTTGCCCCGGAGCCACCGCTACGCCAAGGCTCCTTCGCTTCTTCGACTCACAGCCCGATCCTGAGGCAGCCATAGCCGAAGCAGCAAAGATCAACCGGGCCGTGCTTCGTTTGGGACGACCGGAGGAGATTGCGTACGGCATGCTGTTCCTAGCTTCCGACGAGGCCTCCTTTGTGACGGGGCACGCTCTGGCGGTAGACGGCGGCCAGACCATCGACGCCTAGACTTGCTAGGGTCAGAGCGGCAATTCAAACAAAGAACAATAGGGAGGAACCATGACATCAGCGTCACCAAGTAATGATGAACACCCCATGATGGGGCCGGGCAGGGGCCGTTTGGAAGGTAAAGTCGCTGCAATAACTGGAGCCAATAGCGGCATCGGTCGGGCTACGGCCAGGCTCTTCGCCCGCGAAGGCGCCAAGGTGGTCGCTGTCGATCTCGTGGAGGACGTGTCCCCTCGGGTCGACGCCCTGATTCAAGGGGAAGGTGGCGATGCCGTTTTTTACAAGGGCGACGTTACGTCGTTTGAGAGTTGCCAGGGAATGGTGAATACGGCCCTGGAGCGCTA
>Ga0114996_10003052_pt1 | contig 21117 bp, 20 predicted proteins | sample ArcticOcean_MG_C_4_FD_87039 | JGI IMG/M metagenome (GOLD analysis project Ga0114996, IMG submission 87039) | Marine microbial communities from western Arctic Ocean - ArcticOcean_MG_CB4_134 | ecosystem: Environmental > Aquatic > Marine > Oceanic | place: Arctic Ocean: Canada Basin | collected... | reverse complement strand
TGGTAACTCAACGTCCATCATCACCACGTCGGGCTGAAGGCTCTCGGCCTGCGTAACGGCCTCTTCGCCGCTCTCTGCGGTGCCGACCACAGTGACCCCGGGTTCTGCGTCGAGAATGCGTCGCAGCATCTCTCTGAACAGCCTCTCGTCCTCGACTATGAGTATCTGAATGTCCTCGGCATCAGTCAAAACAGCCCTGCCTGGGCCGTTTTAGGCGGATCGTCGCGCGTGTAAACGACCCCCAGGTGTTCGTAGGCGCGCCGGGTCGCAACGCGCCCTCTGGGCGTGCGGTCTAGGAAACCCAGTTGCAGCAGAAACGGCTCGTACACGTCCTCGATGGTGTCAGATTCCTCGCTGATCGATGCCGCGACCGTGTCCAGCCCCACCGGCCCGCCGTCGAACTTGTCGATGATGCAGTGCAACACCTGCCGGTCTATGTCGTCCAGGCCGATCTCGTCGACCTCCAATCTGCCCAGCGCATCCAGCGCGACCTGCGCGGTTACGTTGGAGTCGGCAACTACATCCGCATAGTCGCGCACCCGACGCAACAGCCGGTTGGCGATGCGGGGCGTCCCCCGGGACCGGCGCGCGATCTCCGCGCAGCCTTCTTCCGTCGCGTCGACGTCCAGAATCCGGGCCGAGCGGTTGACGATGGTGTTCATGGCATCGGCGTCGTAAAAGTCCAGCCTGTGCACCGCCCCGAACCGGTCGCGCAGGGGTGCGCTGACCATGCCATACCGGGTAGTCGCGCCCACCAGCGTGAACGGCTGTATGGACAGGTTCATCGAGCGGGCTTTGAGGCCCTTGTCGATCACCCAGCTAACGAAGAAGTCCTCCATTGCCGGGTACAAAATCTCCTCGACAACTCTGGGCAGGCGGTGAATTTCATCTATGAACAGGACGTCGAACTTCTTTAGCTGGGTGAGTACGGCAACCATGTCACCAGCGCGTTCAATCGCTGGGCCGGAGGTGGTCTTAATGCTCACGCCCATCTCCGAGGCGAGAATGTGGGCCAGCGTCGTCTTGCCCAGGCCTGGCGGCCCGTACAGCAGCGTGTGGTCGAGCGGCTCGGCCCGCTTGAGTGCGGCCCTGATGCCGATGTCGAGGTTGTCTTTTACCCGGGTCTGGCCGATGTACTCGGTCAGGCGCCTGGGCCGCAGCGACGTATCGAGGTTGGTGTCGCCCTCGAGCGTGTCACTGGAGACTATGCGTTTTTCCGTCTCTTCGGTCATGGTCAGGCCGATCCTACACTGTCTTAAGTCGAGAGAAGTCTAGAACGCTTGTTCATAATAAGTACCGTCCACCGCACCGTCAAGCGGTTCATGCCTCTTTCCAAATCGACACTGGCCCAAGTTGACACTCCCACCCACCGTTCCTACACTCGAACGGACTTTTACCATGCCAAGCACATCCAAAACCGAGTGGTCCGAAAACACGCTCGACCCGCTGAGGGCCAAACGGCCCGAGCGCAAGGAGTCGTTCGCTAACTCGTCCGGCGTAGAGGTGGAGCCGCTTTACGCGCCAGACGACGTTGACTCAAGCGCCTACGCAGTTCGCGTTGGCTACCCCGGCGAGTTCCCCTACACGCGCGGCGTGCAGCCCACCATGTACCGGGGCCGCGTGTGGACAATGCGGCAGTACGCCGGGTTCGCCTCTGCCGAAGAGTCGAACACCCGCTACAAGTTCCTGCTCGACTCGGGCCAGAGCGGCCTGTCGGTGGCCTTCGACCTGCCCACCCAGACCGGCTACGACTCCGACCATACCCTCGCGGCGGGCGAGGTCGGCCGCGCGGGCGTGCCCATAAGCTCGCTGGCGGACATGGAGGTGCTGTTCGACGGCATCCCCATGGACAAGGTCACCACCTCGATGACCATTAACTCGACCGCGTCCATCCTGCTGGCCCTGTACATAGCCGTTGCCAAAAAGCAGGGCGTGGGAGTGGACGGCCTCGGCGGGACCATACAAAACGACATCCTCAAGGAATACATCGCTAGGGGTACCTACATATATCCCCCCGCGCCGTCTATGCGGCTGGTGACGGACAGCTTCCGCTTCTGCGCCGACAACGTGCCCAAGTGGAACACCATCTCCATCTCCGGCTACCACATGCGGGAAGCCGGAGCCAACGCAGTGCAGGAGCTGGCATTCACCTTCAGCAACGCCATCGCCTACGTACAGGCCGCCGTTGATGCAGGGCTCAAAGTGGACGACTTCGGGCCCAGACTTTCGTTCTTCTTCGTTGCACAAAACGATCTGTTCGAAGAGGTGGCCAAGTTCAGGGCGGCCCGGCGTATGTGGGCGAAAATAATGCGGGACCGCTTCGGCGCGAAGAACCCCCGCTCATTGATGTGCCGCTTCCATACCCAGACCGCCGGTGTCACCCTCACCGCTCAGCAGCCCGACAACAACATCATCCGCAGCACCATGCAGGCGCTCGCAGCCGTCCTCGGCGGCACCCAGAGCCTGCACGTCAACTCCAAAGACGAGGCACTGGCCCTGCCGACCGCCGAGTCCGCCGAGCTTTCGCTCCGCACCCAGCAGGTGCTGGCGAACGAGAGCGGCGTCACCGAGACGGTCGATCCGCTGGCAGGCTCCTACTACGTCGAATCTCTTACCGACCGCCTGGAAGACGAGGCGACCGACTACATAGCTCGTATCGACGAGATGGGCGGAGCGCTAGGCGCGCTGGACAAGGGCTTCCAGATTCGTGAAATTCACAATTCTGCCTACCTCCTACAGCAGCAAGTCGAGCGCGGCGACCACATCGTCGTGGGCGTGAATGCGTACCAGACCGAGAACCCTCCCATAGCCGACATTCAGCGCATCGACCCCGAGCAAACGCGACATCAACTAGCTAGATTGAAAAAGGTCAAGGCCGACAGAGACGGCGAGGCAGTGCAGGCGGCATTGGCCCGGCTGAAAGCCGTAGCCGAGGGCACCGACAATACGATGCCCTCTATCCTCGAAGCGGTGGAAGCCTACGCCACCGTCGGCGAAATAGCCGACACCTTCCGCTCCGTCTTCGGCGAACAACGCGAGTTCGCGCCCTTCTAGTCCAAGCCCGATAATCCCAGCTCACACCCTGACATGACCAACGACAGCCTCACAGAAGAAGAAGTAATCCTCCGGGACACCGTGCGGGACTTGGCCGACCGTGAGTTGGCCCCGAGGGCCGCTGAGTACGACCGCGACGAGCGCTTCCCGGCCGAGAACGTGGCCTCCATGTCGGCGCTCGGGCTGTTCGGGCTCACCATCGACCCGGAATTCGGCGGCTCTGGTGGGACCACGCGCCAGCTGGCCATCGTCTCTGAGGAGCTTTCGCGGGGCTGCGCCGCCACGGGCACCGTCTACGGCGCTCACCTGTCGCTATGCACCCGCTACATTGACCGCTTCGGCAACGCCGACCAGCGGGCGAGGTACGTGCCCCAACTCGCGACCGGTAAGCACATCGGCGCATTCGCCCTCACCGAGGCCGACGCCGGTTCCGACGCGGCCGCGATAAAGACTACTGTCCGGGATTCTGGGGTCCGCGATTCGGGCGACGGCTTCTCCATAACCGGTACCAAGCAGTTCATAACCAACGGCGCAGAGGCGCACACCTTCGTCGTCATGGCCACCCGCGACCCGGCGCTGGGCGCTAAAGGCATTGAAACCTTCATCGTCGAACGCGACTCCCCCGGCATCACCGTCACCGACCAGCACGGCAAAATGGGCATCCGTGCCTCGTCAACCTGCGACGTCAGGTTCGACGACGTGCAAGTCCCACTGGGGAACCGAATCGGAGGCCCCGGCGAGGGCTTCGGCATGACCATGCAGGTGCTCGACGCGGGCCGGGTGGTCATCGCCGCCCAGGGCGTGGGCATCGCCCAGGCTGCCTTGGAGGCGTCTATCTCGTACGCGAAAGAGCGCAAGACGTTCGGCAGGCCCATCGCCGACCGGCAGGCAATTCGCTGGATGATCGCCGACACCGCCACCCAGGTAGAAGCGGCGCGCCAGTTGACCTATCGCGCCGCATCGCTACAAGACGCAGGCGAGCCGTTCGCGACCATGGCGTCCATGGCCAAGCTCTTCTCATCGAAGGCCGCCGTCGAGTGCGCCGACCGGGCCGTGCAGATACACGGCGGCGCGGGCTACTTTGCCCCCACCACCGTCGAGCGTTTGTACCGGGACGCTAAGATCACCGAAATATACGAAGGCACGTCCGAAATACAGCGGCTGCTCATAGCCAGGCGCATATTAGGCGATTAGCCCCCTAGCGGGCGGCCAACCCCTAGTGGGCGACCAATTAGGGGCCCGCGAAACCGACTGAGGAGAAAACCTTGCCAGACGCCGAGTCAACGGACTGCGTGGCCCGCCACATCAACCACGTCGCGATAGCCGTACGTGACATTGAAGCGACGCTTGAGTTCTACAAGGCGACATTTGGTGTCGAAACCGACGGCGTCGAAGAGATCGCCGACCAGAAAGTCAGGGCGGCGCTAGTCAGAGTCGGCGGCTCGCAACTGGAGTTCATCCAGCCCACAGAAGAAGGAAGCGGGGTAGCGCGCTTCATCGACAGCCGGGGCGAGGGCGTCCACCACATCTGCTTTGAAATGGAAGATCTTCCAGCCCGGCTGGGGAAACTCAAAACCTCCGGCGTGCGGCTCATCGACGAGACTCCCAGAACGGGGCTTTCCGGCGAGATAGCGTTCATCCATCCCAAGTCCACCGGCGGCGTGCTCATCGAACTGGTCGACTCGGCCACGGCGAAGCGATGACGACCGCACGCAGCACTATCCGGGTTCTCGTGGCCAAGCCGGGCCTCGACGGTCACGACCGGGGGGCGAAAATAGTCGCCCGTGCGCTCAGGGACGCGGGCATGGAGGTCATCTACACAGGCATTCGCCAGACACCGGAGATGATCGTCAACGCCGCCCTGGAAGAGGACGTCGACGTGATCGGCCTGTCCATCCTCTCCGGCGCGCACATGGACCTGTTCCCCAAAATCCTCGCGGCCCTGCACGAAAGTGACATGGAAGACGTGATCATCGTCGCCGGGGGGATCATTCCAGAGGACGACCGGACCGCGCTCCAGGAGCTGGGAGTCGCAGCCGTGTTCGGCCCTGGCACCCCGACCACCGAGATAGGCGAATTCGTCACCCGGGCCGTGGCCGAGCGAGACACCGCCCGTCAGCTACCCGACAGGCCGCAAGTCTAGGGACACTTGCTGCTGGGGAGCGCCCCAGACCCCCTCTTTGTGCCGGGGACACCAGTCTCCCCGGGGTTTCAGGGGTGTCCCCTGACAATAAGCTTGGCGGGGTTTCAGGGGTGTCCCCTAGCAACAAGCAAGCTAAGGCTTGTAGTACTCGGGGGCCCGTTCCGAGTTGTGGTGGGCCCTGACGAAGATATCTAGCCGTCCCAGGTCCAACTCGTCCATCTCGTCAATGTAGGTCCAGGCCGTCAGGGCGATCTTGTGGTCCATTCCGATATAGGGCGAAACCACGATCTTATCGTAGCGGTCCGCAATCTCGGTGAAGATCGCGACCACCTCGGGGCAGCCGTCCGGGCAACTGTAGTGTAGTCCGACGCCGCCCTGCACAAGGTTCTGCAACAGCACCTCGTCGGAGATGAAGTTGTCGTGCACCCCCCAGGCGGCCGGTGCGTTGGGCGGCCCGTAGTGCCAGCCCGAGGTCGCCGGTGTGGACTTGTAAGCGGGGTGGGATGTGGCGAAATCGACAACCAGGTCGATCTGTAGCTGGACCTTCCGGCCCGGGAGCCTGCCATCCACGAGCGTCGTCTCTACCACTGGTACGTCAATTACAACTGGCACTCCGTAGTCGGAAATGGAAATGGTGGCGGAGAACGACGCGGGGCCGCCGCCTATCTGGGCGGGGAACTGGTCGCCCAGGTCGGACAGCGAAATCTCACCCTCAACCATTATTCGCACTGGCGTAAGAGTGTCCAGGTCGACCCACACGTCCACAGTCGCCGACCCTGCCGGGTCATCGTTCAGGACGCCCAGCGCGTCTTCGGCGCGAAGATGCAGGACGGGGAGGCCTCCTATCGATTCGCTGCCCACTACATGCATCTGGTCCGCGACCTGTAGGACGAGCGCAATCACCACGTGCGGGCTGGATAACAGGCCACCGGCGTCGGCGCTTTTTACCCACTCTCCCGTCTGCGGGTCCGTGGCGTATGCGAAGCCGTCTGCTGTCACCGTTTCTACCTCAAACGACACGAAGCCCATGTTGATCGACAGGGACGCGTGCGAGAGGTCGGGCGGCTGGAAGTCCCCGGCCGCGGTGACCGGTATGTCCAGGCTGATCCCCGAAACCGACGCTTGTATCGATGCTTCCAACGCGAAGTGGAACGACTTGCTCGTCAGCACGCTCCCCAGGGCGGCCTGTATCTCTCCGAGCTGGGCCGGGTCGATATCGACAGCTTCGGACGATCCGACGACGGGCTCAGGAACGGAAGTCGGGGTCGCCGGTGCGACGGTCGGGGTCGGGGTGGGAACGGACTCGGGGTCACCGCCATCGCAGGCAGCGGCCGCAGCCGCAACCAATGACAACCCTGCAATCCCTGCAACAAGGGTGAGGAGAACTTTTCTTTTCATCATTCGATTATATGGAACGTCTCCGCTCGCTAAGGGGTATCTGGCTAATTGCTGCGAAGGGCCGCCCAGTAAAAGTTACGCGGTGGGCGAGCGAGCCGGTTCTTGCCTAAGCCGTACGCCGGCGCACAGCCGCGACTGGCAAGAACAGGCCGGTGGCAACCAGCGTCATCGCCGGTCCAGAGGGCAAATTGTAGTAGAACGACAGGTACAGGCCGCCTATGGCGGCTGCGGCACCGAGGAAAGCGCTGAGAGCCATCATGGGTATGAACCCTCGCACCAGCAGGTACGCTGTGGCGGCCGGTGTCACCAGCATGGCCATAACCAGCACCACGCCCACCGCCTGCACTGCCAGCACGATTACCAGCGCCAGCAACACCAGAAGGGCGTAGTCCAGCGCGGCGGTCGGCAGCCCGGCGACGGTCGCGCCAATAGGGTCGAAGCTGGCGAACACAAGCTCCTTGTGCAATAGGGCAAGGGCCGTCAGCACGCCTGCGGCCAGGCCTAAAGTCACGTAGACGTCGGCAGGCGACACGGCTAACACCTGGCCAAGTAAAATGTCTTCCAGATCCACCGGAATGCCATCTGCCTTGGTGAGCATTGTCAGCCCTAAGGCGAAAAGACCGGCGAACAGAATGCCAATGGTCGTGTCTTCGCTCACCCCGGTGCGGCGAGACACGACACCTATAAGCAGTGCCACGGCGATGCCGACGGGTATGGCACCGGCGAACGGGCTGATTCCTATGAGAAATCCGCCCACCAGGCCGGGCATTATGGCGTGGGAAAGAGCGTCTCCCATGAAGGCCAGCCGACGGGTAACGACGTAACTGCCGATGACCGGGCACATGATCCCAACCAGTAGCGAAACCACGAGGGCGCGCACCATGAACCCGTGTCGAAACGGGTCATAGAGCGCGTCAATGATCGTGTCCATGGTCCTCTTCGCCGGCGGCGGGCACATGGTGGTGAATATGCGACGGCGACGCCCCGTACATCTGCTCCAGCACCGCCGGGGTGAGCGTACTCTCCACCGGGCCGTACCCGCACATGCGGCAGTTCAGGCACAGGCAGGTGTCATAGCGGTCGGCCAGTTCGGCCAGGTCGTGGGTGGCTACTGCTATCGTCTTGCCCTCATCACGTAGCTCTCCGAAGACCTGGAAGAGCGTTTCCTGGGAGGTAGCGTCCACTCCGCTCATGGCCTCGTCCAGCAGGATAATGCTCGCCTCCTGCGCCAGGCCTCTTGCCACGAACACCCTTTGCCTCTGACCACCAGACAGTTCATGCACGAGGGCGCTCGCCCGGTCTTGCATGTGGACCCGCTCCAGGGACTGTTGAACAATTTCCCTGTCCGTCCTACCGGGCAATTTAAACAGCCCTATCGACCTGGTCCGGCCCTGCATCACCACGTCGTAGGCCGCAATGGGGAAGCGCCAGTTAACGTGTTCGCGCTGCGGAACGTAGGCGATCTGCCCCCGCGCCTTCATTGGCGAAAGGCCGTTAATTCGGATGGAGCCGCTGGTTGGAGGCACCAGCCCTACCAGGGCGCGCATGAGAGTGCTCTTGCCCGAGCCGTTTGGTCCGACCACGCTGACCAACGTTCCCGGCCCGGCCTCGAAAGAGACGTCGTCGAGAGCCAGCGACCCGTTGAACTCGACGGTCAGGTTCTCGACCTGAATCGCCGGGATTGCCAAAGCCTCCCCGGCTGTCTCGGGGATCGTCTCTGGGGCGGCGCGGGCATTAGTTTTGTTGCCTATCAGGCCCAATTCGAGTGTTTCCTTCCGTTATTGATACTAAGTATCAATAAGCCCGTGCACCCGGAAATGTAGGCGTTCAGCGGTCGGTTGTCAACCTCGCCAAACCGTCCCGAACCATGAAAAACCCATCAATAGTGGATCGCCCGACCCACTCCGCCCCCGCATGCGATGGCGTCCCCGTTAATCGACCCCGACCTGGGGGACGCAAGGAACGCAACCACGTCAGCAACCTCGGCCGCGTCTATGAGTCGTCCCACCGAGTTGCTTTCACCCAGTTGCCTTTCGAACTGCGCGGGCGTCGTCCCAAGAGCCTTGGCGCGCCTCTCCGACATGGCAGGCGTCGCCTCGGTACGGGTAAGGCCAGGGTGCACCACGGTGACGTTCACGCCGTGCGGCCCGAGTTCGTCTGCGAGGTTCTTCGTCATGGCCGCGACCGCGACATTGCGCATGCTGCCAATAGTCGAACCCGAACCACGCGCCGCCAGCCCCGAAATGTTGACAATGCGGCCCCAGCCCTGGGCCACCATTAAAGGGGCCACCTCGCGCGCGCATCTGAGGTAGCCCATCACTTTCACGTTCATGTCGTCCCAAAACGCCTGCTCGGTTATCTCGCTGAGCAGCGGCGCCGCCGCCTGACCTCCCGGCTTGGCAGCGCAGTTGACCAGTACGTCGATGCCTCCCAGCGCAGCCACGCTCTCGGCGACCAGGCGGCGCACAGAGTCGGCGTCACCGGTATCGGCCGTGACGGGAACAATATTGCGCCCGGTCTCGCCTGCCAACTCGGTCGCCGTTGCAGCCAGCGCTTCCTCTCCTCGGGCTGCAATCGCCACATCCATACCCTCCATCGCGAGGGCCTTCGCGATCGCTTTGCCAATTCCCCGGCTACCACCGGTGACCAGCGCTCGTTTCCCGGTCAGTTCAAGGTCCAATTAGCACCTCCGTTTTCACTCGCTTTAAGACTGTGTGAAACTTGACACAAAGCAGCTGCTGTGCCTAGAATTCTTGATCACATGGCGGCGTGTTCCAGACCTTACGTTACGTTCAGGAGCCGTCCAGCTAGCAGCGCATGCAGTTCAACGTTTCTCCGCTCCTCAAAGAGCCCGCCGGCTCGACCCGTACCTTCAACCTCGACGAGGCCGCACAGGCCCCACGGTCGGCGTTTGGCGTCGACACCATATGGGACCGGTCCTCCGGCATGGGCCTCAGCGGTGAAATCACCATGCTCCGTACCGAAGACGGCGTGTGGGTCACGGCCGGGGTCTCGTGCACCGTGGTTTGCGCTTGCAGCCTGTGTTTGACTAGTCATCCCCGCACCATCGAACTGACCATAGACGAAGAATTTTACTCAGAGGGAAGCGCGGCCAGGGAAGACGAAGCGGACGAAACGCAGTTCATTTCCTTGGACAACGTGCTTGACTTGCTTCCTACCATCCAGCAGTATGCGTCGCTCGGGATACCTATGAAGCCCGTATGCCGCACCGATTGCTCTGGCATATGCCAGAGCTGTGGATCGAACTTGAACGTGACACCCTGCACATGCACCAAACGTATTGTCGATGCCAGGTGGGGACCACTGTTGAACTTGGCGACACCTCCTACCAAACGAGCGCTAAACAAGAACTGATCCCTCGTGTCGCGCCGTTGCCGAATCGGCGGCCCGACCTATAAGGAGCCAACATGGCACCACTACCCAAGAAAAAACACTCGAGAGCCCGTCGCGGTGGTAGAGCCGCCCATCACGGGATGACCCGACCTACGTTCGGGGAGTGCCCGAACTGCCAGAGCCCCAAGCTCCCGCACATCGTTTGCAGGAATTGCGGCTACTACAATGGGCGCGAAGTCATTCCGGTCGATACCGGAATCGAGTAAAGTGCACGGGTTCCGAATCCCGAGGAGCACTGAATGACAAAGTTGAAAACCAATAAAGGCCCGTCTTCCAACGTCGCCTTTATTTTCCCAGGCCAGGGCGCGCAAGCGGTCGGCATGGGGCGCGATCTGTACGATAACTCGCCCGCAGCCCGGGCTGTGTTCGACGAGGTCGACGACGCTCTTGGCCGCAACCTCTCCGCCCTCATGTTTGAGGGGCCTGAAGAGGAGTTGCGGCAAACCGCCAACGCACAGCCGGCCATCATGACCGTCAGCCTTGCAACCGTCAGGGCATTGGAAGAGCAGGCGGGACCCTCCGGACTACCCACCCCGGCCCTCATGGCCGGGCACAGCGTGGGCGAGTACACGGCAATCGCTGTCTCCGGTGCTCTCGGTGTCGGTGACACCGCCCGCCTCGTTGAAGAGCGGGGCCGCCTCATGCAGCTTGCCTGCGAGAAGACGCCCGGCACCATGGCCGCGATAATCGGCCTCGACCACATGGCGGTCGAAGAGATAAGCCGCCAGACCGGAACCTACGTCTCCAACGTCAACACAGGCGAGCAAGTAGTAATTAGTGGCGAGGTTCTGGCTGTAGCCAGGGCCCTGGACATGGCTTCGGCTAGGGGTGCCAAAAAGGCGATTCCCCTCCGAGTCGGCGGAGCATTCCACTCCGGTCTAATGAAGCCAGCTCGCGACGGACTGGCAAAGGTGGTCGGCGACCTGAACCTGCAAGACCCTTCGGTACCCATAGTTGCGAACATGACCGCTAAGCCCATCCACACCGCGAGCGGGCTGCGTGAAGAAATGGTCACCCAGGTGTGCGAGTGCGTGCAGTGGAAGCGGTCTGTCGAGTACATGATCGACTCCGGAGTCACAGAGTTCGTCGAAATCGGTCCTGGCAGGGCGCTCAGTGGCATGGTCAAGCGCATCGACCGATCCGTAGGCACAACTGCTGTTGGCAATCTGGCCTCGGTTTCCGGATTCAGCCTTAACTGATCGCCGTTTGAATTCAGTGATGGCACCCCGCAAACAACAGGGGGCCCAACCGTCTCGACTATCCTCCTCCCGGAGAAGGGCTCGCGCGGCGGCTATGCAAACCCTCTACGAGTTGGACGCCAGCCGCCACACAGCCGCCGCATCCCTTTCTGCCCGTGTCGAGGCAGGAGTTTTGCCGGACGACGCGGCGGTCTATGCACAAGAGCTTTTGGAGGGCGTGCTTGGGCGGTTAGTTGAAATCGACGGCATCATCTCAACATTGGCGCCGAACTGGCCTGTCAACCAGCTTGCAAGCGTGGACAGAAACGTACTAAGAGTAGCGATATTCGAAATCATTTCCGGGGTGGGTACACCCCCTAAAGTGGCCGTCAACGAAGCGGTCGAGCTAGCCAAGGTGTTCGGGTCGGAGAGTTCTCCGAAGTTCGTCAACGGGGTGCTCGGCTCGGTAATTGCGGCCCGAAACATTGAGGTATAATCCGATCCCCAAAGGGAGGCAGTGATGGCAAGCGTTCTTGATCGAGTACAGTCGGTTGTGACCGACAAGCTCGGCGTAGAGGCCGGCGATGTGACGCCCGAGGCGTCGTTTGTCGACGACCTGAACGCCGACTCCTTGGACCTCGTAGAGCTAATTATGGCTTTCGAAGAGGAGTTCAGCACCGACAGCAACACAATCGAGATCTCAGACGAAGATGCTGAGAAGATCACCACAGTGCAAGAGGCGATCACCTTTTTGAAAAACAAGGGAGCCTCGGACTAGGAGCCAGGACGCCCTAGCGAACAGACCATCCGACGGTCAAAGGGCAGTCGAGCCGGCTGCCCATCTTCGTGCTCACAGGGTTGATGGGCACGCTGGCCGGGCGATGGCTGACGTGGCGCGGCTGTGTTACTTTCGCCCTATGAACGCAGGCGCTTCCAGCGACTATCTGTCCCTAATCCAAGAGATAAACTCCTGCACACTCTGCGCGTTGTCGCAGAGCCGCACGAACGCGGTGCCGGGCGAGGGGAACCCCCACGCCGACATCATGTTCATCGGCGAGGCGCCGGGCGCTAACGAGGACCGGCAGGGCAGGCCGTTTATCGGGGCGGCGGGCACCGTGCTAGACAACATGTTGGCCGTAATCGGGCTGGACCGCTCCGACGTCTACATCTGCAACATGATCAAGTGCAGGCCCCCGGACAACCGCGACCCGCAGCCGTCCGAAATGGACACCTGCAGGCCGTACCTTGACCGGCAAATCGAGTTAATCGATCCGAAGGTAATCGTCACGCTGGGCCGCCATTCGTTCGGCAAATTCTTTGCTGGTGAGACCATAAGCAAGGCTCGGGGGCGACCCAGGGAATGGAATGGACGGATCGTTTTCCCCGTCTACCACCCGGCGGCGACCCTGCACAACCCACGGCTCAAGCCGGTACTGGAAGAAGACTTTCGGAAGCTGCCGAGCCTGATCGGCGCGCACTTGCCACAGGAAACACCCAAACCCGAGGCCCAACCTGAACGCCAAGGCACGACCCCCTCCACCACGCAGCCGTCGCAAACTCAATTGGGCATGAACTTCGACTCTGCCGGGTCAGACCCGGCCACTCCTCGGGAAACCGAGGCTGAAACACCAAAACAATCATCACAAGGAGAGCTCTTTTAGTTTGAGCCAATCACAAGTACGAATCATCCCGCTCGGCGGCCTGGGCGAAATAGGCCGCAACATGATGGCGGTCGAATACGAAGACGACATCATCGTTATAGATGCCGGGGTGATGTTCCCCGAAGAGGGAATGCCCGGCATCGACTTCGTCATCCCCGACATAACCTACCTGGCGCGAAACCGCGACCGTGTTCGCGCCGTCTTGATAACCCACGGTCACGAAGACCACACTGGCGCGCTTCCGTACGTGTTGCCAGACTTGGACGCGCCCGTCTACGCATCTCGGCTCACTCACGGCCTTATCACCGTCAAGCTGCGCGAGCACGGCCTGCTCAAGTCGTCCAGCCTGAACGTAGTCGAACCAAACGCGCCGTTCAGAGTCGGTCGGCTTGAGGTCGAGTTCTTCCGTGTGTGCCACTCCATTCCCGACGCTATGGGCATCGCGATCCACACACCCCTGGGTGCCATAGTGCATACCGGCGACTTCAAAATCGACCACACCCCTGTCGACGGCCACACCACCGACTTCGCCAAGCTGGCCGAACTGGCTGCTGGCGGGGTGCTTTTGCTGTGCTCAGACTCCACATACGCCGAAATGGAGGGCTACACTCCGTCCGAACAAGTCGTGCGCGGGTCCATCGAGAACGTCGTCGCCGGTGCCGAAGCCAGGGTCATAGTCGCAACGTTCGCGTCGCTCATCTCACGAGTGCAAATGGTCATGGACGCCGCCGTCGCCAACCGTCGCAAGGTGGCGGTAGTCGGCAGGAGCATGCGTAACAACGTGTCCATGGCATTGGACATGGGCTACCTGTCGGCCCCAGACGACCTGATTGTGCCTTTGAAAGAGGCCAAGCGCCTGCCTCACAACAGGCTGGTCATCCTCGCCACCGGCGCGCAGGGCGAGCCCACTTCAGCGCTCGTGCGCATGTCCAGGGGCGAGCACAAAGACGTTGAAATAGAGACCGGCGACACGGTAATCATTTCCTCGTCACCCATTCCCGGCAATGAGACTCTGGTAGCGAAGACTATCGACGACCTGTTCCGGCGCGGTGCGGAAGTCATATCGAGCAGGACCGCCACCGTGCACGTACACGGCCACGCCTCCCGAGAAGAGCTCAAACTGATGCTCAACTTGGTCCGCCCAACCTACTTCGTGCCCGTTCATGGAGAGCATAGGCACCTCATCGCCCATGCCCGGTTGGCGCAGTCGCTGGGTATGGACCCGGAGGACACGTTCGTTTTGGAAGACGGTGACATCCTCGAAATCGAGGACGGGTGGGCCGGGGTCGTCGAGCACATGCCCTTTGAAGACGTATACGTAGCCGGGCATCGCCTTTGGGGCAGGCACTCCAGTGTTCTGGCAGAGAGAAACCGACTGTCCACCGACGGCGTGGTCGCGGTCGGACTGACCCTCGATGCCAAAACCGGGGCCCCCCTCTCGCCCCCGAGCCTGGAGTCACGCGGCTTCGACGAACTCAAACGGGCACAGGACCTCCTGGAAAATGCCTCACAAGTGGTCCACTCAATGCTGGAAAGCCAATCGGGAAAAGTCTTAGACTTTGACCAAATAGAACGTACGGTGACGGTCTCCGTCTCTGATCTTCTGTGGAAAGAGACAAAACGAAGGCCCACCGTCCTCACCCTGGTCGAGAGGGTAGAGCGGTCATGAGTCGGCCCATTCTGACGGCACATAATTGCCTCAGTCATGGAGCCGACTGGCGTATGAGGCACTAGCTCGGGCGGCGGCGAACCCTCCGGCTACTACCGAGACGGAGGAGACGCCAGTGGTTGCTTCGAGCACGATAGACGGCATGACACGCAGCGTTGGGTCGGTACTGGGGTCCGTGGGCGAAAGCCTCGGCTCAGTGCTGCCCGGCCCGGCGAAAGCCTACGCGATAGTCTTGCCTCTCGCAGGACTGGGTGCCGCCGGTGCCCTCGCCTACATTTTCCGAAGCTCCCTTGGCGACGCCTACGGTTCGGTAGAAGAGGCGGTCGTCACCAACGTCGGACTCGGCGTCGTGCCGTTGGGCCTGTGGGCCGTGTCCTTCCTTGCCGTTCTCCTCCTCCGACCCGTCTGGATCGCCAACCTGCGCCTTTGGGCCAGCACCCTGGCCCTGGCCCTGGCCGCCGTCGTGGCCATGTCCGCGGTCGAAACCGGTTTTGCCTCGCCACTTGAGGTATTTACAAGGGGCGGCGAAGTCTCGCTGGGTGGCGATGTCGCCCACAGCATTACAGGTGGGGCAGGCTGGCTCGCCGGGCTCATAACCGCCGGCTTCGTTGCGGCGGCGAGCCTGTTAGTGCTGCCCACCATCACCGTAGGAGCAGCCTCCGGTGTCGGGTCGCTGGGCGGCAAGCTCGGCCTGGGGACATACCTCGTTTCGTTGGCAGTCACCAGAACGCTCGGCCTCGGCGTCGTCGGCCTTTACGGCCGGGCGGTGACATCCATAAAAGAGCGTCGCGCGGCCAGTGAAGCCGAAAAGCTGGTCGAAGTCCCACCCGAGGCCATGACACCGTACGTGCGGGACCACACCCCGTTTGGCCAGGGCGAGCCAGGCGACCTTACCGAAGACTCGCAAATCACCGCCACAACCACCGCTGAAGAGGGCGTTCTGGTCGACCCGGACACAGAGCCCGACGAGTCGTTTGTAGATGAAGAGCCTGTGGAGCAGTACGCGACAACGTCACTGGACGAAGACGTCGCCGAACCCGCTGCCGAGCCTGCTGCGGAGCCCGGCCCTGACGCAGCACCAAACGGGGCAAAGGTCAATCGCTTCTGGAACAAGCCCGAAGACGGCGTTGGGCAGGCAGCCCAAACGGCAAAAGCTGTTACAGACACCGTCGCTGAAACGGCCGCAACCGCAGCCGCTGCATCGGCAGCAGTGGCGGTCTCAACCCCCATCCTGGACAAGTGGGCCAGTGCTTGGTCGCTACCCGGCTTAGAGATGCTGGTAGACACACAGGTAGAGGGCATCTCCCAGGCGGAGATGGACGAAACCTCAGAGAAAATTCGTAGCACCCTCGGAGACTACGGGGTTGAGGTCGCCGTCAAAATGACCAAGCCCGGCCCGGCGGTGACCATGTACGGCCTGGAGCCGGGGTGGATTCGCCGGTCCAAGCAGGAAAACGCCACCGACGACCACGGCAAGCCGCTTCTCAACGAGGCGGGAAGACAGATGAAGCGAAGGGTGGAGACCAAGACCAGGGTAAAGGTGGACGCCATCTTCCAGCGGGAGCGCGACCTGGCCCTGGCGCTGAGAACGCCGTCCATACGCATAGAGTCACCGGTCATGGGCACCTCCCTGGTGGGGCTGGAAGTACCGAACGCAATCCCCGACCTGGTCACTCTGCGGTCCGTAATGGAGAGCGCCGAGTTCAAGAAGATGCGCAAAAAGGGCGCGCTGCCCATCGCGCTGGGGCAGGGCAGCGGTGGTGAAACCGCAGTCCTCGACCTGGCCCGCATGCCGCACCTGCTCGTAGCCGGGGCGACCGGCTCCGGCAAAAGCGTATGCCTCAACACCATCGTCTCGTGTCTGACCATGGAAAAGTCGCCCTCTGAACTGAGGCTCCTGCTGGTCGACCCCAAACGGGTCGAGCTGACCCCTTACAACGGCATCCCGCACCTGTTGACGCCAGTCGTCGTGGAGACCGACAAAGTCGTCCCGCTGTTCAAGGCCGTAATCGTCGAGATGTTCAAACGCTACCGGCACATGGAACAGTTGGGGGTGCGAAACATAGCCTCCTACAACGCCAAGTCGACCGAGAAAATGCCGTACCTCGTCTTGGTAGTCGACGAGCTTGCCGACCTGATGATGACCGCATCGGTCGAAGTCGAACAGACGCTGTGCCGCCTGGCCCAGTTGGGGCGCGCGACCGGCATCCACCTCATCATCGCCACCCAGCGGCCGTCGGTGGACGTGCTTACCGGCCTCATCAAGGCCAACTTCCCCAGCCGTATCGCCTTTGGGGTGACCTCTCACATCGACTCGCGCACCATCCTCGATGCCGCCGGTGCTGAAAAGCTACTGGGCAGGGGCGACATGCTCTACCAGCCCATCGACGCTTCGCGTCCGGGCCGTGTGCAGGGAGTGTTCATCTCCGACGATGAAATTTCGAACCTGGTCGGTTACTGGGAAAAGACGGCCTGGGCACCACTGCCCAAAGTCGGGCTAGAGGTTCCTGAGGAAGACGAACAGGGCGATGGAAATGCCGGTGGAGCCAGCACTGGGGACGACCTGATGGACCGGGCGATGGAACTTGCTTACAAAGAGCGCAAGCTATCAACCTCCCTGCTGCAGCGACGCCTGCGCATCGGCTACCCTCGCGCCGCCAGGCTCATGGACGAACTGGAAGACCAGGGCATAGTGGGGCCGAGCGATGGCTCCAAGTCTCGCGATGTTATAATCGGCTAGCGCCACGGGGCGTGCCCTTTCTCATTCTTCCAGTCGGCTCAGAGCGGAGCCGACACCGGAACGCGCCCGCAATCGAATAATGGGCCGGTCCAGGCACTCGGGGGACCTTCGAATGGTTCGTAGCCTTGCAGACTTGCTCAGCTCTGTGGTTCGCCGTGGTGGTAAGGCCGAAGAGCAGCGGGCGTACGCCATGCGCGAAACGTGCCTGGTCTGCGGCGCCATCCTCATCGACTCTCCGCTGTACACCCAGTTGCGGGTTTGTCCGGTCTGCCGTTTTCACTACGCCATGTCGGCACGCGACCGTATCGCCTCCATCGCCGACCACGGCACGTTCCGAGAAATCAACCGGTCAATAATCTCACTCGCCCCCCTGTCTTTTTCATCGAGGGTGTCCTACAAGCGCAAAATCTTCTCCGACCAGCGCCGCACCGGGCTGACCGAGGCCGTCGTCACAGGCACCTGCGCCATTGGCGGAAGCCCATCCGTGCTGGTCGTCCTGGACTTCGGGTTTATGGGCGGGTCTATGGGCTCGGTAGTCGGGGAAAAGGTCGCCCTGGCATTCGAGCACGCCGCCAAGCGCAAGCTGCCCGTCGTAGCGGTCATCACCAGCGGAGGAAGTCGCATACAAGAGGGCTTGCTCTCGCTTTTGCAAATGGCGAAAACGACTGTGGCCGTAAACCGCTTCGCTGAGAAGAAACTGCCGTTCATCTCGGTGCTGGCTAACCCATCCACCGGTCAGGCGTTTGCAAGCTTCGCGAATCTGGCCGACGTCATCGTGGCCGAACCGGGAGCAATAGTCGGCTTCGCTCCCATGAGCAGCCTCGAGGCCAGCGAGCGACGCCCGCTACCCACCGAGTCGCACACCTCAGAGGCCCAGCTGGCCAACGGCATGATCGACGAGGTTGTGGACCGCACCGAGTTGCAAGAAATGCTCTCGGTACTGCTGGAACTGACCGGTCCGGAGTTCCGGCTCAGCTACCGTAAGCGTCGGCCGAAGAACGTCGTGTCGCTCCCCAGGCAGCGTGCGTGGCAGTCCGTCAGCCTGGCGCGCCATACGGACCGCCCCACGGCGTTGGACTACATTGGCCGCATCGTCGTGAACTTCGTGGAATTGCGAGGCGACCGCAACTTCGGTGATGATCCGTCCATAGTTTGCGGACTGGGGCATCTAGGCGCTCAGACCGTGGTCGTGATCGGACAGGAGCGGGGCCGAGACGGCAAAAAAGACCGACACGACGGCATGACCTCACCGGAGGGCTTCCGCAAGGCCCAGCGGGCCATGCGCCTGGCCGAAAAGTTCGAAGTGCCCGTCATCACGCTTATCGATACACCCAGGCCCTATCCGGGGCTGGACTCCGAGAAACGGGGCATCGGCAACGCCATCGCCAACACTATGGCTCAACTCGCCTCGTTGAACGTTCCCACCATCACCGCCATCATCGGCGAAGGAGGCAGCGAAGGCGCATTGGCCCTGGCGGTCGCCGACCGCGTCTTGATGATGCAAAACGCCATCTACTCGGTGATGTCCCCGGAAGATGCCGCGGGCATCATCTTCCAGGACGAGTCGAAGGCGGAGGAGGCTGCGGAGTCGCTGAAGCTAACGGCCGCCGACTGTCTTGAGCTTAGAATAGTCGACGAGGTTGTGCACGAGCCGGTGGGTGCGGCCCACTCCAGCCCGGACGAGGCAGCCCGGCACCTGCGGCGCAGTCTGCTAAGGCACCTGGCCGAGCTCGGGGCCTGGTCGGGCTTTCGCCGAAATAGACGACGCTACCGTAAGTTCCGCAAAGTCGGCGAGTACAGTTCCCAGTTCCGTGTGGCGATCAATCGGGAAATCGACGCGCTACAGGGAGCCATCCCCGCGGGGAAGGACGAACAACCCACCGATCTCGCCCGTCGCCGTGTCGAACTGGAAGAGGCCGCCTCGCTGGAAGTCATCGGCGAACACGATCACCCCGCTGCCGATGACGACGACAAGCCGTCTGAATCATCTGGGCCGTCCAAGGCTTCTGGGCCAACCGGACCGCCGGACAAACCCGCCGAAGGCTAGTCGTTAGCCTGTCAGCACGCCCCCGTAGGCGCTGCGCTTACCCTCGAAGGTCGTAATGTCGCTCTCGTTTGCCAGCGTCAGGCCAATGTCGTCCAGGCCGTTGAGTATCGAGTGACGGCGGAACTCGTCGATGGTGAAGCCCTCAACCACGTCCTCGTCGTCGTCCCACACGCGTAGAGCCTCCAGGTCCACGTTGAGCCTGTAGCCGGGACGTTCTTGGGCATTGTGCATTATCCGCCCGACCGTCTCCTCCGAGAGCTTCACGGGCAGCAGGCCGTTCTGGAAGCAGTTGTTGTAGAAAATGTCGGCGAACGAAGGGGCAATGACGCACCTGTAGCCGTAGTCGAGCAGCGCCCACGGCGCATGCTCGCGAGAAGAACCGGAGCCGAAGTTCGGGCCCGACACCAGTATCGACGCGTCTTCATAGCCCGGCCCATTGGGTTCGAAGTCAGGGTTGGGAGAGCCATCCTCCAACAAACGCCAGTCGAAAAACAGCCACTGGCCGTAGCCGGTGCGCTCAATTCGCTTGAGGAACTGCTTGGGGATGATCTGGTCGGTATCAACGTTGACCCGGTCCAGCGGGGCAACCACCCCAGACAGCTTCGTGAACGCTTCCATTACTTCTGCACCCCCTCGACGCGGGCTTTGAGGGCCTCGTTCATGTCTACGAACGCGCGCTCAATCTTCCTGAACTGCCCGAACAGAGCGAAGACAGGCACCAACACCCCGGTGAAACGCTCGCCGTGCACGAAGCGGGTGCGGCCGTTGCGACTCGCCTCCACACGGAAGTAGTGTTCGCCGTCGAAAATGCCTGGAACCCCGAGGTGGCCCACCCAGCGCAGTTCGGAGTTCTCTTCCACGTGCTCGATCCGGGGCTTGATCGTCATGCCCATTAGCTGGGCCTCGATTTTCCCGCCCTCGGAAATGTCGCCCGTCACCTTGGTAATGAACGGGTTCCACCTCGGGTAGGCTTCGAAGTCGGTTAGCGTCCCCCACACCTTCTCGACGGACGCCGCCATGGTGGTCTCGGTTCTAATGTGCTTCAAGTTCGTTAGGCCTCGCTCGTTCTCGCCTGTCTGATGTTCGGTGGCCCTACCAGTCCCGCACGTCGACGAAGTGGCCAGCCACTGCCGCCGCCGCCGCCATTTGCGGGCTCACCAGGTGAGTGCGGCTGCCCTTGCCCTGTCGGCCCTCGAAATTGCGGTTGGACGTCGAAGCGCAGCGCTCGCCCGGCTTCAGAATGTCCGGGTTCATGCCCAAGCACATTGAGCAACCGGCGACGCGCCAGTCGAACCCGGCCTCTGTGAAAACGCGATCCAGCCCCTCTTCTTCGGCCTGCTTCTTCACGGCAGCCGAGCCGGGCACGACCATGGCATATACGTCTGGGTGGGCCTTTTTGCCCTTTATCAATTCCGCTGCCGCCCGCAGGTCCTCAATGCGCGCGTTCGTGCACGAGCCTATGAAGGCCCGATCTATCTTAATGTCGGTAATCGGCATATCGGCAGACAGGTCCATGTACTGGAAAGCTCGCTCCCAGGCATCCCGTTCGGCATCGTCAGCCGCATCGGCCGGGTTGGGGACGCGGCCCGTCACCGGGGCCACCATGCCAGGGTTCGTTCCCCAGCTAACGTACGGCTCCAGTTCGGCAGCGTTAATCACCAGCCGGGTGTCGTACTCGGCGCCGGGGTCGGTGCGCAGTTCGCGCCACTCGGCCACCGCGCGGTCGAAGTCGGCGCCTTTCGGTGCGTATTCACGGCCGCGCAGGTACTCGAACGTTGTGTCGTCCGGTGCGACCATGCCCGCTCTGCCGCCG
>Ga0114996_10003051_pt1 | contig 21120 bp, 18 predicted proteins | sample ArcticOcean_MG_C_4_FD_87039 | JGI IMG/M metagenome (GOLD analysis project Ga0114996, IMG submission 87039) | Marine microbial communities from western Arctic Ocean - ArcticOcean_MG_CB4_134 | ecosystem: Environmental > Aquatic > Marine > Oceanic | place: Arctic Ocean: Canada Basin | collected... | reverse complement strand
AGATGGTCCCTGGCGGACAGCCATCGGCACAAGAGACAAATTTTTTCTTACAGCGACACCTGGACGAGCTCCACACAGAGCCCGAAGGGCATATCTTCTTTTTCGTGGTGCACTTTCGAATGCATCGCTCTTTCGCCGCGTTGCATGTTCTTCCAGATCTGCACGGCGGATCGCATGGAGAAATACACTGCCCAGCATCACAGATCTCCGAGTAGTCATCGCAAGAAGGATCGCATTGTTTGGGCTGACAGGAGCCATTGACACACTCGTCATTCGGACCACAATTTGAGCAAGGGTTCGTATACTCCAGCTTGATGGTGTAGCCGTGTTTCCCCGTGTTGGCCCGGAACCAGGCGTAACTGGTCTTGTTGGGTTCTACAGGAAACTCCAGCACAACGGTGCGTTGCGTAGGCTCAACAGACACCTGACCAATCTGAACTTCATTGCTGTTGTAGGCGGCAATACTCCCAACGATGTTATGCGGGTTGAACGCTGCACCCAGCGTATAAGTCAACTTGACCGTACCCGCATCGGGAAAGCTCATTTTTCGACAATCTGAACGATCGCCTCCCTTTACGTCCAACTGGTCGGTCACCACAACGTACGTCGTGATCAACTTGGCATTCATACAATTGGCATCTGGATCGGGCTTTTGTAGGCATCCCGCGGTCCCGACCACAACAATGAGCACACCAACCCACAATAATGAGCGACCCCAAGATAGCATCGACAAACCTCCTCGTGTTGCTGACAGTATCGGTCCCTTTACAGCAGCGTCAAGCTATCAACACCTCACTTGTCAGCAGTTGAGGAAAGAGACAGACTCTTCGGGAGAGGACTTTGGACCATGGTTATTCGAGTACTCCTGTTGGTCAGCGTGTTGTGTGGATGCCGCGATGAACCCGCGCCCGCGGTGCCGACACCAACGCCCCAGACAGCCAAGACGCCTGCACCGCAACCTACGCGTCCCAAAACCACGTCACCCAACCGACCTCTGGTCTTGGATGTCGTGACGGTAGACCGTACCGACGACGAGGAACGTCCCGCCGACATACGACCTGTGTTGCCAGCCTTGGCCCAAAAGGCCGCCGCTATAGCCGGATTCAAGACCGATTCAAATGGGTTGCTTGCCGGCGTGGAGACCTATTATGCCCTCACAGTCAATGGGAAGCCTGAGCCGAAGGCAGACGTAGGGCTACTGACTTGGGGTGTTCAAGTCACGGTCCGCTTTGATGACCCAAACGGCCTGGGTGAAGACATCATTGGGACCGCCAAGGACTCCATCCCCTATGTTCGAGGGGTAACACCCGACATCGCCGCGGCGTGTACCTACGTTTTGACCCACGCACTTCAGTCCGCATTCCGCGATGTATGGATGCAAATTCAGTATCGGCAGGCCTCTCAACGACATGCCTTGTCGGGTTTGGGATCCCGGGAACTGGAAGAACGCTGGGCGGCCTTGCGTCGACTGGGCGAGTTGGGGCTCCCATCCAGCATTGAACCAATTGTAAAAACCATGGAATCATCGGACGAAATGACCACCTATTTGGCCATTGGCGCCTTGGGACGGATTGGCGGCCCAGCCGCCTTCACGCACGTCGCCAAGTTTGCGGTACAGGAGAACCCCACGCTGGCCATGGCCGCCATCAACATGTTGACGCACATCGATCGTGAGAAGGGCATCGCCATTCTTGAACGAATTCAAAACACTCACTCCAACCAAGAAGTTCGGCGCTTTGCGCGTGAGATTCTTGCGGGACTCACTGACGACCAGTAACAATGATTTCTGTGATTCTACAAGATGTCCAACGTATCCATCTCATCGGCATCGGCGGTATTGGCGTCAGCGCCGTGGCACGCGGATTGTTGGCCATGGGATACGAGGTGTCCGGATCGGACGTGCGGGAATCTCAACTGACCATCGCCATTCGCAATGAAGGTGCCACGGTCACCATTGGTCACGACGCAACGCTAATCCAAGACAAGGACTTGGTGGTTTACTCGACGGCCATCCCCGACACCAATCCCGAATTGATCGCCGCACGGGCGTCGACTGTGCGGGTGGTTCATCGCGCCGAAGTGTTGGGCGCCATGCTGGAGGGATGGGAGAGCCTTGGAGTCATCGGCACCCACGGAAAAGGCACCGTAAGCGCCATGATCACAAGCATCTTGGAAGCCGCCCAAACGAATCCCTCCTTCATCATCGGCGGCTTACTCAATGAATACGGAACAAACACACGCTTCGATGCCGAGAGGGATCCGCGCTATTTGGTCGTAGAGATCGATGAAAGCGATGGCTCGCTGGTGCACGTGCGACCCACAACCCTGGTAGTCAATAACCTGGAAGCCGACCACCTCAACTACTATGGAGATCTCGAAACGATTCGGAAAACCGTTGTAAGCGTCCTCGAAGCCGACGGGAATCGACGGATGGCGGTGCTTCATGTCGGCGATGAAGGGGTGCGTGCACTCCTTCCGCGTCTCTCTCGAGACATCGCCATGACCAGCTGTGGGTTCGACACGGATCTCGCGGGGTACCCAGCCGATACGATCGGCACCGATTTGAGAGTGGGCCCCACCGGATCGCGATTCCGAATCAGTCACCAGGACAACGATCTGGGTGAATTCCATGTGCTTCAACCGGGCCGATACAATGCGATGAATGCGTTGGTTTCAGCGTCCGCGTGTCTGTCCGCAGACATCAACGTGGAAGCCATTCGGCAAGGGCTTCAAGGCTACAAAGGCATCGAGAATCGCTTCACGGTTGTGGACGCTGGTGGGGTTCGAGTCGTGAAAGACTACATCTCTCATCCCACAGGTATGCGCCGCGTGTTGGCTGCGGCCAAGACCCTGGCCGATGGCCCCATCACAGCGGTGTTCAAGCCCTATCGATTCACCATGATCCACTACTTGGGCGATGAATATTCGGTGGCATTCCAAGACGCGAGCAACACCATCATCACCAAACTCTACACCGCCGGGGAAGTGCCGATCCCCGGCATCGATACCGAGTGGTTGGTTGGAAAGATTCGTCAGGCCGGCAGCGAAGTGACCTACATCCAAGACATGAATGACATTGTGGGTCACCTGATGGAACGGATCACACCGGGCCTCCAAATCATCTTCTTTGGCGGCGACGATCTCTTTGAATTGGCCGACGATTTGATTGAGAAACTAAACAACCGATGACGACCTATTGTGTCATGGGCTTGGCTCGAAGCGGCGTCGCGGCAGCCAACGCCCTGGTCAAGCGAGGTCATCGCGTAGTGGCCAGTGATCTGCGTGATGAAGTCAAATTGAGCGCCTTCCTTTCTCAACTGGACCCACGCGTCGAAGTGATTCTCGGTGAAAACCCCGTGCTGGCTGGTTCGGTCATTGTAGTCAGCCCTGGGATCACGCCTTCGGCCCCTGTCTTTCAGGAAGCCGCTCGGTTGGGCTGTGACGTGGTGGGGGAGATTGGATTGTTCTACCAGCTCCGCGGGACAGTGCCGGTCCTGGCGGTCACAGGCACCGATGGAAAGTCCACCACCACCAGTTGGTTGGGCGCCATGTGCGAGGTAGCGGGGCGCCCCACGTGGGTGGGCGGCAATCTGGGAACACCCCTCTGTGCGTCATTGGACGTGCTGACAACAGAGCACACCGTGGTCGCAGAGGTCAGTTGCTTTCAATTAAGCACTGCGCCCAATTTTCATCCCAAAGTGGCTGTTGTGACCAACATCGCTCCCGACCATTTGGATTATTATGGTGGATCGTTCGAGGCCTATGTCCAGGCCAAGGCGTCGGTGATTGCCAATCACGGACCTGGCGATACGATGGTGCTTAACGCCGACGATCCGATTCTATCGCAATGGACGGCACCGGACGGTGCCCAAGTGCTTTGGTTTTCCAGACGCGGTCCGCTTCCAGACAGCCAGTCGGGCCTGTGGGTCGACCAAAACACGATTTGGTATCGCGGCCCCAATGAAGAAGCGCAAGCGGTGGTTCCTTGCAACGAACTGCCGATCCCCGGACAGCACAATGTGGAAAACGCCATGGCGGCGGCTGGAGCTGGACTGGCTTATGGGCTGCCAATGAGCGCCGTGCAACAGGCATTGCGTTCGTTTGGTGGCCTAGAACATCGGATCGAATACATCACAACCATCGACGGCGTACGTTATTACAACGACTCCAAAGCGACCAACCCCCACGCAAGCGAAGCCGCTCTCCGTGCCTTTGACGACACAATGGTGCTGATCTGCGGTGGCAGTGAAAAAGACTCCGATTTTACAGGCTGGGCCGATTTGGTGAGCCAGCGCTGCCATCACGTCGTTTGTTGCGGCGACACAGGCGAAGGGATCCGCGCGGTGCTGGGGGATCGGGTTGAAACATCGTTCACCTATCGACTGGATGACGCCACCGAGTTGGCAAAAACCATCGCCCATGGACAGGGTGTTGTGGTGTTGTCTCCCGCTTGTGCGTCGTTCGATCAATTCACCAATTTTGAAGAACGTGGCCGCGCATTCAAGAGCTACGTCAACGCACTCCAATAAGCAGTCGATTCACAGTATTCGGTCAATTGACAACGACCAGGAGCCGGACTAGTGTTTTCGTCCATGGTAAAACGTGTACTGGTGGCGAATCGAGGGGAGATAGCGACACGGCTGTGCGCGCACCTTCAAACCCTCGGTATCCACACCATCGCCGTGTTCTCCGAAGCGGACGAAGGCGCGTGCCATGTTCATGCCGCCAATGAAGCTCACTGCATCGGCCCAGCGCCAGTCACGGACTCCTACCTCAATCAGGAGCGTATCCTTAAGGTTGCCCAGAAAACCGACGCCGACGCCATTCATCCGGGATACGGCTTACTGAGCGAAAATGCGACGTTTGCTCGGTCGGTGAATGAGGCTGGGCTGATATGGATCGGACCCGAGCCCTCGGTCATTGAAGCCATGGGAGACAAGATCGCAGCACGCACCACAGCGACCGAAGCCGGCGTACCTATTGTGCCCGGATCGGATGGGCCCGTCGATGACACAGAGGCCCTCAAAATCGCTGAAGATATCGGCTTTCCTGTGCTGATCAAAGCAGCTGGCGGTGGCGGTGGTATCGGCATGGAAGTGGTCAAGAAACCCGAAAAAATGGCCAAGGCCCTCGACAAGTGTCGCAGTCGTTCAAGCCGATCGTTCGGATCGGATACGGTCTACGTGGAGAAACTACTGGAAGCGCCCCGGCACATTGAAATCCAGGTGCTTTTCGATCAACACGGAAATGGTGTGGCGCTCTTTGAACGAGAATGCTCGATTCAGCGGCGCTATCAAAAAATTGTGGAAGAGGCCCCCTCGGTCCTTTGCCAAGAGATCCCGGGCCTGCGCGAACGAATGTGCGAGGCAGCGATCTCACTGGGGAAACAGGTTGGTTACACCGGGGTGGGCACGGTGGAGTTTCTGGTGGACAGCGGGGGTGACTTCTACTTCATGGAAATGAACACCCGCTTGCAAGTGGAGCATCCCGTCACCGAATGTATCACTGGGGTTGATCTGGTGGATTGGCAAATTCGGGTGGCGCGGGGAACCGTATTGGACGTGGTCGCCCACATGGAAGGCCACGCCATTGAATGTCGGATCTATGCCGAAGATCCCGCCAAACGCTTCTTCCCTGCGCCGGGAACCATCTCCAAATTGAAGTGGCCAAAGGGAACTGGAATCCGTGTCGATGCGGGGGTCATCGATGGCAGCACAATCACACCCTTTTATGATCCACTGGTGGCCAAGCTGATCGTAAGTGCCCCAGACCGAGCCGCCTGCATTGAACGATTGTCGACTGCCTTGGATGAAACAGTTATTGAAGGATTGACCACCAACCTTGAATTTCATCGTTGGCTGGTTCGCGATCCGGCATTTCAACAGGGAAAACTGACGACTAATTTTGTGAAAGAGCGATTTTCAGGAGTTTAAGAACCATGCCCGAAGAGATTAAAGCGCCGTTGACCGGCACTGTGTGGAAGATTGAGACCAAGGTTGGGGACGCACTCGACGAAGACGACGTGATCATGATTCTCGAGTCCATGAAGATGGAGATCCCCGTCGAGACGCCGGTAGACGGTGAATTGCTCGAGATCCGCGTCAAAGAAGGCGATTCCATCCTGGAGGGGCAAGTTCTGGCCGTCGTGGAAGAGGATTAAAAGCCGCCCACAGTACGCAGCGAATCCATCGGCCTAACCGTGTGGATGACGATGATAGGTTGCTCTACAACGCCAACCTGGTATGAAACGCAATGGGCTGACAGTCAGTCCCGCAAATCGAGCAGGAAAGTATGACCCCGGAACAAATCGCTGCCATCGCCCAAGAAGGTGTGAACACCATCGAGCAAGCGACCGATGAGAAAAGGTTGCGCGAACTCGAAATTCAGTTGCTGGGGAAAAAAGGGCAGATCACCGGACTGACCCGTGCCATATCTGAGGCTCCACCCCAAGAGCGTGGTGCTTTCGGCCGAGCGGTCAACGATGCCAAGAAGACCGTTACCCAAGCCATCGAGTCTCGTCGTGAAGCGCTCCAAAACAACGCACTGAACGCAGAGCTAACAGACTTCGATTTTGACGTGACCCTGCCGGGGATCCCCAAATCATCCGGTACACGCCATCCATTGACGCTGGTTCAAGAACAGGTGGAAGAGATCTTCGTGAGCATGGGCTTCTACGTGCTGGATTACCCGGAAGTGGAGGACGATTTTCACAACTTTGAAGCCCTGAACATTCCGAAAGATCATCCGGCGCGGGACATGCAAGACACGTTCTGGCTCAAGAATGGCCAATTGCTTCGAACCCACACTTCACCCGGGCAGATCCGGGCCATGGGCGAGTATGCGCCGCCCTTCCGAGCTATTTTTCCAGGAAAAGTCTTCCGCTATGAAGCCGTGGACGCATCCCACGAACACACGTTTCACCAAATTGAAGGGTTGATGATCGATCGCAAGGTATCCGTCGCCAATCTCATCGGCTCCATGAAAGTCATGCTCAGCCAGATCTTTGGTCGTGAGGTCCTGGTCCGACTTCGGCCCGGCTATTTTCCGTTTGTAGAACCGGGATTCGAGCTCGACATGAACTGTCTGCTTTGCAGTGGGAATGGATGCCGAGTGTGCAGTCAATCGGGTTGGGTTGAGTTCTTAGGCTGTGGATTGGTCCACCCTAATGTGCTCAAGGCCGGTGGATTGGATCCGGAGCAGTGGCAAGGCTGGGCATTCGGCGTGGGCTGGTCGCGGCTGGTGATGATGCGTTACGGCATCGATGACATTCGCCATCTGATGGGTGGCGACATTCGCTTCCTTAAGCAGTTCGGGTAACGCATATGTTGATCTCATGGAATTGGTTAAAACGGCATGTCGATCTCGAGGGGCTCGATCCCATTGAGGTGGGCGATCTCTTTACGCTCAAGGTCGCTGAATTGGAGGGCGTGCACGCTATCGGAGCAGATCTCGAGGGATTGCGTACGGTCCTGATCCAGTCTGTTGAGCCTCATCCCGATTCGGACAAACTCTCGCTGGTCACCGTGGCCGATGGCGATCAAGAACAAACCGTCGTGTGTGGTGCGCCCAATGCCAAAGAGGGTGCAGGACGCGTAGCCGTGTTGGCGCCAATCGGATGCACCCTGCCCAATGGCATGGAAATCACCGAAGCCGAGATCCGCGGCGTCGTCAGCAAGGGCATGTTGGCCAGTGAAAAAGAACTGGGCCTTTCGGATGACCACGGTGGGATCATCCTTCTTCAAGACGGCACCCCCCATGGTGTCCCATTCACCGAGGCGGTCCCCGTACAAGACTGGGTATTCGAGGTCGACAACAAGGCCATCACCCACCGGCCCGATCTCTGGGGCCACATGGGAATCGCGCGGGAAGTGGCGACGTTGACCGGCCGGTCCGTGACGACCACGCTGCCCGAAGTCACCTTTGGCAACGACGAGCGGGTGTCTGTCACCGTGTCGGATCCCGAGTTGTGCGCTCGCTATCTGTGCACCTATTTCACCGGCGTGACGATCGGCCCGTCTCCGGAGTGGCTCCAATGTTTGCTGCGTGCCACCGGCGTGCGACCCATTTCCAACGTGGTGGACCTGACCAACTTTGTCATGATGGACGTAGGCAACCCGCTGCACGCCTTTGATGCCCGCTTCGTTCAAGACGGCCAAATCACCGTTCGACGGGCACAAGAGGGTGAAACGGCCACCACTCTCGATGGGCAAGAACATCCGTGCAACGAAGAAACACTGCTGATCTGCGATCCGAAAGGGGCCCTGGCCGTGGCTGGGATCATGGGCGGCGCCGACTCTGAAATCCGTGACGACACCTGTGAGGTGATCCTGGAGGCGGCCAACTTCCAAGCGCGCAACATTCGCCGTACATCCACCCGGTTGGGACTGCGAACCGAGTCGTCTGCTCGCTTCGAAAAGTCGTTGGATCCCGCATCCGCTAAGACGGCTGCCCTGCTCTTCACGTCATTAATGCTGGAGCTGATTGACGGGTGCGAAGTGGTTTCTCCGCTCGTCGATGTGGCTGCCCCGTCCCAGCGAACCCCGGTTATTCATCTGGATCCCAACGTGGTCTCCGAGCGGTTGGGTGTCGACATTCCTATCGCCCGCACGCGTGAGATCTTGATGGGCCTGGGTTTCCTCGTTCAGGACTCATCCAACGGTTCGCTCAAAGTGCATGTGCCCAGCTGGCGTGCGACCAAAGACGTGGCCATTGCCGAAGATCTCATTGAAGAAATCGGTCGTATGCACGGGTATGAAAACATTCCACCTCAAGCGCCCCTGGTGACCGTTAAACCTCCTCTCTTGTCTCCATCCAAACAACAGGAACGGTCGATTAGGGCGTATCTGAGCGACGGATGTGGCTTGCACGAACAGGTCAGTTATTCGTTCGTGTGGCGACCCATCTTGGAAAAAATCGGCGCAGATATTGGCGGTCGATTGGAGCTGGCCAATGCCATTAGCTCGGATCTCGACAGGATGCGTCGTTCAATCATCCCCAACCTGCTGCACGCCACCGAGAAGAATCAACGCTACTTCCAGGAATTTGGCCTCTATGAAGTGGGGCGAGTGTTTCATCCCATCGAAGGTGAATTGCCCTGTCAGGATCGCACCGTTGCGATGGTGGTTGTAGGCAAAGAAACCCACGATCAGTCCGAACTGGAAGAGACCTTTCGATCCATCAAAGGTGTGGTAGAGGCTCTCATCGCCCGCATGGGATCTGCCCAGCCCACGCAACATCGTCCGGATCCACAAAACAACGCGCTCCATAGCGCTTGGCTACACCCCGCCCGATCGTTGCTTTTGTCCATAGGCGACCAAGCGGTGGGCTATTTGGGTAGTTTGCATCCACGCGCCAAGCAGCAGCTTGGGCTGAGCGGCTCTATTCACATTGCCGAGTTAAACTTGGACGCTTTGCTTCAGGGCGAGCTCCGAGATCATGCCTACATCCCCTTGCCCAAATACCCGGGGATCTCGTTCGATGTCAGCTTTGAGGTGGATCAATCGGTTCGAGCCGACGACATCGCTCAGGCCATTCGCGACGGCGCCAACACGGACTTGCTGTGTGACTGCAACCTCTTCGCAAACTACCACCTAGACAGCGGTCGAAAGAGCGTGAGCTTCCACCTGCTGTTCCGCTCCACTGAGGGCTCATTGACGGATGCCCAAGTCAACGAACACATCGAATCCATGGTCAAGCATGTCACAACAGCGCTGGGGGCCGAGCTCCGCGGCGGCTGATCAGTCTTCTTGGGGATCCACATCCATTGGATCCGCTGCAGCCAGACACGCCAAGAAACGTTGATATTTGGGGCTCGATGGTTCGACTATCTCGACGCCGGCGATCTCCAGAGGCAACGCCAAGGCCTGTCTGGCCCCTTCAAAGCTGTGATGGGGCAGACGAAGCTCCACCTCCACCTCAAAGTCGACACGTCCCCCGGGAAACTCCGTCCGATCCAGCTCGGCGATGTAGCCGTGTTCGAGTTCATAGACATGTCGCGTGTTCACAATGGAGCCGATGGGAAACAAGAGTCCCCCCACCTCGTCGCGCAATGTGCGGCACAAATCCACATCCAACGCCGTGAGATCACATTCTCCGCGATGGACACGTTGCCACTGGAGGGCGGACAAAGGAGCCGTTCGTTCCCGGGTTTGCAGACTCGCCGCCTTGGCATCGATCGCGATGCGATCTTTGGCAGTCACTTCGATGGCCTCGTTTTCTTGTCGAACCCGAATCATCATGCCGCCAGTCCCCAACAGCGCACGATCCGAGGTATCAAAATAGGTGTTAATCTGCTCCAGAACCGCAGACGACTCTCCGCCCAAGACCTCTCGCAAGTTGAACCAAATCGATTCGTCGGTGATGGCGATCTTGAGCTCTTTTTCCAACACGGTTTTCGTTGTCATAGGATCGATCTATACTCCCCTGCTGAGAGATGCAACCAATCGGAGGAATCATGGCAGACCGCGTACTCGTAGTGACAGGAAGTGCTGGCGACTGGGGCGTGATGGATCATTGCTCCACAACCCTGGATACCCTGGGAATCAGCCATCGAAAAATCGTGGCCAGTGCACACCGACAACCCGACAAACTGGAAGCGGCCATGAACGATTTTGTCAGCCAAGGCGGACAAGTCTTCATTTGTGCTGCAGGAATGGCGGCACACCTGGCGGGCGTGGTGGCGAGTAAGACCACGTTGCCTGTTTTGGCGGTCCCGCTGTCCGGTGGCGCCATGGATGGCCTGGATTCCTTGCTGTCTATGGTCCAAATGCCCCGGGGTGTGCCGGTCGGAACGCTGGCCATCAGCAAACACGACGCCATCAACGCGGCCATCTTATCGGGACAAATTTTGGCTTTGGCCGATCCCGATCTGGCCGAACGGTTGCGCGCCTACAAGGAAAGTTTGGCCGCATAAAACCCATCGGATTCGTCGGTCCCCGGTGTGGTTTGCAAGACATCTATAGCGCGATCGCCCACCACTTGGGTGGTTTCTTCCGGCGTGGTCGTACACACCGAATAGACCCCCTCTCCGCCCGGTTCCACCCACTTGCATGCTTGCTCAATGAGTTGGCGTTGAACAGTGGCCATCACGCTCACGTCGGACTCTTGGCGCCGCCACACGATTTCCGGACGACGTCGAATCACACCCAGGCCTGTGCATGGAGCGTCAATAAGGATCCGGTCGAAACGCACCGACGGGTCTAAGGGCAAGGTCTTTGTGGCATCGGCGACTACAAAGTGAACCGGTACAGTGGGAGCCCAGCGCGCCAGCAAACGCTTCGCCTCTCGAAGCCGCCCGGGCGAGAGATCCACCGACACCACCAACCCCGTGGGGCCTACCGCATCCGCCAACTGAGTGGTCTTCACGCCGCGACCCGCACACAACTCCAATACGCGATCGCCGGGCTGTGGGTCTAAGAAGTGCACCACACGAGCACTGGCCTCATCTTGAGGGAGCCAGCGACCGCTTCGAATACCCTCTCGTAGAAAGGCTGCATGCTCTTGGACCACCACCACATGCGGCATGTGCGTCGAGGGGAGACTCGCTGGAATCGCGTCCTCATTCTCACTGGGGTGTAGACGAAGCGTCAGAGGCGGCGAGGTCATGTTCGCCTGCAAGCGTGCCTCCAGCACGGTCTCGTCATCGCTCGCTTCCTGGCGAAAACGCGTCACCATCCACGCCGGATGGCCCCATCGCTCCCCCAGGTCGGAGGGCTCGTCCCGCTCACGATCGATGGTACGGAGAACCCCATTGACGAAACGAGCTACACGCTCACCTCGCGTCTTTTTCGCCATAGATACGGCGGTGTGAATCGCCGCATGAGCCGGCACACGATCCAAAAACAAGAGTTGGTAAATTCCCAAACGCAAGATGTTGGCCAACTCGGGATCGGAGGGAACGCCTTTCTTGGCATGTCGCGCGACCAAACCATCCAAACGAAGACGCCAACGAAGAACGCCATAAAAGCATTCGGTAATCAGGCTCCGATCCCGATCCTCCAAACTTCGCGCATCGGGACCGTCGAGCAGGGTGCGCAGAATGCTCTGCGATACCGCCGCTGGATTTCGCTCCATCTGAGCCAAAGCGCGAATGATCAGTCGACGGGGGTTGGGAAGAGGGCCTCGCGTCATCTTGACATCCCCCTGATCCGTGCTCCACTGTGAATCATCCCAGAATGCGTGAGCACGGCATGAGCGTCTTCAAAAAATGGAACAAATTCATCGCGTGGGTGGTCACCGCGAGCATCCTGGTGTGGCTGGGAATGACCACCGACTTCGGCGTGGCTGTAGAAACGCTCAAGTCCGCGCGCTTTCTGCCCTTCATACCCGTCGTGATCGGTGTATGTATCGTGGTCTACTTGGTCGACACTGCCTGTTTGGTGGTACTCTTCCGACGCTTTAATGCGTCCACAAACCTGCGCGAAATACTTCCCATCAAGGGAGCCAGCTACTTGCTGAATGTGATCAACTACAACGCCGGTGCCGCCAGCATCGCCTACTTCTTTCGGAACCGAAAGCGTGTCCCCTTCATCGAATCGCTGTCGAGCATGCTGTGGTTGAATTTCATCGATGTGGTCGCGCTGTCGCTCTTGGTGATCATGGCCGCCGGATTGGGTGGCGAACACATCGACCCGACAACACGCACCTCGCTCCTGACCTTTTGCGGCTCCCTGCTCGTCATCTTGCTGGGAACTTTGGCGTACTGGAACGCCGGGTGGGACTTTTTTCTGTTCGGACGACTCCGCTCGTGGCGATTGTTTACCACTTTCAGCAAAGCCACGCTCAAAGATTACGGCATGTTCTTGAGCCTGCGCGTGGGCTTTGTCACCACCTACGTTTTCAGCCAATGGCTGGTCATGCCCTTTTTCAACATGGAAGCTGGACTGGACGAGCTGTTCATCTATGTGCCCGCGTTGACCTTTATCGGTACCATTCCCCTGGTCAATGCGGCTGGATTGGGTGCTGTCCAGGGATTCATGCGCGAGTTCTATGCCGACTTCGTCCCGGCAGGCTACGACATCAACGGATTCATCGACGCGTATTCCACCACCACAATCTTGTCGTTCGTCTTGATTCGAGTGGTGATCGGGGTGATCTGTATGAGATCGGTAGGCAAAGACATGGAACAACACATGGATACCGTTACACCGACTCACTCGTCCGACTCCACGGAAACCAGCATGTAGATTGCGCCCTTGTCACAGGGTTGCAGCTTTGAATTCACATCCCCCCGCACCCGATAATGTTCTAGATTTCCATTGAGATGGTCCGTGCGCGCCTGAATCGCCAGTTTGGCTGCGGGAGAGTCCGGCTCGTCCTCGCCCTCCAGGCCCGCCCTGACCCATCTTTGACCAATTTGAAGCTCAAACGCAGGACAAGCGCAGATACAAGGATTGTAACGCAACACAAGGGTTCCTGCCTCCGAAAGAGCATCAGCGGCGGTCTCCAACTCTTCCTGAATGGTCCGGGTCGTCTGCATCTCAACCACAGCCTTGTTGGACCCGCAACCTAGACTTAACACCAGGACAATGCACAGAACACCACCTAGAATATCGATCAAAACGCGCCGGGGCTCGGAAAAGTGAATTTGCACCGTCTCATCCCAACATACTCGACAGGGAGTTCCAATAGACAATCGTTCCGACGACCACCACCCAGGCGCCCATGTTGACCAAGAACAAGGGGTCACGAACCATGGTGTCGGTGGGGCTTTGGGCATCTGAGACGCGCGACACCAACACGATGTATCGCCATAATCCCATCACCACAAACGGGAGCGTGAACACAAGATGCCAGGTCCCAAATTGCTGAATGGTCGGTGCGCTGAGTGTATAGGCGGCATAGCAGAGAATGGTGACCACACCCAATCCACGAAGGACCCAGTCAATATGATGTGACCGATAATAGGCAAGGACCAAACGTGTGGTGGCCGGAGAACTCTGTGCGACGGACTCCAATTCGTGTTTTCGTTTCCCCAATCCCAACAAGAACGCCAACAAAAACGTGCACACCATAAGCCAAAGCGACAAATGCACGTCAATGGCAAAACCACCGGTGGCCACGCGCAACAAAAAACCCAACGCAATGCACCCCACATCCACATAAGGAATGCGTTTGAGCACGAAAGTGTAGAGCACATTGAGCAAGACATAAGCCGTTAGTAGCAATGAGACCATGGGCGAAATATACGCCCCAATGAACACACTGCTCACCGCCAAACCGCCCGTTACACCCCTGGCAACCGGCACGGACAGAGCGCCGGAGGCAATGGGCCGTTTGCACTTGGTGGGATGAGCAGCGTCGAGGTGGCGGTCAACAATGTCATTGAGGATGTAGACCGCGCTGCTCACCAAACAAAAGAGCCCCATGGTCAGCAGAGCTGTGGTGGCCGAACTGTGATCCCCCAATTGCTTGGAGAACACCAAAGGGGCCAACACAAAGAGATTCTTCACCCATTGAATCGGCCGCATGGCTCGGATCAACGCACCCAGCCAATTGGATTGAGGCCTCTGAACGGATTGGGGTGACGATTGCATGGTGGCCCATGCTATCGGTGTGGCCCATCGGATGTCCAGTAGACGGACCGTGGAATCTCTACAACCATTCACTGCGTGCTTAGTGAGGAGCGATCAACGTGACGCCTACCGATTCGTAATAGGCCTGTATTTGCACTCGATACTCGCGCTGGTTGTGATGAAAGTACGTCAACCGAGTGGCCAACGCTTTACGGTGTTCGTTGTAATTTTTCGCGTTGAGTCCCGTCGCGAAGGTGTTCAGATCCTGGGCCAAACGTCGATAAGCGGAAACCAAAGAACCATGAATAGCACGCAAAGAGTCCGTGTCGGTGGGCACCGACTCCAACGATTGGATGGTTTGATCCAAGGCGGGTAACACAGCGTCGAGCAAGGCCTCTCGAAGTCCATTAAAGTCTTTTCGCTCGGTGGACTCTTTATACCTATCGGTCCACGTCTTTTGCTCGGGCATCATCGCAGACACGGCGTTTGCGTAATCATTGACGGCGCTACGCACCGCATGAGTGCGCTCTTGGTCTGACAGTGCCTCCTGGGCCTTCGAGCAACTGCCCTGCATACACAGGACAACCATCCAGAGGACAAGACCGACGCCTTTCGAGAAAATTGCTCTCATTGTGGACGACCATAATCCGGAAAGCGGTTGAATCACAAGCACCACCCTTCATCGAGTTCACTTGGAATCAAATGGACGAATAGGGTAGTCTCCTCAACAAGAACGGCCGATAATGCCAAAGGTCCTGAGGAGAACGATGAGCAATCGACGTAGAGAAGCATTCAGAGTGTGGGCGCTCACTATCGCCCTGGCTTTCGCCATCCCGTCTTGTGGAGACGACGGACCTTCGGGCCCCTCTTGCGTGAACATCCTCTGCGACACTGGAGCCAAATCCTGCATCGGAAACACAGCTGCCACATGCAATAGCGACGGGCTCTCCCATTCGCTCAGTGAGTGCGGCTCAGACGGGCTGTGTGTTAATGGCGACTGCCAAGCGCGAAAGTGCTTTTTCCCGGGACACGCGCGATGTGAAGGAGACGATGTCAAAAAGTGCAACGACACTGGAACCGCCTCCAGCATCAGCAGTTGCGGCGACGGTGAAATCTGTGCGGCCGGTCAGTGCCATTCGTCGACCTGTACACCCGGCGAGATCGTATGTGGATGGCGTGAGTTGGCGCGTTGCAATGCGACCGGCGACGGGTGGGACAACGAAGAAGCCTGCGCGTCCAACGAGATCTGCGTGGATGGTGCCTGCACGGCTGAAACCTGTAGCCCCGAGACGGTCATTTGCAAAGACGAAGCAACCCAGTTCGCCTGCGGGCTGGACGGATCTTCAACCAAAGCGTCGTCCTGCGGTCACGGCAAATCCTGTTACGAGGGCTATGGCTGCCAACCCAAGCTGTGCAGTCTCCACAATCCCACGCCCGATGTGGCTCCACCCGATGAGGGACCACCCCCTCCGCCCGAAGACACCAAACCACCGGTGGAGCTGGAGCCCCTGGATGAAACCGAAATGGTCTTGGATGGGGAAAAGATCGTGTTTACGAGCAACCAGTCGGCCCATTACATCGAAACCGAAAATGATCTGCGGATCCTCATGGACAAAGGGCTCCGTAAGATTGAAATCTCGCTCAAGCCGCTGGAAGAGTTCGATGTGGGGCACTGGACAGACCAACAAGCCGGCGATGTGAACGTGACCATCTATTACCACGATGGCAGCCCGCTTCCCGCAGGGGCCCAGTTCAAATTTGTGTCGGTCAATTACGACGTCGAATTGCTGAAGTTCCAAGCCAAGGGCGGACGCGTCAAAGGAACCTTTAGTGGTTCGTTCACCGGCGATGGCGGCGCGACAACCATCCCCTTCACCGATGGTTATTTTGACGTACAACGCCATGATTAAGCGCTAACCCTTGTCGTCCTACCTTCTGGTCTCGTCCTTCGGTCATCGCCGCTATGTGGCCTTGGTCGAGCAAGGCAAGCTGACGGAGCTTGTGGTTGACCCCATTGAGTCCTCCTCGGTGTTGGGTAACCTATACAAAGGCCGCGTGGTTAAGGTGTTGCCTGGAATGAACACCGTCTTTGTGGAGTGTGGCTTGGCACGAACGGCCTGTCTGTATGGTGACCAGATCGAACCCGCTTCGGACGCCCCGCTCAATCGGCGACTGCACGAAGGCCAAGTGGTGGACGTTCAAGTGTCGCGGGATCCGTTGGGTCAGAAAGGGGCCAAGATCACCATGCGACATTCGTTCGTTGGCCGCTTGGTAGTGTTTACCCCCACCTTCGACAACCGCACCGTGTCGCGTCGGGTGACCGACAAGACCGAGCGCGAACGACTGATGACCATGGCCCAAAATATCACGCTGGACGACGGTGGGTTTATCGTCCGAACCGCAGCCGTTGGATGTAGTGATGAGGACATGCAACGTGATTTGGATGCGGTCATATCTCATTGGCGCGCCTTGAACGAGCGGAGTGCCAGCTGCGATGCACCCAGCCTCTTGGTGGAGGAGATCGACGCCACACTAGCGACCATTCGGGACCGAATGCGCAACGATGTGTACGCCATCATCGTAGACAGCCCAGCCGAACACCAGCGGATCAACGATTACTTGAGCGTATGGATGCCCTCCTTTGTCGATCGACTCGAGTTGCATCCCGTACACGGTCGCTTGTTTGTGGATCACAAGCTCGAGGCCGCCATTCGTCGCGTACTCGCGCGCACCGTTTGGCTCAAAAGTGGCGGATCGCTGGTCTTCGACACCACCGAAGCCATGACGGTGGTGGACGTCAACACGGGCCGTTTTGTGGGCAAAACCGACGCCAACACGACGATTCTGACCACCAACAAGGAAGCGGCCGCCGAAGTGGCTACCCAGCTTCGCCTTCGCAACACCTCCGGTTTGGTCGTCGTGGATTTCATCGACATGCAAGATCCCTCCCATCGGATCCAAGTCACCCAACTTCTCAAAGAGGCCCTCGCAGGTGATCGTGCCCGTATCAACGTGTCTCCCATGAACGACCTGGGTTTGATCTCGCTCAGCCGAGAGCGCCTTGGGGAATCGGTCGAACAGTCCATGCGCGCCTCATGCGAACCCTGTGAAGGTCAAGGATGGACACTGACCACCGATGAATTGTGTCGACGTATTGTGGCCGACATGTTGCAGCACTTAACCACTCGAAATGACTTTACTGGCGTGATCGTCCGCGCCCATCCAGAGGTCATTAAAGTGCTTGATGCAAGCCATCAAGACATCCTCAATGACATTCAATCGCGAGAAGGCCTTGAGGTCCGGCTAGAAGCAACCGAAGATAGAGATCGAGAGACTTTTGACGTGGTAGGCAAATATGACCGTTGAAAACGACCGAAGACAGCACGAACGCGTGGGCGTGAACGACGAGTTTGCGACCATTGACGGATATATGGCCGAGTTCGTGGAAGACGTGTCGCGCGGCGGCGTGTTTTTGCGCTGTGACGATCCGCTTCCCGTTGGCACCAAAGTGGAGCTGCGCTTTTCCATTTTGTCCGACGATGTGAACTGCATTGAAGGGGTTGGCCAAGTGGTCAATAACCGGAGCGGTGACAAGAAGGGCATGGGGATCCAGTTTTTGACCTTGTCGAAAAAAAGCCGCGAACTCTTGGACAAGCTGTGCCCCATCGACGACGCCAAACCCGAGAACCCGGACCAGCCGGATCCCACCGCCGATCCCGGTTAGAATCTCGTTACATTCCAGGTGGTTCCGTCGGTCCGTACTTGGAGGGCACCCATGTGTCCGGTGACCAGCAACGGTATGCCCAACGCATCATAGCGTGCGCTGACTTCAGCGTGCGGAAAGTGGAAACGGCCTCCTTCATCGGCTTGGGCTATGGCCACCAAGGGCTGGACCGCCTGGAGAAATGCTTCGCTCGATGAGGTTTTACTGCCGTGATGCGGTGTCTTAAGAAGGGTGGAGACCAAGGACGCCTGACGCCCAACCAAAGCAGTTTCCCCTTTGGCTTCGATGTCGCCGGTCAACAGGGCGGAGAATTCTCCGTACGCCAACCGAAGGACCAACGAATTGTCGTTCACATCGGACGCGGGGATTGCTTGCGTCGATGTTGGATGCAACACCCGAACAAGGACCCCATCGAGCCAGCGAAACTCGGCCAACTCCTGAGGACCTCGAACGATCGTCCCGCGGCGCTCTATCTCGTCGATCAACTGCCCATAGGTGCCGGGTTGGTTGGACCGCTGCGATACCCACAGTTCGCCGATGGGGATCCGAGCGGAAACGGCCGCAAAACCCGCGAAATGATCCGGATGAGCGTGGGTGATCACCGCGATGTCGATATGATCCACGCCCAGAGCACGCAGAGCCGGCACCACCACGTCCGCCCCCACATCGCGCCGTCCGCTGGGATCGCCGCCCGCATCCACCAAGAGCGTGCGCCCATGGGGCGTTTGCACCACAATGGCGTCGCCGTGCCCCACGGCGAGAAAGGTGAGTTGCAATACCCCGGGGGGCGAAGAATCCCAAACATTCGCCAGGGTCACCGCCACAAACAGGCCCCCGATGACTGCCCAACGAAGACGACCCTGCCGAGTCCAGCGAAGCACCAACACACCCGCCACCAAAGCCAAACCCACGAGGATCAGCATCGACTCAGACCACGGGGTGGCGTCCACTTGCCCACCCTGAGCAGCCACCCATTCCACCCATTGATGGCAAAGCGCTCCACCCCAGTCCAGCCAATGGACCAGCAGCCCAGCAAGCCCCGTCCAAGTCAGAGACACTCCGCTAAAAGCGACCAATCCGGGCACCACCACCCCCAGTGAAAAGAGCGGGATGGCCACCACGTTGGCCCAGATCCCAGCCAAAGGAACGCTCCGGAAATGCCACAAGACAAAGGGCAAGGTGGCCAGCGTGCACACGGCCGAGGCGCCCACCATGCGCACGAGATAGGAGACCAATCTTCCCAGCCCCACAAAAGGCGCGTTGTCCCGGACCCACCGGGCAGCGCGATCAATAGGACCCATGCAAAGCATCAGGGCCGACACGGCGGAAAAACTGAGCTGAAACGAAGGATCTGCAATGGCCAAGGGGTCGGCCCCCAACACCATGACCAAGGCCAATGAAAGACCCGAGACCACATCGGGCGATCGGCCCACCCAATGGGCCGACACGATCCCTGTGATCATCCAAGCCGCGCGCGACGCGCTGATGGGGCTCCCCGCGATGAGCACGTACAACCACGCAGCGCCCACCGCAAACACGGCCGCCACCGGCTCGGAAGGCCAGCGCCGCGACCACGCGGGGATCCAGCACATCATCCGTCGGATCCAGCCAAACACCAGCCAGGCGATGAGCCCCACATGCAGGCCGGAGATGGCCAAGAGATGGGCCACGCCCGCTTGGCGCCATCGATCCCGCTCATCGCGCGCCACCGCGCCCCCGTCGCCCAAAACCACCGCCTGCAATCGATCGGCGGTTTGGGGAGACAACTCGTCCACACACCAACGACGAAAGCGCGCCCTCAGTCGGTCGAGGAAATCCAACGCACTCTCACCTTCGGCCGCCAAGATGTACACGGATGCGGCGTCGCGCACCCATGCGCTCGCCTGGACGCCTCGACGAAGCAGCACTGCACCCCGCGGTGGTTGACCGGGGTTGGCGATGGGACGCACGGGACGCACTCGTGCGTGGGTTCGGATCCGCTGACCTCGCTTCAGAACAGCGATTGAGGGCGCATCGGGCACCGACAATCGAAGGACGCCGGGAATATGTAGGATCTGGGATCTTTCCCGCACGGTGGACTCGGTAAGTTGAATCGCCAGTCGGTCCCCCACCCGACGGATGGGACCGGTGATGACCCCTTCAATGCGGGCGCTTTGAGTGCTCCCCACCGCGCCCACCGGCAACGCCTTTGTAGGCTCATGCGCTGCAGACCAGGCGGCGCCAATACAGATCCACGCCAGCCAACCGCGCCAGCGCTTTTCCGGACCGTCGTGTGCTCTTCGCCACCACGACCACGTCAGAATCAGCGCGCTAGCACACCACACCTACCAGCCAATGTCCGTCGCCACGCCCAGCCACACGCCGGCGCTGAACCCCACAGCCAATCGCAAAAAAGGATGGTTCACACGTTAGAACACGTTTTGAAGAGCTGGTTTGTTTCAGTGGACGATGACAGTCGATGGCGATGCTTCGTGTCTACACGGTTACAGAATCATCACCGGATGTTGCCAAGAGGCTGCTGGCCAACTGCAAGAGATCGCTCGGGCTGTGCTGAATGGCCTGGCGCACATTAACCCGGGATGAGCCCCAACATTCGATGCACTTCTTGGCTTTGAGGCGACCCAATGCCCCCGCCAATCCACCGTCGAACACGCTCTCGCCGTCGGGAGCGCCGGCCCGCTCGTGACAGGGGAGCAAATTGCCTTGAGGGTCTATGCGCACCGCAACGCGCTGCAGCAGGCATCGTATGGGCTCTTGATGGGGCCATGTGGCCATGTGGCGAAGCGCTTCGATGGAATTGCCAATGGGCAGGTCCTTGGCTTTGCGAGCTTCCAACGCCTGAAAAATGGTGCCCACATGATGTTGTTGGGCCACCACCGGGTT
>Ga0114996_10003050_pt1 | contig 21120 bp, 19 predicted proteins | sample ArcticOcean_MG_C_4_FD_87039 | JGI IMG/M metagenome (GOLD analysis project Ga0114996, IMG submission 87039) | Marine microbial communities from western Arctic Ocean - ArcticOcean_MG_CB4_134 | ecosystem: Environmental > Aquatic > Marine > Oceanic | place: Arctic Ocean: Canada Basin | collected... | reverse complement strand
CGCTGGACGTTCCCTCGCCTGGGGTGAGAACGTAGATGGCATTCTGAAACAGGAAGGGATCGGCAGCGGTGACACCGCTTTTTTCCGAACCGGCCATTGGGTGGCCGCCAATGAAGGTTACGCCTTCTCTCCGCAGCGACTGCGCACGGTCGACGATCTCGGCTTTGGTGCTGCCCACGTCGGTGATAACGCACCCCTGTGGAGCCGACGCGATAACCGTTGGGAGGAGTTCGAGGATGCGGTTGATGGGGGTGCAGAGGAAGACGAGGTCGGACTCCTCAACTGCCGATGCAAGCTCCTCGTACGCGACGCCGTGGTGGATGGCTCCGACGTCAACGGCGGCGCGTATGGTCTCCTTGCGGCTGACGCCTACGACCTGACGACCGATGCCAAGTTGGCGGAGGGCCAGGCCGAGGGAGCCGCCGATGAGGCCGACACCGACGATGGTGATCGATGCCTCTTTGAAGGGTGTAATCACAGAACCTGCCCTTCTGGGACGTGGCTCATTGGGACGGAAAATACTACAGTGTTTCGGCCAGTTTCCGGACGAAGGTGACGGTGTCGGGCCAGCCGAGGCAGGGGTCGGTGATGGATTTGCCGTAGCCGCCGCCGTCCACCGACTGGCTTCCTTCCTCAAGGTAGCTTTCGACCATGAGGCCTTTTACCATTTTGCCCAGTGTTTCGGAGCTCCGGCGGCTGTAGACGACTTCCATTCCGATCCGGGGCTGTTGGGCGAACTGTTTGGCGGAATTGCAGTGGTTGGTGTCGACGACAATGGCCGGATTAACGAGTTCACGCTCCTCGTACATGTCTGCCACCCGGATGAGGTCTTCGAAGTGGTAGTTGGGTACGTTGTTTCCGGCCGGGTCCAGGGCGCCGCGGAGTACGGCGTGCGCCAGGGGGTTTCCGTCGGTCTGCACTTCGGTGGACTTGTAGATGAAGATGTGGGGAATCTGGGCCGCCCGGATGGCGTTGAACATCACGCTGAGGTCGCCGCCGGTCGGGTTCTTCATGCCTGAAGCCACGTTGAGGCCACTGATGGTGAGTCTGTGCTGCTGGTTTTCGACCGACCGGGCGCCTACGGCGACATAGCTGAGGACATCCTCCAGGTAGGGGAAGTTCTCGGGGTAGAGCATTTCGTCGGCGGTGGAGAGGTGGGACTCCCGGAGCACCCGGATGTGCATGTTGCGGATGGCCCGGAGGCCTTCCACGATGTTGGGTTCTTTCTGGGGGTCGGGTTGGTGGCCCATCCCCTTGTAGCCTTCACCCGTGGTCCTCGGCTTGTTGGTGTAGACGCGGGGGATCATCAGGATGGTGTCGGCGACTTCGTCCTGCAGCTTTGCCAGGCCCTGGACATATTCGCAGACAGCATCTTCGTTGTGGGCGGAACAGGGACCGATGACCAGGAGGAATTTCGAGCTCTTTCCTTCGAAGATGGCTCTGACCTCGGCATCGCGGTCCTGCTTAAGCCTGAGCAGATCTGCCGGAAGCGGGATTTCGTCGATGATGTCTTGTGGGGACGGTATCGGTTGAATGACCTGGAAACCCATCGGACGCCTACCCTTCGGTGTCGTCTCGCTCCATCCGGAGCGTTTCGTCGATAATTGAGCGGAAAATACGCAGGACGGCGTCGTTGCTGAGCGGCCCGTTGTTGATCTCTTTCAAGCGCTCCATTACGGCAGATTCGCGATCCGGAGCATAGATCGGCTTCCCCTCCGCTTTCTTCAGCCGCCCGACTTCCAGGGCGCATCCGGCGCGTTCACTGAGGAGCTGAAGGAGGCTTTCGTTCAGTTCATCGATGCGCTGACGCCACGCGTCGATGGTCTGAGGCTTGTCAGGTGCGCCGTCGCTCACGAGGCGCGCACCTGCTTGACGGGAACGACCAGGCTTTCGACGAAGTCTCCCACACGGGTGACCATATCCGGCGTGTGGTTAAACTCTTCGATGCGGCGGTTGATGGCGCTGCCTACGACGACGGCGTCGGCCAGCGCGGCCACCTGCCCCGCCTGCTCGGGTTGGGAGATGCCGAAGCCGACGGCAACCGGCTTGTCAGTGTGTGACTTGATTCGGCTCACGAGTACTCCCAATGAATCGGACATCTGAGCCCGTTCTCCGGTAACGCCCGTTCGGCTCACACAGTAGACGAATCCGGAGGTGCAGTCGGTGAGCATTTTCATCCGGGCGTCGCGAGTGGTTGGCGTGACCAGGAAGATGGTGTCCACGCCGCCTTTCTGCATTCGCTCCCGGTACTCGCCGCCCTCTTCGGGCGGAAGGTCGAGCACCAGGGAACCGTCGACCCCGGCGTCTGCAGCGGTGTCGACGAAGCGCTTGAGGCCGAACCGGTGGACGGGGTTGAAGTAGGTGAAAAAGACGATGGGAATCTGGCTCGTTCGCCGGAAGTCGTGGACGAGTTCGAACACATCGGCCATAGAGACGTTGTTCTCCAGCGCCCGCTGCGCCGATGCCTGGTTCACGGGGCCATCGGCCATGGGGTCAGAGAAGGGGATGCCGAGTTCGATAATGTCGACGCCCCGCTTTTCCAGTTCGATAAGGAGCTCGCGTGTTTTCTCGAGCGTTGGGTCTCCGGCCGTGATGTACGCGATGAAGGCCTTCTTCCCCTCTTTCTTCAACCGCGTAAAGGTCTCGTCGATCTGACTCATGCCGACCGGTCTCCCAGGAGCCTGGCTGCCTGTGTGACGTCCTTGTCACCGCGGCCGGAGAGGTTGACGATGAGGGTTTCGTCCTTGCCCATCTGTGGAGCAACCTGTCTCGCGTGGGCGACAGCGTGCGCGCTTTCCAGTGCCGGGATAATGCCCTCGGTTCGGCTGAGATACTCGAAGGCGTCCAACGCGTCACCGTCGGTGGCGTAGCTGTATTCGATTCGGCCCGCGTCTCGAAGGAAGCAGTGCTCCGGGCCGACGCCGGAGTAGTCCAGCCCGGCCGATACGGAATGGGTGAGGTCGATCTGGCCGTTCTCGTCCTGGAGCAGATAGATGCAGGCCCCGTGAAGGACCCCGAGGTCGCCTCCCTGGAACCGCGCAGCGTGGTCGCCCGACCGGATGCCGCGGCCGCCGGCTTCAACGCCCGTCATGGCGACTTCTGCGTCGTCCAGGAAGGCGTGGAAAAGACCGATGGCATTGCTGCCTCCACCCACGCATGCGATGAGGCGGTTGGGAAGGCGGCCTTCCTTTTCCAAAATCTGGCGCCGCGCCTCCACGCCGATCACCCGCTGGAAGTCGCGGACGATCGTGGGATAGGGATGCGGGCCGAGAACCGATCCGAAGATGTAGAAGGTGTCGTCGACGTTGGTGACCCAGTCGCGGATGGCCTCGTTGATGGCATCCTTGAGCGTGCGGCTGCCGGAGGTAACGCCGGTGACCTTTGCCCCCATCAGTTCCATCCGGAATACGTTGAGCGCCTGGCGCTCCATGTCTTCGGTGCCCATGTAGACTTCACACTCGAGCCCAAAGCGGGCGGCGACAGTTGCCGTGGCCACTCCATGCTGGCCGGCCCCTGTTTCGGCGATAATGCGCGTTTTGCCCATTCGCCGAGCCAGAAGGATCTGGCCCATCGTGTTGTTGATCTTGTGAGCCCCGGTGTGAGCCAGGTCCTCACGCTTGAGGTAGATCTTCGCGCCGCCCAGGTCTTCTGTCATCCGCTCGGCAAAATAGAGGGGCGTGGGCCGGCCGATGTAGTCGGCAAGGTAGCTGTCCAACTCCGCCTGAAACAACGGATCGGCCTTCACTTCCGCGTAAGCGACCTCCAGATCTTCCAGAAGGGCAACCAGCGTTTCGGGGACGTAGCGTCCACCATAGGGACCGAAGTGTCCGGCGGCGTCGGGGATGGAAGGGGATATGTAGGAGGTCATAGAGGGGCCCGGTGTGCAAGATACAAAAGCGATTTCAGATTAATCGATCTCAGATAGGCGATTTGCGATTTCATGAGTTCCAGCGCTTAAGACGCTCCAGCTAGTGCTGGTCCACTTGGAGTCGAAGGTTGAAACTCGAGGTGGCAATGAGATCGCTTTTCTTACTCTTCCCACTTCAGGAGATGGTAGCTCCGTTTGCCTCGCCGAATGACGGTGTAGCGGCCGGCGAGGCGGTGGGCGGATGAGAGCTGGGCTTCCAGATCGGTTTCCCGTTCGCCGTTGATGGAGATGGCGCCGTTGATGATGTCTTCGCGGGCCTGGCGCTTGGACTTCGAAACGCCCGCGGTCGCGAGGGCGTCGATGAGCGGAAGGTCCTGCGGCGGGAGGGCGTGTGAGGGGACGTCTCGGAAGCCCTCGTCGATTTCCTGTTCGGACAGGTCCTTGACGTTTCCGTAGAAGAGGGCTTCGGATATCCGCGTGGCGCGCTCCTTCGCTTCCTTGCCATGGACGATGGTGGTGACTTCCTCGGCCAGCACGTGTTGAGCTTCGCGTTTGCCCGGGTCCGTTTCAACGCCTCTTGAGAGCTCGTCGATCTCGGGTTTCTCCAGGAAGGTGAATATCTTGAGCATCTTCACGACATCAGCGTCGGGCACGTTGACGTACCACTGGTAGAACTGGTACGGGCTGGTGAGCTCGGCGCTGAGGAAGATGGCGCCCTCTTCCGATTTACCGAACTTCTTGCCGTCGGATCGCTGAAGCAGGGGGTTGGTGAAGCCGAAGGCCGGCTTGCCCAGTTCACGGCGGATGAGTTCGATGCCGGCGGTGATGTTGCCCCACTGGTCGCTCCCGCCAATCTGACATTCGCAGTCATAGCGCCGGTAAAGCTCCAGGAAGTCGTAGGCCTGGAGGATCATGTAGCTGAATTCGGTGAAGGAGATGCCGGCTTCCATCCGGGACGAGACCGATTCCTTGGCCAGCATGTAGCCGATGGAGAAGTGCTTGCCGACGTCGCGCAGGAAGTCGATGACCTGGAGCTGCGAGAGCCAGTCGGAGTTGCTGACCAGACGCGCCGGATTGGAGCCGGCGTCGAAGTCGAGGAAGCGCTCCACCTCGGACCGGATTTTCTCTGTGTAGCCGGCGACGATCTCTTCCGTATTGAGTTTGCGCTCTTGGTCCTTCCCGCTGGGATCGCCTATAAGGCCGGTTCCACCGCCAACAAGGGCGATGGGATGATGGCCTGCGAGCTGCAGGCGTCTCAGCATCATCAGAGGGATCAGGTTGCCGATGGTGAGGCTTGGCCCGGAAGGATCGACCCCCTGGTAGACGGTAACGGGTCCTTTGGCGATGCGCTCCTCCAGGCCTTCGGTGGTCTGGAAGAGGCATTCGCGGTATTTGAGGTCGTCGAGGATCATAGGGCAGCGGTCAGTTATCAGTTATCAGTTAGCAGAGGGCAGAGATGGCTCCTGCTGGTCCCCGGATCAGGGTTTGAAATTCAGAGCTTGCTTTGCGGCTTTGATGAAGGCGGCGACTTTTGCAGGGTCCTTGATGCCGGGAGAGGCTTCAACGCCGCTGCTGGTGTCTACGGCGTAGGGCCTTACGGTGTGCACGGCTTCGGTGACGTTGTCCGGAGTCAGGCCGCCGGCGAGGACAATGCGATGGGCCGCGGCGGCCTTCCCAGCGATCGCCCAGTCGAAGGTTTCGCCGGTGCCGCCGTAGCTTCCCGGTTTCGCCGTGTCGAGATGAAAGGTGCCGACAGGCCACTTCTTCAGGGATTCGACATCGAAGTTGGGACCGATTCCCAGGGCACGGATAACGGGCACCGGGAGGCCGACACACGCTTCCGGGAGTTCGTCGCCCTGAAGCTGTACCGCCCGTAGTCCTGTTCCCTCGACGATGTCCCTGAGGCGGTCGGTCGGTTCGTTGACAAAGACGCCCACGGGCGTGACGAAGGGCGGCAGTGTGCCTACTATGGCGGCGACGGTTTCGGGCTCGACGAATCGGGGGCTCTTCGGGTAGAAGATGAAGCCGATGGCATCCGCCCCAGACCTTACGGCGACCTCTGCATCCTGGGCGGATGTGATCCCGCAGATTTTGACGCGGACGCTCATCCTTCAGTTCGCCATTGGGTTCGGAAATCTGGCCATCGATTTCTTAAGCCGCTCCAGGTCTTCCCGGCTGACTTCCTTCTCGTCGATTTGGATCCTGGTCGTCATCCGGATGACCTTCCAAGCAGATGCTGCAGCTTCGAGGCTATATCGTCCTCCGCCATCAGGCTTTCGCCAACCAAGACTGCGTCGGCACCCGCGTCGAGCACGCGTTCGACATCCTCTCGAGTATGGATGCCGCTTTCGCTTACGACCAGAACGTCCTCGGGGATCCCTTCGAGCAGGTTCTCGGTGACACTCAGGTCGGTGGTGAAAGTATTGAGATCGCGGTTGTTGATCCCCAGGATTTCTACTCCGGCTTCCAGGGCGATACGCATTTCGGCTTCGGTGTGGACCTCCACAAGGGCGTCCAGATTGATCTCTTCCGCCAGCTCCAGATACTCTTCCAACTCTTCCGGCTTAAGGATGGCGACGATGAGAAGAATGGCCGACGCCCCAATCGCCCGTGCCTCGTAGATCTGATACGGATCGATGATGAACTCCTTCCGCAGGATCGGTATGTCTACGACACTGTTCACCTGCGTAAGGATGTCGGACGATCCCTGAAAGTACTTCTCATCGGTGAGGACGGATATTGCCACTGCCCCGTTGCCGGCATAGATACCGGCGATGTTCAACGGATCGAAATCTTCCCGGATAACGCCCTTCGACGGAGATGCCTTCTTGATTTCTGCGATGATGGCGATGTCGTCATCGTCGGCGCTGAGGGCGCCGAAGAAGGACGGAGGAGCGGGCGCCATTTCGTCCATCTCAACCATCTCGTCGATGGAGATATGACGACGGGCCTCATCTACGAATACGCGTTTGTAGGCTACGATTTCGTCCAGGATCGAGCTCACGGCCATGCTCCTTGGAGAATCTGCACACCTGTGTGCAGCCTACTTGTTCCATCCGGGACTCCCCCCGGCCGGTATTAGGCCTGAGTGAGCGCCCGGAGGCCTTCCAGCTTTTCTCTTGCCGCGCCCGAGTCGATGGCTTTGGCGGCGATGGGTATCCCATCCTGAATGGTCTCTGCAAGGCCGCCCACGGTAACGGCGGCAGCGGCATTGAGAACGACGATGTCTCTTCGCGGGCCGCCATCGCCGTTTAGGACGGACAGCAGAATACCGGCATTCGTTTCGGCGTCGCCTCCCTTGAGGGCGCTCGCATCGGCCGTGTCCATGCCAACGTCGCCGGGGGAGAGCGTGAAGGTGTTGACGGATCCGTCGCGCAGTTCGCTGACGGTGGTGGGTCCTGTGAGCGTGATCTCGTCCAAGCCGTCGGATCCGTGGGCGATGAAGGCGCGCTCCGATCCGAGCTGGTTGAGTACCCGGGCAAGTGGGTCGGTAAGGCTGCCGTCGTAGACGCCGATAAGCTGCCGGGACGCACCCGCCGGATTTGTGAGAGGCCCCAGCGCGTTGAAGATGGAACGGATGCCGATTTCGCGACGCGGGCCAATGGCGTGCTTCATGGCGCCGTGCAGAGCGATGGCGAACAGGAATCCAATGCCGACTTCGTCGAGGCAGCGTCCGACGACGTCGGGTCCGACCTCGATGTTGACACCCAGCGCCTTGAGCACGTCGGCGCTGCCGCACTGGCTGGTGGCGGCTCGATTGCCATGTTTAGCCACGCAGAGCCCGGCACCGGCCACGACGAAGGCGGTAGCTGTAGAGATGTTAAATGTACCTGAGTGATCGCCACCGGTACCGCAGGTGTCTACGACGATCTCTTGGGACGTGCTGATCCGGGTGGCCTTCTCCCGCATCGCTCGCGCCGCACCGGTGATCTCGTCGACGGTTTCGCCCTTGACGCGCAGGCCAACCAGCATCGCTCCGATTTGCGCGTCGGACGCCTCGCCCGACATGATCAGGCCAAAGACGGAATGGGTTTCACCGGCGGTGAGGTCATTTCCGTCGACGACTCTGGCGATTGCTTCCTGGATGGTCATGGGAGAACTCCTGGCAGAGGGCAAAGGGCAGAGGGGCTATCAGCTGTCCTTTAGAAAATTCCCTAGAAGATGCTTTCCTTCGCCGGTGAGGATCGATTCGGGGTGGAACTGAACGCCTTCGACGCTGTATTCCCGGTGACGGAGGCCCATGATGAGGCCGTCGGCCGTACGGGCGGATACTTCCAAGCAGTCGGGCAGCGATTCGGGGTCAACCATCAGCGAGTGGTATCGCGTGGCCATGAACGGATCCGGGAGTCCGGCGAAGATGCTTCGGCCATCGTGATGGATTTCAGATACCTTGCCATGCATAATCGTCGGCGCTCCGGTGACCACACCCCCGAAAGCCTGGCCGACAGACTGGTGGCCCAGGCAGACGCCGAGGATGGGGATCTTGCCGGCGAGTTTCTGCACCAGCTCCACCGATATCCCTGCCTCGTTGGGTGTGCAGGGCCCTGGAGAGATTACGATCTTCTTCGGAGCAAGAGCCGCCACTTCGTCCACGGTGATCCTGTCGTTGCGGTGGACGGTGAGTTCCGCGCCCAGCTCACCCAGGTACTGGACGAGGTTGTAGGTGAAGGAGTCGTAGTTGTCTATGACGAGCAGCATGACGGCAGCGATCAGTTGTCAGTGATCAGAAATCAGAAATCAGAAGACGAAAGTCTTAACCGGCTTTCTCAGTCGAGGCTGCCTTTTTCGGCCAATTCTACGGAACGGAAGAGGGCTTTAGCCTTGTTTTGGGCTTCGGTGAATTCGTAACCGGGCTCGCTGTCGAAGACGATGCCGCCGCCGGCTTGGACGTAGGCTTTCCCGTTCTTGACGGCGATGGTCCGGATGGCGATGCAAGTATCCAGGTTGCCGGAGAAGTCGATGTAGCCAACGGCTCCTGCATAGGGCCCCCGCCGGGTCGCTTCCAGCTCATCGATGATTTCCATTGCCCGGATCTTCGGAGCTCCCGAGACGGTCCCCGCAGGGTAGCAGGCGAAGAGGGCATCGATGGCGTCGACGTTGTCGCGCAGCCGGCCTCGAACGTTGGACACGATATGCATAACGTGAGAGTAGCGTTCTACGACCATCTGCTCTGTCACGCGAACCGTGTTGAACTGGCTGACCCTGCCCACATCGTTGCGCCCGAGGTCGAGGAGCATGATATGCTCGGCGCGCTCTTTCTCGTCGGCCAACAATTCGCGCTCCAGCGCGAGATCTTCTTCTTCGTTCTCTCCTCTCCACCGCGTGCCGGCAATTGGTCGAACCTGCACGACGCCATCTTCAACGCGGACCAGGAGTTCGGGTGAAGCGCCGACCAGAGTGACGTCTTCCAGATCCAGGTGAAACATGTAGGGCGACGGGTTGACGACCCGGAGCATCCGGTAGACGTCGAGCGAGTCGACGGTGAGGTCGGTTTCGAATCGCTGAGAAAGAACGACCTGAAAGATGTCGCCGGCGACGATGTAGTCGCGGCAGGCCTGGACCTTTTTTACGTAGTCGGCCTTGTCGGTATTGGAGACCACACGCCCGCTTCCGGTTCCGGCCCGTCGTTCGTCGAGAACGGGCTGGCGCAGCATCGCTTCGATCTCGTCTATTCGATCTCTTGCGGCCTCATACGGTGCGGCCAGGTCGTCCTGCCCACCGGCAACATGGACGTTGGAGATCATGCGGATCGTATGCCGGACGTTGTCGAATGCGAGGATGGTGTCGAAGAAGAGGAGGACGATGTCGTCCAGATTCAGATCGTTTTCGACAGATTCCGGAATGTCTTCGATGAGGCGGATGGCGTCGTAGCCGACGTAGCCCACCGCTCCGCCCGTAAAGCGGGGCTGCCCGGCAACGTGAACCGACCGATACTGCGCCAGCAGGCCTCGGAGTTCGGCAATGGGGTCCCCTTCAAATTCACGCGACTCGCCGCCCGGCTCGCTGATCTGGATGTGTTGTCCCCGGGATCGAAACTCCAGAAACGGCCGCACTCCCAAGAAGGAGTATCTGCCGATCTTTTCCCCGCCCTCCACGCTTTCAAAGAGAAATGCGTGGCCGCCGGTTGCCCGAATCTTGAGATAGGCCGAGACAGGTGTTTCCGTATCGGCCAGGATCTCTCGCGAGATGGGCACAAGGCCGGTTCCCGGAGTTTGTGAAGCCAGTTTCTGGACCTGAACCAGAGCGGGTTCGATCACCGCGTTCCCTTTACGTAACTTCGCTTGAGGCAAGGAGATAGACCGCTATAATATGAGAGTTGGCAACGTCTTGTCAAGCTGACCTGTGGACCGTTTCGACCGAGGCGGTTGCTGATCCTCTGGACCAGGTTCGCCGATGTGTTCCAACGTGAAATCGGGGCAAAAAAGAGAGGGCCGTGAGCGTATGCCCACGGCCCTCTTGCAAGGTCGATTCGTTGTGCTTAGAAGCGGCACGGGCATACGGTGGCTTTGTTCGGGCGGTAATACCAGCCGAATCGCCAGTTGTTTCCGAATGCCGTAAATCGTGCCCGCACAGTTAGTTCCTAAGGTATTGGTGCTGCCATTGGGTTCCTGAAGTCAAAGAATAATAGATAATCAGCCCGGGCCCGTCAAGAGGAATTGCAGTTCCGGGCTGTTCGCTTTGGGTGACTTCAACCGCTATCCGATTCCGTTTTGGGGGATCGTAGCTCTAGTTCTCCCCCGGGACCCTGAGTTGATACCTCACCGTTTGACCTCATGTCAGACACCATCGGTTCGGAATCTGTTTCAATCGGCTCCAGCGTTTCGCCGTAGGGCTTGTCTCTGCGGGCTTTCTCGACGGCTTCCCTGAGTTCGGCGAGTTTGAATGGCTTCTTGAGAATGGCCAGGGGCTCAATTCGCTCAACCGAATTCCTGAATTGCTCAGATTCCAGGTACGCGGAGATGACTATGTAGCGGGAGCCGGGAGGCAGGTTGTTGATGAGGGCGACTCCATCGACGTTGGGCATATTGAGATCGGTTATGACCAGGTCTACGGCTTGATTCTGCTTGTATAGAACGTTCAGAGCCTCAACCCCATCTTCGGCGTTGATGACGTGGTAGTTCTGCCGGCTGAGCGCTTTTCTGAGAATGTCCCGCAGCTGCGCATTGTCGTCTACGACGAGGATTCGAAACTTCGCGTCCTCACCAGATGCCTCCTGAGGCTCCACCTCGCCTTCGGTTTTGGACGCCTCGTTCTCTTCCTCATCCTGCTCTTGCGGGGTTCCGCCCCCGGAGGGACCGTGGCCCGAGGTCGCCATGGCGTCCAACTCCGACTCGGGAATCGGAGTGCCACCAAGCTTCCGTATATCCAGTTCCGCCAGCTCGCGTTCCGTTTCCAGCCGCTGGATGTCGCGCTCCACAGCGGAAAGATCCCGTTCGTATTTGAGCTTGGCCTCCTCTACAGAAGCGGTCTTCAACCCGATCTGAACGCTTTCGGCTTCGTTCTCGTGCATGTCTTTCTCCAGCCGGGTGACCGACAGTCCGGTGGTGGACCGAATTCCGACCAGGAGAAGCATCAGCCCCAGTACGATAGCCTGCTCCACCAGGCTCCCCGCTTCCGTGCGTCCTGAATGGCCTGCTTCCGGACGTCCGGGTCATTGGCAGCCGCCTGCCTGTTGTGTGCCTGAAGGTTTGCCCACTGCTCGTTGAGGAGTCTGACCCATTCCTGCAACCGGGAGCGCCGCTGCTCAGCCCGGGGGATCTCTTCCTGGAGAAATTCGGTTCGGTCCTCGTACTCCTTTAGCCGGACCCTCTTTTTCTCCACAGAATCCAGGAGGACCACCAGTTGCTGATTCAGTTCCGTAGACGCGCGGAAGTAGTCCGAGAGGTGGATGACGATGTAGGTGACTCCCGCCAGGGAGGCAATGCCAAGGACCAGCACGTTCATGAGAACTCCGGGGGAAGTTGGAGGGCGACGTATTCGTTCAGTTCGTCGTTGGCAGATTCGTCCACTGACAGGGTGCGACAGACAACAGCAGTAGACGTACAGCAATAACTCTGAACCGACTAAAGTATGTGTAAAAACAAGCGTATAGGCAAATATGAATGCGGCGCAGAGGTGGCGACAGGAGGGAAGTGCCAGCGGCGGGAGACACGGAAGGAAATGCGGAGGTGGTGGTTGGTAAAGGACCTTGGTTTTTAGAAAGGTCTGATCAGCGGATCCGGCCCGAGCCGGGCTTCCGCCGAATTGCCCACCCCGCCATTCCTACGCCGGTGAGGCACATGACCCAGATGGCCAATGCGGGAACGATCCGGAAGCTGTCTGCGACGGAGAAGCTGCTCTCCTGCCCGCCGCTCCCGATTGCCTTGACCCGCCAGTAGTAGAGGCCCTCTGCGAACGACGTGCCCGTTGACAGCTGGCTGGTGGTGATTCCTGTGAAACTGTCTGGATCGGAAAAGGCGGAGGAGACGTCGATTTCCACGCGGTACGTGAGCGCTCCCGAGACGTCGTTCCAGTTCAGAACTGGAGTGTGCGTTCCGAGGGTTACGCCGCCGTATGCGAGCAGGTCGGGAGCAGAGAGGCCGGCCGCGCCCGCCACGAGGTTGATGAGAGCGCCGATGAATCCGGGGATGATGGCGTAGTTGGAACTGGAGAGGTTGTCGACTTCGTCCAGCGGGGTGGTGTCGGTTTCGGTGGGTGGAACGAAGGCGGGCTCGTTCGGAGAGGAGCCCCGGACTCGGTAGTTGCCGCTGAAACTGCTGTCCGCACCTGCGGTTCCGAACGCGCCCCGGATGCCGTAGTTGGCGCTGGAGGATTGGCTTCCTGCCGCGGGCCGCACCGTTGCCAGCAGAGCTCCGCAGAGGATTACCATTCCGAATCGTCTCGTGACAGAGATCATCCTGTCGTCTCGTACGTCAGAATGATCAGAACACCGTTGATGCCTGAGGGGGTATTGTTAACAGTAATCTGCAATTCAAGCACGTCATTCGCTACCAGAGAGGTGTTCTGAAGTGTTCCAAAGTCGTAGAGGACGTCAGCGGTGATTGCAGTTCCACCCGTATTCGTAGTGGGCGGAGAAACCAGAACCGAGTTTGTCTGCGTGAGATTCTGAACGTCGAAATTGAAGTAGTTGGTGCCGTTCAGCGTGACTCCTGTCGTTGTGACAAGGCCGACGGACAAGAGTGTGCAGGCTCCCGGAGCGACGAAAATAAAGGCATCTCCACCGAGCTGCACGTTGTTCGCCAGGTATACGTGGGTCGTCTTCTGCCGTAGGAGAGCCGAGACTTCACTGCCGTCGATGGAGTTAGCGGGGACGGTTACGGCAGTGCCGGAAACCGTGAGGTCGTTTGTGACGGTAACATTGCCGCCGTTGGCGACCGTGAGCTTGGCCACGCCTGCATCCTGAACTTCGAGGAGGCTGCCGGTGCCGCTGGAGTTGACGATGACGCCTGCCACCGCGCCGGTGTTGCTCTGGGTGAGCGTTACGGCGTCGGCGGCAGAGGCGTTGGTAACGGTAAAGGTTCCGGTAACGGCGGCGTTGTCGGCGATGGTGACGTCGCCGCCGCTGTCGGAGATGTTGCCCTGCAGGTCTGACGTTCCGGTGACGACGAGGTTGCCTGAGTTGTCGACGGTGGCGAGATCCGTACCGGCAGAGTTTTCGACGACGAGAATGTTCGACGTCTGGGTGCCGTTGGCCTGCACGGTCAACTGGACTTCATCGGCCGTGCCATCAACGGTCTGCCCGACAGTGAATGTATTTCCCGTTCCCGTACCGACACCGTCCGAGAGCGCGGCGGAGGTGATCTGGGCGCCGGCCACCTTGAGATTTCCGGAGGTTGTAACGTTGAGGGATTTGCTGGCGGGGATGGTCGTATTGCCGCTGCCGTCGAAAGAGAGGGCGGTTGCGCCGGCGTCGTCGATCTGGTTGCCGGAGAGGGTGAGCGTGCCGGCCAGGGTGACCCCTGCGGATGTAAGCGTGAGGCGGGTGACGGCGTTGCGCTTCAGGGTGACGTCGACGGCGACGCCGTTGTCGACGCCATCAGCCAGGCTGGCGCGCAGGGGGCAGAGACGAGGGGCTGGCGGGGGCTGAGCGTTTCGAGTCCGCTGCCGTCGTCTACTTCGATGTTCAGGAAGAGGGAATCGGCGAAGGAGGCGATCGTGAGCGGGTCGATGCCGCCGAGGATGACGTTGAAGAGTCCCTCGCTCACGTTCACGGTGTGGTCTTCGGTGCCGGAGGCCGGCCACTGCTTGCTGCCGCCGGAGGCAGCGTCGTAGAGTGAAAAGGACATGGTCACCGACGCATTGTCGATCGGGTCGCCGTTTTCGTTGGTCAGCTGCCCCTGGTAGTTGATGCGCGTCGGGATTTCCTGGGCGTCTGCGGGCGCCTGACTGAGCGTATATGCGATCAGGAGGAAGAAGAGTGCGGCCGCCCGGGACAACCCGGGCCTGCGTCGTTTGCAGTGAGCCACGCGGTGGACTATGGTGCGCATGAATGCAGACGAGATCGGCCGGCAGCCGAACGCGCGGCCGAAGATGGTGCTATCCATCGGACATCCTCCCGACGAGGTGATCCACCTATGAAAGCCCGATAATCAGACGACCTGAAGCTTCCTCTCAGACACGATTCCAGTCGCTACGTCCCGAACCCGAATGTGATAGGTCCCTGGTTTGTCGTTGACGGCCAGATGCAGAATATGTGTGGTCTTCCCCCTCCTTGCCAACAGATTCCTGCTGTAGTGGGCAATCGCCAGACCGCTGGGAGAAATAATTTCAAGGCGGAGCGCGTGGGTGGCCGAGGGCGACCCTCCAGAAACCGTCGCCCTGACTCTACAGGCTCGGCCTCTCCTGACGCTTGTGGGCGCGTCAAGTGACAGCTTCCGGACAGCGGCCGGATAGAGAGCGAGCAACGTCGGCACAATGGGGTCGAGCGTGAGAGAGAGCTTCCGGCAGGCTCCCAGCGGTTTCCCCTTGCGGACGTCGTAGACGTGCCATCTACAGCCCAGATCGACGCTGATGCGTTCGCGCTTTTGCAGATGCTTGTTCGACTGGTAGCGAGGTGGGCCCAGTTCGTCAACGCGGAGCTGGGGGTTGCGATGGATGCCGATGAGGCGGGCTGTTCCATTCGCAAATGGATGGACCTCTACGGCCGGCAGGTAGGCTCCGTCCGACTTCGTGACGGTGACCTCCGGACGCACCCCGGAAGACCGGGTGAGTGCGGTGATCAGCGCACGAACGCGCGCTCCTTCAGGCGGGCGAAGGCGCCAACGATGGTAGTCGGTGATGTTCAGGTTGAGATAGATGGTGCGTCCCATGCCCTGGTTTCGGACAATGACGGCGGGCCTTCCGGACCGGTCCTGAAAGAGGGCGACGGCTCCGGATCGGGCCGTGACGCTGATATCCTCGATGGCTGACAGTTTTCTAAGAGGGACGTCGTCGATGTCGACTCCCGGCGACGTCGATTCAGTCCTGCGCAGGCCGGATGGTCCCGGTGCAAGCGTGTCGGCCCGCACGGGTTTCCGACGAATACCGAAGAAGGCGTCGAGCTGCCCCTTTTCGAGGCCGCGGCAGTGCTCGTCCATCAGCGCCAGGCGAGTATCCGCCACGACAGTCCCGCCGTTCTTGACGAAGCGTTTGACGGCCGCACACTCCTTGCGGCTCATAGCGATGCTCTGGGGCAGGACCAGGAGGCGATCTCCACTGCTGTCGAGATGACGCTTCTCCAACTGCTGGGCGGCAGTGAAGGTGACCTGCAGCTGCTGGTCCTCCATGAGTTTGACACAGGACTCGCGCAGGCGGAGGAAATCGGACCTGAGACGTTCGGCGGCGCTGCCTCGTTCGAGCCAGTCCTGGCCCTCAGACTTCGCCTCGAACATCCAGTGGGCGCGAATAGAGGCCTGGGAGTAGTGGATGGTTACAGGGTCGGCGTTGCGTGTGGATGCGATGAGGAGTTTGCCGACGCCCCCAGTGAGTTCCCGGTAGACGGGACGGACGCTCTTCCCCAGGGCCGTAGGCTTTCCCTCTGCAGTGAGGTAGCGGTTCTTTTCGTCATAGATGATGATGCCGCGGTCGCCGTGGAGGAGTTGGTACCAGAGGCGCCAGACCTCGTTCTCGCTGAACCCGAACGTGGTTGTCACGGCAACGGCGCCCGGGTTGAAGGAGCGCCAGATCTCCCGGTTGTTGCCGATGTTGTAAGGCTCGATGGTGTCGATGACCTTCGACAGCTTCCAGTAGTCGTAGCCGCCGAAGGCGCTGGGCATCTGGCAGCCTACCAGGCCGACGCGGGCGGATGGATCGGCCTTCTTGACGGCGTCGAAGCCCCATTTTACGGCATCGGCAAAGGCGGTGTCCATGAACTCGCGATGGTCGGCCCAGGGAGAGAGGTTGTCGCCGCCGCGGGCCATTGTTTCATCAGTGGTGAGGGGGCGCACATCCGGCCACGAGGCATATGCGGTGCCCCAGGCGTCGTTCATCGAGCGGAGTGAACCATAGCGCTCCTTGAGCCATCGGCGCATCGTCCGGAGCGTTCGCGGATCGAAGCAGAAGTCCCAGGCGGTAACGAGATCGCCGAGCCCGGCTTCGTCGGAGAGGCTGTAGAAAAGAGGATCGAACGTTTGGTTGACGGCAACGATTCGGGTGAGCTCTCGCTCGATCTTGCGGCGGACCGCCGGATCGTGGAAGCAGGGCTTACGAATGAAGGCGTCCAGCCTGGACCGGTTCTTCTGGTAGAGGTCCTTGGCTTCCAGCTGCCGGATCTGCTTGGGCGATCCCTCGTGGTGACGGTGATACTCGGCATAGACGTCGGAGAGGATCTGTTCACAGTAATAGCGATAGCCGTGACCCCACCAGACTTTCGTGGCCGATTCGTCGAGCAGCCGGCGACGGCTCTGGTTCATCCCCCCGGTGATTCCGAGTTTCCGGAGTTCGGGCTGCTGGTGTTCGTCGTAAGCGTAGTACATCACGACCTGGTAATCGTCCCAGGGCGTAGGGTCCGGCGTAACGAGGAAGGGCGTTTCAACGCAGCTGGACAGGTCGCCGATTACGGTTGCCTGGAGGCGATTAGGAATGGTGAGGGCGGTGCTGGTGGGAAGGTCGATGGAGGTCGTTCGGCCGGCAGGGCGTCGGATCGTCTCGGATACGACACGGTCGTAGGCGTCGACCCAGCGGAGACGGAGTGATGGGGACCTGGGGAGTTTGCCGGTGAGGGTGATGACTCCGGTGAGTCGGCTGCCTTTGGTAAGTCTGTTTGTGTCGAGCGAGATACGTAGGGTCATAGGGATCTGTCAGGTCCTTGCACCTTCAGGCGGAGCCTGAAGGTGCAAGGGTGAGGGGCGTGATGCAACGAAAAGTGGGCTTGGGCGAAACGCCGAAGCCCACGTGATCAGACCGTCGGTTGGCGGTGCTCAAGCACTGCCGTCGATGGTGCCGACGCGGATATTCAGATCTTCCCGGTTCACAATTCGGTCGACAACACCGTCTCGCACCCAAACGACTCGATCTGAAACGCTGAGCATCTTATGGTCGTGGGTGGCGGAGATGACGGTGGCTCCGTACTCCTTATTCATCTGTCGAAGCAGCTCGATGATTTCGGTTCCGGTTACCAGATCCAGGTTGCCAGTGGGTTCATCGGCAAGGATGATGGCGGGGTCGTTGGCGAAGGCACGTGCCACGGCCACACGCTGCTGCTGGCCGCCGGAGAGTTCGTAGGGCTTGTGAGAGATACGCTCACCCAGGCCGACTTTTCCCAGAAGGATTACGCCCTTGTCGCGCGCTTCGTCGCTGGTAAGCCCGGCGAAGACCATCGGGAGCGTAACGTTCTCCAGCGCCGTCATCACGGGGATGAGATTGAAGGACTGGAAGATGTACCCAATCTTCCGGCATCGCAGCCACGCCAGTTCGTAGGCGTCGAGCTGGGCGACGTCGACATCGTCGATGTAGACTTTTCCGGACGTCGGTTTGTCCAGCCCCCCGATCATGTTGAAGAGGGTCGACTTTCCGGAACCGGAGGGCCCCATGATGGAGATGTATTCGCCGACCTCAACCTCGAGATCGACACCCTTCAGGGCCTCGACGGTAACATCGCCCATCTCGTAGATTTTCTTGATGTCCTGTGTCCGTACGACGGCCATGAGGGGCTCCGGTAGGGAAAGTAGTCAGTTATCAGTTATCGGTAGTCAGACAAGCAGAGCCAAAGGGCTAACAGCTGCTTTCTGTCAGACTTCTAGGCGCATGGCGTCTACGGGTTCCATTTTGGCGGCACGGTAAGCCGGGAGGATTCCGCCGGTGAGGGAGAGAAAGGACCCGATAACGATTGCCATCAAGCCAAACTGGACGATGCCCACCCAGGGAACGTACTGGTAGAGTTGGGAACCGTAGCTGATGGTGTCCAGAAGCATGGTGAGGCTGAACCCGACGATGACACCAATAATAGTGCCCGCGGTACCCATGAAGGATGATTCTAACAGGAATATCTTGATGATGAATCCGTCCAGCGCGCCCATGCATTTCATTGTGCCGATTTCCCGAAACCGTTCGGTTACCGACATGAGCATCGCGTTGGTGATTCCGACCAGGCAGACCAGCAGGGACAGCACGATCAACCAGGTGTTCTTGGAACGCTCCTGGCTGGAAGCGGCGCTGTCCGGATCGATGTCGATGCCCTTCTGCTGGAGCTTCAGGTTAATGGTGGGATCGTTCGAGCGCTTCAGGCTGTCGATGATGGCAGTGTTCGTCCAGATGGACATGAGAAAGGCGATTGCGAGGACGATGCCGCTGACGGTGATCAACGACCGCCCGAACCGGATCTTCACGCTGTTGAAACTGATTTCAATCGCTTTGGACAACGGCAGGTTGACCTGGCTGCCAATCTCCCTGCTTGCTGTCGCTTTCTGTTGCGCCATGGTGCCTCCACCCCGAATTGAACGGCTGGTTCGCTAACGAACCTGCTCGGCTGCGTTGCCGGCCGGCAGGTTCGTTAGCCGACGGCGGTTGTAATGGTAGTCGCGGGTTGCGAGCAGTTCGCTCGCTTTATCGAACAGATCGACGGCTCTGCTTACCTGGGGATCCAGCCCCACATCGATGCGCCCCCTGGCCTTTATTCCCCAGCGGATCTGGGCGATGTAACGTGTTAACTCGTCGCCCACCCACTCGGCCGAAGCCTGGATCTCCTCGTGGTCGACGTTGATTTCCTTCCGTTGGAGATACTCTCGAAAGTCGTCGACTTCACGCTGGCCCGCCTGAAATCCTGCGCGGAATTCATCCAGTGTTTCGTAGCTGCCGGCAATGGTCTGGGCATTCTCAGTCGCGAATTCGAAGAAATGCGATCTGCGAATGCCCGCCGGAATGGCGGCAGCCGAGTCGGGCGGCAAGGTTACGTCGGGTGAAATGCCCCCGCTGCCATACACCTTTCGCCGCAGGATAACCGTATGGAACACCGGCTTGGAGGTGAGGCTGTCCGGATCGGTGTTTGGATCGTAGTCGTCGTGGCCCTTCATCAGGTAGGACTCGAGGTCTTCACTGAACGGGCGCTGTATGGGCCGGTCGCTGGGTGTGAAGTAGCGGGCGACCGTAAGCAGGACGGCTCCGCCGTTCTGCAACGGATACTGCTTCTGGACCAGGCCCTTCCCGAAGCTGGTGTGACCGACGATGAGGCCCCGGTCGTAGTCCTGAACCGCCCCGGCGACAATTTCTGAAGCGCTGGCGCTGTAGCTGTCGACCAGGATAATCAGCGGCGTGTCGGGCGACACCAAAGGATCGCGCGCCGCCACATGGTCTTCCCGGGAACTGACATGGCGCCCCATTGTGTACACGACGAGGCGGCCCTTTTCAATGAACTGGTTGGCCACGTCAACCGCCTGCTCCAGGTAGCCGCCGCCGTTGCCGCGCAGGTCCAGTACAAACTTCTGGGCGCCCTGAGCATTCAGATCTCGAATGGCCTCCGCCAACTCGGCGGACGTGCGTTGCGAGAAGCGGTTAAGCTTGACGTAGCCGACGTCGGGGGATTCCGGCTCCAGCAGGAAGTAGTATGGAACGCTGGGCACGTGAATCCGGTCGCGGACCATTTCGAACTCGAGGAGCTCGTCTTCGCCCTTGCGCTGAACAGAAACGCTGACCGTGCTGCCTTTGGGCCCCTTGAGCCTGTCGAAGACTTCGGCTTCCTTGATCCCAATGGAACTCTTGCCATCAATCCTGACGATCCGATCGCCCGCCAGCAGGCCGACGTCGTAGGCGGGTGAGCCCTCAATGGGCGACATCACCCTCAGGTACCCGTTATTGATTGAGAAGTAGATGCCGATTCCTTCGAATGTGCCTTGAAGCCGTTCCTGAGTCCCACGAAGCTCCTGAGGGGAGATGTACGTGCTGTGGGGGTCGAGCTTGCTCAGGTAGCCTTCAATGGCGCCGTCGAAGAGGTCGGTGGGGTCCGTATCGTTGTAGTAGTGGCGTTCGACAAGCTGCTGCAGGCCGTTGAATGCCTCAATCTGCTCGTACAGGTTAGGCTTGTCGCTTGGAGCAGACTCCAAGGGCACGGTCCACAGAGCGACCAGTACAGACGCAACCAGGAGGACCGGCACAGAGGCGCGGATTCGATGGGAGAGATATCGATTCATGGATAACCGGGACGGGTCAGATCGAGCCGGGAGGAAGCGTCGCCAGTCTCGATGCCTTGGGGGAATTGAGGACCCTGTATACGCCCTAAAACGCCGGCAAACATAACTCCGTGATTTTGCGGTGTCAAGGAGTATTCGGCCGCCAGGAGCAGGTCTGAGGTGGCCTCCTGGTTCTTCGAAGCAGAGGGTTCTCAGGTTTGTTCCGGAGAGGCGAACTTCTTTTTTGCCTTGAGGACGGAGAAGATCAAAATCTGCTTCATGAAGAGGTAGTACTCCCCCAGGTTCAGCTTGCTGGTGCTGAATTCGCGATTGCGGAACACGTAGGGGATTTCTAGATGGGACCGATAGGTCCCTTTCACGAGGATTTCGAACAGAATCTTGTACCCGTGCGAGGTGAGCGACACGCCGCTGATCACGTCTCGATGCAAGAAGAAATAGCCGCTGAGCGGATCATCGATGCCGGTAAGCAGCTTGGCGAAAGCGACCCCGACCTGTGAGACCACTTTCCGGTACCAGGGCCACTTTTCCACCCGGCTCTCCGGATTGTAGCGACTGCCGATCATCAGATCGCATTCGGCCAGGCCACCGATGAGTTTCGGAAGCAGCGCGGGGTCGTGGCTGAGGTCTGCGTCTATGACGCCAAGAAAGTCT
>Ga0114996_10003049_pt1 | contig 21134 bp, 20 predicted proteins | sample ArcticOcean_MG_C_4_FD_87039 | JGI IMG/M metagenome (GOLD analysis project Ga0114996, IMG submission 87039) | Marine microbial communities from western Arctic Ocean - ArcticOcean_MG_CB4_134 | ecosystem: Environmental > Aquatic > Marine > Oceanic | place: Arctic Ocean: Canada Basin | collected... | reverse complement strand
TACAGTTAACTCCATTGGAGCAGTATCGAGAGCATAAACAGCTACTAATTCGTCTGTTGGGCTATCAAATGTAGCATATACGCGATAAACAGTTCCATAAGGTGACTCTGCGTAAACCTCGCTTTCAAGACCCACTAAGTTAGCTTGAGCAAATCCAGCAGTTAAAGCTGCTAGGACAAATAATAAATAACGTTTCATATGATTGGTCGATAAAATCAGTTAATTGATTGAGTAATTCTAATGTTAAGACGTAAGTTAACAAATTAGGTTGCTCATACTTAAAATAGTCTATTAATTCCTATTTATACAATTTAAATCCTCAAATGCTTGAGAAAGTCTTTTCACAAAAGTCTTCTCCCCTTCTCTAAGCCAAACCCGAGGATCATAGTATTTTTTGTTGGGCTTATCGTTGCCGTCAGGATTTCCGATTTGGTCTTGCAAGTAATCCAACTTTAAAGTAACATAATCACGAACACCACAAAGGGTTGCCCACTGCATATCGGTGTCTATGTTCATTTTAATTACTCCGTAGCCTATCGCCTCACGAATTTCCTCAACAGTGGATCCACTACCACCGTGGAACACAAAGTCGACGGGATTATTGACCAGTTGATTTTTTTTAGAAATAAACTCTTGACAGTTTTTTAATATTACCGGACGGAGTTCAACATTTCCTGGCTTATATACTCCGTGTACATTTCCGAATGCGGCGGCTACAGTAAATCTTCCGCTTACTTTTGAAAGCTCATCAAATGCGTAAGAAATCTCTTCTGGCTGAGTATAAAGTCGTGAGCTGTCAATATCTGTATTATCAACACCATCTTCTTCTCCTCCTGTTACGCCAAGCTCAATCTCGAGGTACATACCCATCGGAGCCATTCTAGCAAGATACTCTTTACAAGTTGCTACATTTTCTTCTACGGGCTCCTCACTTAGATCAAGCATGTGAGAGCTGTATAAAGGTTTTCCTGTTTCAGCAAAATGCTTTTCGCTTGCAGAAATAAGCCCATCAATCCATGGGAGTAGCTTGCGAGCACAGTGGTCTGTATGTAAAATAACTGGAACGCCATACGCCTCAGCTAACGTATTAATATGATGGGCACCAGCTATTGAGCCGAGTATCGCAGCCTCTTGCCCTTCAAGCTTAAGTCCTTTTCCAGCATTAAAAACAGCACCTCCATTGGAAAACTGAATGATTACAGGGGAATTCAAGTCTCTAGCTGTTTCCATGACAGCGTTAACTGAGCTAGATCCTATTACGTTAACCGCTGGCATAGCATATCCCTTTGATTTTGCATCATCAAACACTTCGCGAATCTCATCTCCAAACAACACACCCGATCTAAATCTTTTACTCATGATAATATATATTAAAAACTATTTAATGACTTGAAACGATCGAACGACATCTTCAGGAGAAATCCCCAGATGTTTGATTGATTGTCTGGATATCTCTGCTTCCCTTGAATCTGGATAGAGTTCGATAACATTTCTGTACATTTTTTCTGCCATTTCATAATCGCCCAATTCATTTTCATAAAGATAACCCACAAGTAATGCGCACATTACATTTCTGTCATAATTGGGGAAACCGTCATGAACAGATAGAAGCTGCTTTATAGCCTCGTGAATTTTACCTATTCCCCGAAGCAAATCTGCCCTTCTTGTAAGATATTCGGGAGTTAAAGAATCATTTGGGCAGGCATTTGAAAACTCAGCGTAAGTCCTAATGAGATTTGTGACTTTCAAAGTGTCAAACTCTGAATCAAGATTTAACCCTGATTCCATCGAATTCACCACCACCTGCCTTTCAGCACAAGATAAATATTTATCATCTGCATTCGAAACGCAAGAAATACATAGAACTATGAATGCAATTAAACCCGGAAATTGTCTCGCAATCATCTCACTTTCTTTTTAGGCAATTTCATTTTGTAATCTACAGGAATTTTTCCCAAACCAATATCTCTCAATTTCCCATGAAGTAATCTACGCTTAACACCAGTAATATGGTCTGTTATCATAATACCATCGAGATGATCGTACTCATGCAGGACAATCCTTGCTGCGACACCCATGAGTCGCTCTTCAACTAACTCCCAAGATTCATTGTAGTACTCGACTGTTATTTCGTTTGGCCTAACTACGTCTTCTCTTATTCCAGGAATTGATAAACAACCCTCTTCCATGCTTATCTCGTCAACAGACTGATCAAAAATCACTGGATTAATCATCACCCGCTTAAATCCCTTGCATCCTTCATCACCATTTTCACCTTCTGAGAAAGGCGAGCCATCAATAATAAACATCCTTATAGACTCACCTACTTGCGGGGAAGCAAGCCCCACTCCCTCTGCGTTATACATGGTCTCCCACATATCTTCAATCAACTTAGAAAGCCCCGAATGTCCTTCATTTATTTCTTCCGCCTCAGCTTTTAACACAGGATCTCCAAAAGCGACTATAGGTTTTATCATTTTACAAAATTAAGAATGTTACTTTTGTAAAATGGCAATTTTAGATTCTATTCCTGAAGCAATCGAAGTAATTCGTTCAGGTGGCGTTATTATAGTGGTAGATGACGAGGATAGAGAGAATGAAGGCGACTTTATTACTGCATCTAGAAGCGTAACCCCTGAAATAATTAATTTTATGGCAACTCATGGGCGAGGGCTTATTTGTGCGCCCCTAATCGAGAGTAGATGCGACGCTTTAGACTTAGGGCTTATGGTCCAAACAAACAACGCCGCTTACGAAACACCGTTCACTGTATCTGTTGATCTATTAGGAAACGGATGTACAACAGGGATTTCAGCAAGCGACCGTTCTAAAACCATTCACGCACTAATAGACCCAGACACTGATCCTAATTCCTTAGGAAAACCTGGCCATATTTTTCCATTACGAGCAAAAGAGGGAGGTGTATTAAGAAGAAATGGCCACACCGAAGCAGCCATTGACTTTGCAAGACTCGCTGGTTTTGAACCCGCAGGTGTAATTGTCGAAATATTAAATGAAGACGGAACAATGGCTAGACTTCCTGAGTTAAAGAAGCTCGCCATTAAACACGATATGAAACTCGTTTCAATTGCTGACCTTATAACATACCGGTTAGAAAACGAGACCCTAATAGAAAGAACAGTAGAAGTAAAGCTCAAAACAGAGTACGGATCGTTTACTGCAATATCATATCGTCAATTGACAAATGATGTTGAGCATCTCGCCTTGGTAAAAGGAAAATGGGAACCCGGCGACGCAGTACCCCTAAGAGTGCATGCATCTAGTATGATAGGAGATGTCTTCCTGGTATCTGACCTAGGCAAAGGGCCGCAATTGCAGGCGGCAATGTCTAAAATTGAAAAACTCGAATATGGCGCAATCGTCTTTATAAATAAATTGCACCAAGGGGGAGGATTTGCAGAAGAATTAAAAGCCTACGCAGAATACAACAAGAAACAAAAAAAATCTGGGGTCTTTCACCCATTTGACTCTAAGGATTATGGTATAGGTGCCCAAATTGTTAGAGACCTGGGTATTAATAAAATAAACCTTCTTTCAGATAGCCCTAAGAAAACTGGAGCTATTGGATATGGCTTAGAGATTGTAAACCACACCTCTCTCACAAAATAGATTTACTCTTTAACTCACACTTTCTTTAAATAGAAAAAGCCCACCATAAGCGAGCTTTTTCTATACCAATAAATAAAAAGTAATTACTACTTTTTGAACTTATCGTACTTCTGACGGAATTTATCAATACGTCCAGCAGTATCAACGAACTGAGCCTTACCAGTATAAAACGGGTGAGACTTAGAACTTACTTCTACTTTTATTAAAGGATACTCATTACCATCTTCCCAGGTAATAGTCTCTTTAGTCATAGCTGTTGAGCGGCTTAAAAAAGCGAACTCGTTGCTCATGTCTTTAAATACGACAGTGCGGTAATTTTCAGGGTGGATTCCTTTTTTCATCTCTCAGAATTGGACGGCAAAGATAGTAAAAGAAATCGCAAAAAGCCCTACCATAAACACAAAGAAAATATTAAAGCAAAAAAAACACAAAATCCTGTACCTCAATTAGGGGGTATATGACTTTTGATTATATTTGTGATGAATTTAAGTGAGTTTAGCCTTTGTGCTAAACATCAAGTGATAATTTGGTTAAGTTGGTCCCGTGCTAAAACGTTAGCACGGGATTTTCTTTGTCAAAAATTTTAGGGTTTAATCTTAACATCCTACCTTGCTTAATATAATTTTCCATAAATTTAAGAGTTTTATATGTTAGTAATGTTTATTAAAACCCTTAAAACAAAACTTAACTGAAACGAACTTAGCAATAATATTAGGCTAACTATAAATTATGGAAACTATTCAAACCGATTGGAAATCAGCACTAAAGGGATATGAAGACTATCTAGCTCTTGAAAGAGGGCTTAGTGAAAATTCAATCTTAGCGTATATGAGGGATATTCGTCAGTTTGCAAAACTGATTGAGACAAGCGAAGGTCTTACAAACCCAGCATTAATAAATATTACGCATGTTGAGGGTTATTTGTCTTATTTATTCGACAATGGGTTAGCTAAAAACAGCCAAGCCAGAAAACTTAGTGGTGTTCGAAGTTTTTGCAAATTCCTAAGAATAGAGGGGATCATGGATATTAACCCTATTGAATTAATCGAGGGTCCTAGACCGGAGAGAAAGCTTCCTGATGTATTGACTGTGGAGGAAATTGAACGGCTCATCTCATCAATAGACATGAGCCGAAAAGAAGGAGTTAGAAATAAAGCAATGCTTGAAGTGTTGTATAGTTGTGGCCTTAGAGTCAGTGAATTAACTTCTTTAAAAATGTCCCGAGTGGATCTGATAGATGGATTAATTAGGGTAGTGGGTAAAGGGAATAAAGAAAGAGTTGTCCCCATAGGAAACCAAGCTTGTGACGCAATTGATGATTACCTCTCTCATTACAGGGCTGAAATCACACCATCGCAAGGGTATGAAGACATCTTGTTTATGGGCAAAAAAGGCGTCGAATTAACGCGTCAAATGGTATTTACACTTATTAAACGAAGTGCTATCACAGCTGGAATTAAAAAGAAGGTAAGCCCACACACTTTTCGACACAGTTTTGCGACACATCTTATTGAAGCTGGTGCTGATTTAAGAGCTGTACAAGAAATGCTTGGACATGCGCAAATAACCACAACGGAAATATACACACACCTAGACAAGCGATACTTAGAAGAGCAGGTCACTATGTACCACCCACGAGCGCTCGCTACTTCTGATGTGTGAGTGCTTAAGATAAATTTTACCCCCTTACGAGCTTACGGTATTTAATCCTTTTAGGGCCGTTGTCGCCAAGTCTTTTCTTCTTATTTTCTTCATAGTCAGAATAAATACCTTCGAACCAGACGACATTAGAATCTCCTTCAAAGGCGAGGATGTGAGTGCAAATACGATCTAAAAAATAACGATCGTGTGAGATTACAACTGCACAACCAGCAAACGCAAGTATTCCTTCCTCTAAAGCTCGTAAAGTATTAATATCTATGTCGTTAGTTGGCTCGTCTAGAAGTAATACATTAGCTTCAGTTTTGAGCGTCATGGCTAAGTGAAGACGATTTCTCTCTCCACCAGAAAGGACTTTGCACTTCTTTTGTTGGTCCGGACCATTGAAGTTAAAGCGGCTTACATAAGCGCGAGAGTTGATTAATTCTCCTCCAATTTCGATATGTTCATTCTTGCCTGAAACGACTTCCCAAACAGTAGCTTCGGGATCGATGTCTTTGTGGGTTTGGTCTACATAACCGATTTCGACCGTGTCACCTAAAGAAAGATCTCCCTTATCCGGTGTCTCCTCTCCCATAATCATCTTAAACAAAGTTGTTTTACCAGCACCGTTGGGACCTACAATCCCAACAATTCCAGCTGGAGGCAGCTCGAAAGTCAACCCATCAATGAGAAGCTTATCTCCATATGATTTTTGAAGATTTTTCACTTCAAGAACTTTATTCCCGAGACGCGGCCCGTTAGGAATCGGAATCTGCAGTCGGGTGTTCTTTGCCTTAGATCCGTCAGAAAGCATAATTTCGTAATTCGAAATACGAGCTTTATTTTTCGCACGACGGCCTTTGGGGCTAGTTCTAATCCACTCAAGCTCTTTATCTAATTCTCTTTTTCGTTTACTTTCTTGCTTTTCCTCTATGGCTAAGCGCTTGGTTTTCTGCTCTAACCAGTTTTGGTAATTCCCCTCATAAGGGATACCCTCTCCCCTATCTAATTCTAGAATCCAACCAGCTACATTATCTAGGAAATATCTATCGTGGGTAACGCAAAGAACCGTCCCTTTATACTGCTCTAAATGTTGCTCAAGCCAGTCTATAGACTCCGCATCCAAGTGGTTAGTAGGCTCGTCCAGAAGCAGCACGTCTGGCTGCTTGAGAAGCAGTCTGCAAAGAGCAACACGGCGGCGCTCACCACCAGAAAGCTCAGAGATCTTTTGAGTGTCTGGAGGACAACGCAGTGCATCCATAGCAATACTCAACTTAGTATCTAATTCCCATGCATCAAGGGCATCAATTCTGTCTTGGACTTCAGCCTGGCGATTTATTAACGCCTCCATTTTCTCAGTAGAGTTTAAAATCTCCTCATCCATAAACTTTGCGTTTATTTCCTCAAACTCAGCGAGAGTATCCACAATCTCTTGCGTTCCCTCCTCCACAATCTCTCTTACTGTCTTCGATTCATCTAGATCCGGTTCCTGAGGCAAATACCCCACTGTGTATCCTGGAGCCCAAACTACATCACCTCTATACGACTCATCTAACCCAGCTATAATCTTCATCACAGTTGACTTACCTGAACCATTCACTCCAATAATTCCAATTTTCGCTCCGTAGTAAAACGAAAGATAAACGTCTTTTAAAATGTGTTTTCCAGTAGGTGTCTCTTTATTCACCTTCACCATTGAAAATATCACTTTCTTATCGTCGGCCATATCTTTTGAATTTGATTAGTGTATTTCTTTTCACAAAGCACAAAGGTACTTAACAACCCCTCATGCTATCCCTTTTTAAAACTGCTCATTACAAGCATAAGAATAATAGATTGCAATAAAATCAGAAAGTAATGGAGTAAGGTTATCTGCTCCTTAGGGTCTGCTATTTCTAAGCCCATATCTAGCACCTTATAAAACAAAAATGACGCCCCCAGACCCACTAAATATCCAACCTGCTTATTGACATCAATCTTACTTAGCAACTCCTTTCTATGCGTCACAAGAGTTTCTGCTCTAACTAAATACCCACCAAAAATGAAGGTTAGTTGATATCCACAGTAAATCAACAAGGCTGACGCAAGACTGAATTGTAAAACTAAGAATAATAAAACGGTAATAAGCATAACAGATTCAACAAGCATAGATATCCTGTAAAAGCTCTTAATATTCAAGAGTTGCTCGTAAAATTTTGCAACTACAATCATCCCTACAGCTAATACCATACCTCCAATAGAATAAACCTCAGGATCTAACGGCTCATATATTTTAAAGAGAATCCCAATTGACAGTCCTGTAAATGAAGAATTAAGAAGTTTATAAATCAGGAAATTCTTTTCAACTAATTGCATTGATCATCTATTTTTCAGGAAGGTCATGGCCACAAAGGTACTATTGAAGGGACTTCCTTGATTACCTTCGAAGCATGTCAATAAATTCAGATTTAGAGCGCAACAAAAACGAAGACCGCATGAGGCTACTTGTTGCTGGTTTGGATAGAAAACTAGACCACATCAAGAAAGGTGGTGGAGTAAAACGTATAGAAAAAGAACACGCAAAGGGTAAATTATCAGCAAGAGAAAGACTTGCTAAATTGTTTGACAATAACTGCGAACGATTTGAAATAGGTGCTTTAGTTGGAGATGGGATGTACGAGGAATACGGAGGATGTCCTTCTGGCGGGGTAGTTGTTGAGGTGGGAAGAATCCATGGAAAACAATGTATCGCAGTGGCGAATGATGCAACAGTAAAAGCTGGAGCTTGGTTTCCGATTACAGCTAAAAAGAATCTACGCGCTCAAGAAATAGCTTTGGAAAACAGACTACCTATAGTATATCTTGTAGATAGCGCTGGGGTTTTTCTTCCTCTCCAAGATGAGGTTTTCCCAGATAAAGAACATTTCGGGAGGATGTTTAGAAATAACGCCAAACTATCAAGTGCTGGGATACCGCAAATTGCTGCCGTCATGGGATCTTGCGTCGCTGGAGGAGCATACCTTCCTATAATGAGTGACGAATCTCTAATCGTTGAAGGCACAGGATCTATTTTCCTTGCTGGAAGCTACTTAGTAAGAGCTGCAATAGGTGAAGATATCGACAATGAAACACTTGGTGGATCAACAACTCATTGCGAAATAAGCGGAGTAATAGACTACCCTTGCAAGGATGATGATGACGCGTTAAAAACAATTCGAGACCTTGCTTCTCATTGGAATCCAACAACCAACGCAGCTAACTTTTCCAGATCGGACTCTAAAAAGCCTTCAGGCTATTCTATTTCTTCAATATTACCTGAGTCAAGAACGCAACCCTACCCTTCCCACGACCTGATAGATGCATTGGTTGATGAGGGGTCTTTTACAGAGTATAAAAAAACATTTGGGAAAACCCTGATCTGTGGGTATGCAAGAGTTGATGGATGGAGCGTGGGGATCGTATGCAATCAAAGGATGACAGTGAAATCAAAGAAAGAAGGCTTACAGTTTGGTGGGGTTATTTATTCTGACAGCGCGGATAAAGCTGCTAGATTTGTGATGACTTGCAATCAAAAAAACATTCCTCTTCTTTTTCTACAGGATGTAACAGGCTTTATGGTGGGGTCAAGGTCTGAGCACGGAGGTATTATTAAAGATGGAGCAAAACTTGTAAATGCTGTTGCGAATAGCGTCGTACCTAAGTTCACCGTCATAATCGGAAACAGCTATGGAGCAGGAAATTATGCTATGTGCGGAAAAGCTTACGACCCCAGATTTATCATCGCTTGGCCTACAGCTAAACTCGCTGTTATGGGAGGGGAACAAGCAGCTAAGGTTCTACAACAAATTGAGGTTTCTAGACTGAAAAAAGCTGGAGAGCCTGTCAAAAAAGAAAAACAATCTGAACTGCTCAACAAAATAAAAACTCGCTACGATGAGCAAACAAAACCTGAATATGCCGCTTCTCGACTTTGGGTAGATGCCATCATCGATCCTGAGAAAACCCGGGAATGGGTAAGTATGGGCATAGAGGTTGCTAGTGAATCGCCCGCTGAGAAATCATTTAGACCTGGCGTTCTTCAGACTTAACACTCATTTACTATAGTAAAACTTCTTCAATACCTAAATTCGATGTTTAAAAACGCATTTATTTTATTTGGCTTTTTAAGTTTAACGCCTTTATTTATTTCAGCGCAAAAAAGCACAAAAAAAGCAGAAGCGAAAAAAGCAGCAATTGTCGCTTCAAACCCTCAACCCTATATTATTTATAACTCTGAGGGGGAAATGGAATCCTTTAATAGCATTGTTGAGGCTGCTCTTGAAGCGGATGTGGTTCTGTTTGGAGAACTCCATGACAATCCAATGATTCATTGGCTTCAGCTTATCCTCACTATGGAGTTAGACATAGAAGGACAGGACTTGGTTTTAGGAGCTGAGATGTTTGAAACTGACGACCAATTGCCACTAAATGAATATTTAAGCGGGGTAATAAATTTGAGTAAATTAGAAGGCAATACTAGGGTTTGGCCAAATTTTAAAACAGATTACCTACCCCTAGTTGACTATGCAAAGGACCATGACCACAAATTTATCGCTACAAATATCCCTCGCAGATATGCCTCATTTGTCTATTATAATGGGCTGGACACTTTAGAATATTTATCGGATGAGGCAAAAAGCTATCTTCCTCCCCTTCCAATTGCATATGATGGAAATTTGGGGTGTTATCTAGAAATGCTTGAAATGTCAGGAGGTCATGGAGGAGACAACCTTCCTAAATCACAGGCGATTAAAGACGCTTGTATGGCACACAACATATTAATAAACCTTCCTTCTAATGGAGTTTTTATTCATTACAACGGTGCCTTTCATTCTCAGAATAAAGAAGGGATTGCATGGTACTTACTCCATGAGAATCCAGATTTAAAAATCATGACCATTGATGCTACAGAGCAAGAGTTTATTAACGAATTAGATCAAGAGCGGATGGGTGTTGCGGATTTCATTATTGTTACTCCGTTAAGCCTCACGAAAACTCATTAATAAATACGTTTTATACTTCAGGAAATTATCTTGCAAATTGCTCAAGAGTGTTTCGATAACTGATTATTGATTGCGTTCTAGATGCTCCAGCTTCTTAAGCATGGGCTCATATAAACTGTGACAATCTGACTTTTCTTTGCTGTTTAAAGCGGATCTTAAACTGAAAATTGAGTCTAACAAAGCCTGCTCATTTTCAATAGTATCACACTGCTCAACAATTGTGAGACCTTCCATTGCTGCTCTAAAATCACCTGAAGTAGAGCATCTTACAATTAAATCAATTGAGTTGGTGGGAATAAAGCCTGAGCTCCAAATAAATGACAGAACATCTGCATACACATGCTCTTTGCTGTCCTTTTGTAAAAACTCAAGGAAAACATCTTCCGCTGCACTAAGTTTAATAGATGATAAAATAGTGCGCATTCTAGCTTTCAATGCATCTTCCTCACGAGAACTAAAGGCTTCTAACAATGGCTCAACCCATTTAATAGTGCCGTTTTTCTCTGCCCTATCAAGAGCCTCAGATACTTTTTTATTGTCCTTAGAGTCTAGATTTTTCATTTTGCAAATGTATCAATGAATTCTCTCAACATCATAGCTGTTGCACCCCAAACTAGGTGTTTTCCAAATTTTATCCCAGGAACCAGCACTCCATTAACTGTGTAATCACGCCAGTTACTCTCCTCAGCTAAATCTGAAACTTGAAATAATAACAATGAATTGACTTCCTTAGGGTCTATTGAAAACAGGGGTCGTGAACTAAGCCAAGCAACATATGGTTTAACTAGGAAATTACTCGGAGGAATATATAGGGGGGTTAGCGGACCTAAAACATTTTCTAACTCAACTTTAACTCCTAACTCCTCTTTACATTCTCTAATAGCTGTTTCAATATCACCGACATCATTAGAATCCCTTTCACCACCCGGAAAACCAATTTGTTTTGAATGCACCCCATCATATTCTGACCTTTCTATCAAGACACCATCAATTTCGTTTACATCGTCTTTAGAAGGAAATAAAAGAATTAATACAGACGCATTCCTGCAGTTTGCCAAATTTTCTTTTGTGAAACAACTTTCACGATAAGGCGGGGCAGCTTTCAGCTGAGATTTTAAACCTGCTACCTCTCCGGCTTCAAGGATTTCGGCTAACTTAAACATTTTTAAATTTTCTATACTTAGATTCACGACCGCAAGGTCGGTCAGTTCTACCTTTACTCAATGAAAGTGACACTACTTGATGATAGCAATGAGTTCCCACCTGTTTCTTCAGCAGACAAAAGTGGGATTGTTGCAGTTGGTGGTGATTTAAGTGCCGCAAGGCTTTTATCCGCGTATGAAAACGGTATCTTCCCGTGGTTTAATCCTGGAGAAATGATTATGTGGTGGTCACCTGAGGAAAGGGGGATAATACCCCTTGATGGTCTTAAGGTGCACAAGAGCATGAGGAATGAAATTAATAAAATGAGATACACTGTCACTTATGACACTTGTTTCAAAGATGTGATTAAACAATGCTCTAACAGCTTTAGGGGTGAGAAGACACAACCTGAAACTTGGATAGGCGATAATATGATCAATTCATATTTAGAATTACATAAGCTAGGTGTTGCTCATTCCGTTGAGGTATGGAAAGGGGCTGAACTCGTCGGCGGTTTATATGGCGTCTCTATTGGGCGGATGTTCTTTGGGGAAAGTATGTTCAGTAAGGCTACGAACGCTTCTAAAATCGGATTATTCAATTTAGTAGAAAAATTAAAAAAATGGGGTTTTGGGCCTATTGATTGCCAAATGATGAATCCACACCTTGAATCACTCGGGGCAATACCTATATCACGATCAGAATTTCAAAATATTTTAGATAAATATCTCAGTTCTGGCAAAACAATTTTAGGAACTTGGACAGAATCAGTATCTTAGTTAAATGAAATTTCAGATTGCTTCGTACTTTATTCTTAGAAGACGTGTAATTAAGGAATTTCTAAAATTCAAGGGTTGGCGCTTCAGAGGACAAGATTATCCGAGAAAGTGGCGACACATTGTATTTATCAGCCCCGCTGAAGGAACACTCTTAAAGATGCAAATGAAGTGGATGCAATATTTAACTGCAACACCATCAGAATGGGTTGAGTTAGGCAACAAAGCAAAGGTTAAACAACTTTTACTAAAAAAGTACACAGTACTAATCCGTTGGAGTGAAAATAAAACTGAGAACTTATTGACTGAATTGCTAACCAGCGCAAGGAATCATAAAGTGCGTATTTCAGCCTGCGCTTGGGACAAAAATAGAAAGGTGATAAAATTTCATTCTCAATTTAGACCATCACATTATCCAGATAGAGATATCAGGTATATCAATAGGTTCTTTAAGTACTTTAAGCAGATCTGAATTATGTTTCTCATGCTGTGATTTTACGGAGTTAACATGTTATTAACAATTGGAGCAGTTTCGTTAACAAAGCGTTAATATCTGGTTATGCTAATTCATAAAAGTGGTTATTTATAGGCTAAATTGCTAGCTGTATCTTACCCCTTAATTCTTCCTGCTATGCAAATGGATAAGTATGACTTCATGATCTTAGATATCATCCAAACTCATAAAATTGAAAACCAAAGCCACATAAGACTTAGCGTTTTAGAGAGAAACTTTTGGAAATGTATTGAAGCAGATACTAACTTACATGTGGGGCAAGCACGCATAGGGGAAAGAATAACTAATCTTTACTTAGATGGACTTATTCAGAATAAAGATGGATACACACTAACTAAGAAAGGCAGAGAACAACGCTCATTTGCTCCTTGGAGTAAAGATGGTGAGTTAGCATAGCTAACTTTTATAATAAACTTCATAAAAAAGGTGCAACCAAGTAGGTTACACCTTTTTTTATATACATAAATATTTTGTTTACCCTTACTTCTTAGTGGACTTCTTAGCTGACTTCACAGCTGACTTCTTAGCTGACTTCACAGCTGACTTCACAGCTGGCTTCACAGCTGGCTTCACAGCTGGCTTCACAGCTGACTTCACAGCTGGTTTCCTAGCTGACTTCACAGCAGACTTCACAGCTGGTTTCCTAGCTGACTTCACAGCTGGTTTCTTAGCAACTACTGGCTTCTTCTCTTCCTCCGCTGGCCTGTCATAAGATTCTTCTAAAATCTCAAGTGCAGGATATTTTTCTCTCCAAAAATCAAGTTTACTACGATCTCTAACCGTGATAATAGTTCTTCTATCTAATCGAACTTTAATATTAGGTTGTAGCTCCTTTGCTCTCTTTTTACGTGCCATTAGTTTCGTCTATTATTAAACCGCTTTATTGGATTCTGCTAATGAACGCAACTTGGGGTGAAGTTGAACAATTTTTTTAATAATATTATTAATATATTATAATTAATTGGTAATTACCTATCTAAGAAGGTTAACAACACCTCTTAACTCTTCAGCATCGACGTCATACCCCTGAACCCTAATAACCCATTGGTACATACCGTCTGGAGCGAAATACTCACTGTCATATGTATTCCCCATCCAAGAATCTTCAAGTGATGTCGAAGTATAAACAATATCTCCCCATCTATTATAGATTACTAATTCAAAAGATTCTATCTGTCTTCCTACAATTTCAAAAGCATCATTAAGACCGTCGTTGTTAGGTGTAAAAGCTGTTGGAATATATAGGATAACTGATCCATACAGGTGAACAGTTGCAACATCAAAACAGCCATTATTAGTTGTAACAGTAACCGCAGCATCATATTCATCTAATCCATCGTATGCATGTGTTACTTCTCTTTCGTACCCAAATTCTCCATCTCCGAAATTCCATAAGAAATTAAATGCTCCAAGAAAGGGCTCTTCTGGAAAAGTTAGGACATTAAATTCATATGTGTCATCTCCCTGATCATAGCGAATTATTGTGGCTTCAACTGTTTCAACATCAACACGTGTTGAACCGGTAATCATGTAATCACAGTTATCTATAACGGTAACCTCGTAGGTCGTTCCAACAGGTGGTGAAATCGTATGAGCGAGATCATCATCTAAGAAGTTTTCCCAAAGTATTTGGTATGGAGGCTGGCCACCAGCTATATCTAATTCAAGAAGTGCACTCGCACCATTGCATAAAAGCGTGTCATTTGGCATTGAAATTTCTAATGGATCATATGGTACTTCAAAAAGTGTTTGTAGATACACCTCTCTGTCACAACCATCACGGATATAAATTTCCATAAGATGCGTGGTTAAAGATGTATGTTCTATACATTCTTCTGTGCCAAAATCAATTCCGTTTATGGTCCAATTGTATGTTACCGGTGGATATTCTAAAAGCGGGTCTTGAATTAATTCGACACACACCGTTTCAAACTCATCGCATAAGACAGTTACTATATCAGGGGTTACTGCTTCTAGCGGCGGTGTATCATATATAAACACGCTTATAGAACTTTCAGTCGTACCGCTGACAATATTTAATATTAACTCCTCAGTTACCTCATCAATATAATCTTGTGGGACGGTGAAGGATAAAGCTATATCATACTCACCAATGGGAATAACTGCACTTTCGGGCAAACCTATAATGTCCTCATTAAAGGAAGCTTCTGATAGAGGGTCTACGTTTATATCAAAGGCGAACGGATACACAGAAGGAACAAGACATGGACGGCTAATCGTAATTGTCGAAATGCCGCAATCTTCCCAAGCACAGTAAATAACAATATCGTCAAGAGGGTCGGGGTCACATTCTGGTGCTGCTGTAGCTTCGTACGCTGTAGGTATAGGGGAACCAAAACTACCTTCCTCAAGAACTACAATTGATTCTAGAGCAGTATCAGAACCATCCGCAATGGCAAGTTTAATGTGATACGTAAGTCCGCAACTTACAGGATGAGAGGCTGTGAAAGGAACGGTATAGCCATTAATACATGGAGCATCAACAGCATTGGGGTTATCTATGTAATACTCTTGATTTAAAATATCATTTATAGAGCTAATTGTTATGGGTAAAGGCGGATCAGTATCTGGAACTTGAGCTATGTTAACTGCTCCATCTGGGAATCCAGCGGGAGAAGCAAAAGGACCTGTAATTCCAGGGCCAGATAGGAAAAAAGCGAAAATATCGTTGTATTGAGTATTCACCCAAGTTAGGTACTCATCAGATCCGAAAATATAATTAAACGATACAAAATCTCCAGAAGGTTGAAAATCAAATTCAAGAATACAAACGTCGTTTACAGAATTAACAGAAAAAGTTTGACCGATTAAAGGAGGAACTGAATTTGCTACTGTCAATAAGTCGTTATCATTCACTGTATTTGGACAAGTATTACAAAACCCTGAATTACATGGGCCAGCAGGATTGGAGGCTTGATCAGTACTCAAAATCACTCCACTTTCAATTCCGAAATCACCTCCATTAGTCATATATCCTATTTGTTCTAAAGAACCAGAAAATGTGACATTTGTAGCCGTTACACCTTCTCCAAGAAGCACATTATTAACGTATTGCGCCGGAGTCATAGCTTGAGAGATATTCATCTGGGCTATGAAATATGTAGGCGAAAAAGTCAATAGGAAACTTAATGCATAAACTACACGCGAAATCGATAAAAAAGGCGTTAGATTCATCAGAGTAATTTGAATAAAGATAAGCTTTTTCTCAAACAAATTATATCCCTAAGTTTGCTACATGACAAACATCATATTTTTCTCAGACTCTGAAAGTATTAATTTATATCCTATTAACCTCGGGAAATGTGCATCAACACTGCATTTTGGGGTGAGATCTGTGTCAACTCAATGGGCTGAGGCTATTGCTGAAAATAAAATTAAAAACACCTCTTGCATTAGACTCAATTCAAGGCTTATGCCTACAATAGCTTCTGTAGAATTTGTTTGTCAAATGATTTCGGGTGAAAAATGGGTTGTAAATGGTGAAACTCTTGCAGAAATTGAAGGGGATGTAAGCAAAGAAGTTGGTGGCGATGTATCTGCAATATTAACAACGTCTGCTGCAGATTATTTCGAGTTATGTGGCGAGGGAATTAGAGCTGATATTAACCGACTAAAGCTCGTTTGGGGAGCAAGAACTTTAAATGAATCTGAGCGAGAATCTTGGGCTATGAATGGTGTGTTTTTTCATGGTGATTTAGAACAAGTTCATTTATCACCAGGGGTAAAAATAAGGAGTTGTACGATAAATACAGAAAGTGGTGATGTTATTATAGGGCCCCATTCAGAGATTATGGAAGGATCTTGTATTAGAGGGCCATTTGCCCTTGGAGAAAATAGTACTGTGAAAATGGGGAGTCAGATTTACGGCCCAACTTCTATAGGAAAACACTGTAAAGTTGGAGGTGAAGTAAGTAACATAGTAATGCATGATTATTCAAACAAAGGTCACGGTGGATTTGTAGGAAATAGTGTAATCGGATCCTGGTGTAACTTAGGAGCAGAGACAACTTCAAGTAATTTAAAAAACACCTACGGAGAGGTTAAACTCTATAGCGCTAAAGAACGTAAACTTATTAATGGAGGCCGCATTTTCTGTGGGTTATTAATGGGGGACCACAGTAAAACGGCTATACACACAGCTTTCAATACAGCAACTGTTGTAGGAGCATTTTGCAATGTTTTCGGTAAAGGAGCTCCCGAAAAACATATACCATCATTTACATGGGGTGGTTCTGAAGGAGTGAAAGAACACCGAATAGAGCAAGCAATAAGTACAGCTAAAAAAGTAATGGCTAGGCGAAATGTCGAATTGACTTTTAAAGAGGAGGCAGCAATTGAAAAGCTTTTTAATGACACATCCGCAGACAGAGTATGACACCGTGTCACAAATACATAATGGCACGCCCATTGCAAAGCATAAAGTCTATACAAACTAAATGATTAATCTAAAAGATCCCTTTAATTTACTTACTGAGTCTCAAGACAGCGAGTTTATTCCATTAATTTCTGAAGAGGATGAAAAAGCGATGCACGAAGAAGATGTGCCAGACTCTCTTCCGCTATTATCTCTTAGGAACACGGTGCTTTTCCCTGGCGTAGTGATTCCTATCACCGTCGGGCGCGACAGCTCACTAAAGGTAATTAAAGAAGCAAATAAAAGGTCTTTAAGCATCGGTGTTGTAAGCCAAATTGATCCTGAAGTCGAGATTCCAGCTGGATCTGATTTAAATAAAGTTGGTACGATTGCTCGCATTATTAAAATGCTGAGAATGCCTGATGGAACTAAGACTGTCATCATACAAGGCCAAAGACGGTTTACTTGGGACATTATCGTTCAAGAAGAGCCATACCTTAAAGCAAGTGTAAAAGCTTTCGGGCAAGCTGAAGATTTGGCAGACACAAAATCAAGGGAAGCTCTCATTGAGAGTTTAAAAGATCTAGCAATTGAGATTATCAAGATGAGCCCCACCATCCCCTCAGAAGCTGCAGGTGCAATAAAAAACATAGAACGACTTAGCTTCCTTGTAAACTTCATCGGCTCAAACATGAATGCTACAGTACAGTCTAAGCAAGAGCTTTTGGAGGTTGAAGGTCTTGAACAACGAGCAAATAAGTTACTAGAAATGCTTCTCAAAGAGAAACAGCTTTTAGAGCTTAAAAATGATATTCAGAATAAAGTCCAAAGTGACCTTAATCAACAACAAAAAGAATATTTTCTAAATCAACAAATCAAGAAAATACAGGAAGAGTTAGGAGCGAACCCCTTAAAGGAAGAGATAGAGGAAAGGAAAGCTAAATCTCTTAAGAAAAAATGGCCCGAAGAAGCTGAAACTCTTTTTGAGAAAGAGATTCAAAAGCTAGAACGGATGAATCCACAAGCTGCTGAATACAGTATGCAGTCAAATTACATAGATTTACTTCTTGAACTTCCATGGGACGAAGTTTCTAAAGACAACTTTAATTTAAAAAATGCCATTAAAGTTTTAGATAGCGACCACTATGGGCTCAATAAAGTTAAAGAACGAATAGTGGAACACTTAGCCGTTCTGAAAATAAAGGGAGATCTTAAAGCTCCAATACTTTGTTTATACGGCCCACCTGGAGTAGGTAAAACTTCACTTGGGAGAAGTATAGCGGAAGCGTTGGGGCGTAAATATGTCAGGATGAGTCTTGGTGGAATGAGAGATGAAGCTGAAATCAGAGGTCATAGAAAGACATATATAGGCGCCATGCCTGGAAGGATTCTACAAAACCTTAAGAAAGCCGGAACTTCAAACCCATTGTTTATCTTAGATGAAATTGATAAGCTTACTCGAGACAACCATGGTGACCCTTCATCTGCGCTACTCGAAGTACTTGACCCAGAACAAAACAGTACTTTCCACGACAATTACCTAGATATAGATTACGACCTAAGTAGAGTTATGTTTATTGCTACATGTAATGACCTATCCACTATTCATCCTGCGCTTCGTGATAGAATGGAAATAATTGAAGTCTCTGGCTACACCATTCAAGAAAAAGTGCAAATTGCTAAAAGGCACCTATTACCGAAAATAGTAAGTGACACTGGTTTAAAGAAATCTGAGATCTCGGTGCCTATAGCCACCCTTGAAAAAGTTGTAGAGCTTTACACTAATGAATCGGGAGTTAGAGGACTTGATAAGAGAGTTGCTAAAATCGTTAGAAACAGAGCTAAGGAGATAGCCATGGAGGAGCCTTATACTCCAGAGGTAAAATCAGATGATTTATCTGGCATCTTGGGTAGACCTAGAGAGCGAGATAAATATACAAACAATGATGTCGCAGGAGTAGTTACAGGATTAGCTTGGACTCCTACAGGAGGAGATATCTTATTTATTGAAACTTCTCTCACACCTGGTAAAGGGAAACTTACTCTCACGGGAAACTTAGGAGAAGTAATGAAAGAGAGTGCCATAATCTCACATGAATATCTCAAAGCCCATGCTTTAGATTTAGGTTTAGACCCTAAGATATTTGAGAAGTGGAATGTCCATGTACACGTTCCACAAGGCGCTATTAAAAAAGATGGGCCTAGTGCCGGGATCACTATGCTTACTGCACTTGCTTCTGCATTTTCTCAAAGAAAGGTGAGGAAGTACCTTGCTATGAGCGGTGAGATTACACTTAGAGGACAAGTACTACCCGTTGGTGGAGTTAAGGAGAAAATATTAGCAGCAAAACGTGCTGGTATTAAAGAAATTATTCTTTGCGAAAGAAATCGTCAAGACATAGAGGAAATAGACGATCGTTATGTCAGGGGGATGAAGTTCACCTACGCAAACAAAATGAACGAAGTAGTTAGACGTGCTTTGCTATCAACTAAAGTTGATTCACCTTTAGACTTAGGTATTAAACAAACAAATTCATAGCTGCAAATTTATGCCCACTACCCTATCGTTTTCATCTCTAATCAAGCTTGCTTTAACATTAGTATTCACCGGAATTCTATTCGTTTCAAATGGCCAAATATCAGTTTCTGGCTCTATGCCATTAGACTTAGCGATTGATGCGAGAAGTGCTGCTTTAGGTGGTAAAGTGGTTGCAGATTTAAAGCCTGATGGTCATGCATCTTCATACAATCCTATTTCAGTTGATAGTACTGCTTTAGGTATAATCCACACCTCTTATTTAAACTATTATGCAGCAATACAAATTGGTGCTATAGATGCCGTCATTAAAACTGGAGAAAAACACACAATTCATGTGGGGGCAAGATTTGCGTCGTTTGGCAGATTCTCAGGATATGATGCTTCTGGTTTGCCTACAGGTGATTTTTCCGGTGGAGATTATGTGTTGCAATCTGGAATTAAATGGAAATTAGATTCTGTTTGGTCTATAGGAATAACGGGGTGGGGAGGATTTAGGAACTTAGCTTTAGAAAATGCTGGAATTTTAGGAATTGACGCAGCTGTCATAGGACGTTGGCCCAATAGGAATTTTGCTGCTGGTGTCTTACTTTCAGGGTTTGGAAGACAATTCGCAGGAACTGGCAGTCAACCCGTAGGAGCTATGCCTATAAATTTTCAGATAGGCTTTACAAAAGGTTTCGAAAACGCACCATTTCAATTATATCTAAAAGCCCAAAATATAGAGACTTGGGAACTTGCACCAGAGGGAGTTTATGATGATGGTATTGACCCTCTAACAGGTGAGATTATACAAAACACCACTTGGGAATTTGGTGATCAATTTATGAGACATATAAGTGCTGGGGTTGAAATTAATCTCGGAAGTGGGTTAGCTGCTCAGATTGGTTACGACCATAGAAGGCGTATAGAAATGGCATCTATGGGAAGGAAGGGGACAAATGGATTTTCTATGGGAGTACATCTAAGAATTAGAGAAACGGATATAGGTTTAGCAAGAAACACATACCATTTTGCTGGATCATCTACACATCTTTCAATAGCAATTGCACTTCCTGGCTAATTTAGGTCAATGATTAAAGTTGGGTGATTATCTTCGAACCATGGCAAAACACCGTATTACCATAGCAATTGACGGACACTCTTCTGCAGGGAAGAGCACAATGGCGAAAGCTATAGCTAAGGAATTAAACTATGTTTACATTGACACAGGAGCTATGTATAGAGGAGCGACCCTCTTTGCAATGAAGGAAAGGCTTATAAAAAGCAAAGTTATTGATGTTTACGAATTTGAGCAAGCCTTAGAAAGGATGTATCTAAGTTTTCGTTATAACCCAAGTACTGAATGTTCAGAAATGCATTTAAGTGGTGTAAATATCGAAAAAGAAATACGATCGATGGAAGTCGCTAACAATGTTAGTTTAGTAGCAAAGATTCCTGCCGTAAGAACTAAACTTGTAGCTATTCAGAGAAGATTAGCTGAAGGATCTGGAGTTGT
>Ga0114996_10003048_pt1 | contig 21142 bp, 19 predicted proteins | sample ArcticOcean_MG_C_4_FD_87039 | JGI IMG/M metagenome (GOLD analysis project Ga0114996, IMG submission 87039) | Marine microbial communities from western Arctic Ocean - ArcticOcean_MG_CB4_134 | ecosystem: Environmental > Aquatic > Marine > Oceanic | place: Arctic Ocean: Canada Basin | collected... | reverse complement strand
ATTTTTTTGTATTTTTAAGGGAATTGAAATCAGTTATCTTGGCTACCAAATCGCTTAATTTCATCCTCAATCTCTTTGGAAATATCTTTTGGGATTTCTCCTAATTTTTTCTTTTCAGTCTGAACAAAATTTTGTATATCTTGGACTACTTCTGGATTTGATAAAGTTGTAGTGTCACCAACATCAACAAAGTTTGAAATTGCTGCAATTATTCTTCTCATTATTTTTCCCGATCCAGTTTTAGGCAGGTCTGATGTAACCCAAACATGAGACGGGCGAGCAATTGGACCAATATTGGTTGTAATTGCTTGTTTGACATCTTTGATGATTTGTTCGTTATTTTCATAACCAGGTTTTAAAGAAACATACAATTCAGGTACTCGACCTTTTAATGCATCAATTGCTGGAACAGCAGCTGCTTCTCCAATTGACTCTACGGTTAATGCTGCAGATTCTAGCTCCTTAGTTCCGAGCCTATGTCCTGCAACATTTATTACATCATCCAGTCTACCTACAATTCTAAAATATCCATCCGACGATTGAGTCGCTCCATCCCCTGTAACATAAGGCCAGTCTCTCCAATCTTTACTATCCCTTACAGCAAATTTTGCAAAATAAGTTTCAATAAACCTGTCAGGGTCTTTCCAGATAGTTTGCATCATTCCAGGCCAAGGGTTACTGACACATATGTTTCCTGCACTACCGCTACCCGGAGGTAACACTTTACCATTTTCATCCAAAATTACAGGAGTAATTCCTAGAGCTCCAGGCCCGCAGCTACCTGGTTTCATAGGTTCGACACCAGGCAATGTTGTTCCAATGAATCCACCAGTTTCGGTTTGCCAATAAGTATCCACTATAGCGGCTTCTTTTTTCCCGACTACTTCGTAATACCATTTCCAAACTTCAGGCTCAATCGGTTCTCCTACAGTAGTCATGAGTTTGAAATGATAGTTGTATTTGGCTGGTTCATCTGGTCCTGATTTTCTTAGCATACGTATAGTGGTAGGTGCAGTATGAAAAATGTTTACACGTAAGCGTTCAGATATTCTCCAAATTCTTCCAGCATCTGGGTATGTTGGAACTCCTTCATACATGACACTGGTTGCAGCTATGGATAGAGGCCCGTAAACAATATAAGAATGTCCAGTGATCCACCCTATGTCAGCGAAGCACCAGTAGATATCTTTTGGATGAATATCTTGATAATATTTTGATGTTCCAGCGGCATATGAAAGGTATCCTCCTGTACTGTGTTGAATTCCTTTAGGCTTTGCAGTTGTTCCGCTAGTATACATTAAGAACAGTGGATCGGCTGAATCCATTGATTCAGGTTTAGTTATTTTACCTTCATAAGATTTGATTAATTCATTAACAAAAAAATCTCTTCCTTCAACAATTTTAGATGATGAAGAATACTTCTCTTGGTATCTTTTCCAGATTAGTACTTTTTCTACTGGGGTTCCATTTGAATTAGCGTGGGATACCGCTTCATCTGCTTTTACTTTGTGGTCTAGAAGCTTTCCGTTCCTACAGTATGCATCAGCGGTAATCAATATTTTACTCTCAGAATCTACGATGCGATCTCCACATGCAGGTCCACTGAAACCTCCAAAAACTTGACTATGAATTACACCTATTCTAGCGCATGCGAGCATGGTAATTGGTAATTCTGGAATCATCGGCATGTGTAAAGTAACTCTATCCCCGGGTTTCAATTTACAGAAATCTTTTAGTAATGCAGCAAATTCATTGACTCGTTGATAGAGATCGTTGTAAGTGATGATTTGATCTGGTTCGTTTTCTTCTTCAGGTATCCAAATAAACGCTGGTTTATCACCATGTTTTGATAGGTGGCGATCTATACAGTTGTAAGAAGCATTTAGTTTTCCACCAACAAACCAATTGTAGAAAGGAGGGTTTGATGAATCAAGTATATTATCCCATTCTTTATCCCAGGAAATTAGATCGGAATATTCTTTAAAACAATCAGGAAAATTCTCAAGCGAGAATTTCTTTTTGATATTTTTATCAGATATATTAGCCTGTTTAGAAAATTCTTCAGATGGATGGATTAATTCCTCTTCTTTCCAATGAGATGCAATTCGAGATTCATTATTTTTATTATTTGACATTTTTACCTCGTAGTTGATATTAGGGCATACACTATATGAGACTATCTATGATTTCAAGTTAATGTACTTTAGAATAGGTTAAGTTTTTAAATTAGATAGTAAAGTATTTTAATGATTTAAATTATATCAGTAAAGCATTTGAAACTTAGTATCTATATTAATATGGTTGAATTGGATTATTGATTTTATGACTCATTATTTTCGCTATTCTGTCTCTGAAATTGCTGAAGCAATTAAATTGAAAAACATTACTTCAATCGATTTGATGGAATCATTGATTGCTTGTATTAATTTAAGAGAGTCTGAATTGAATGTTTGGGCTAATTTTGATCGAGATTATGCTTTAGTTTTAGCAGATAAATCCCATAAAAAATTACTTAAAGATCCACATTCTGTCGGCCCTTTGCACGGAGTGCCTTTTGGAGTAAAAGATATATTTTTTACGAAGGGCATCAAGACAGAATTCGGATCCAAAATTTTTAAAGATTTTGTACCTAGTTACAATTCTGAAGCTGTTTCAAGGTTACAGAGATATGGCGCATTAAATATTGGCAAAACTGTAACAACAGAATTTGCTGGTTTAGACCCTTCTATTACCTTGAATCCTTGGAATAGAAATCACACTCCTGGAGGTTCTAGTTCGGGATCTGCGGTAGGAGTGTCTGTTGGAATGATTCCTTTTTCTTTAGGTTCCCAGACTGGTGGATCTGTATTGCGACCAGCTTCTTACAATGGAGTTGTTGGATTTAAACCAACTTATGGAATCATTAGTAGATTTGGAGTAATGCCTTTAGCTTGGTCATTAGATACTGTAGGAATATTTTCAAAATATGCCAAAGATTTGCCGTTACTGTTTGATGTTATGGCTGGGTATGACACAAGAGATAAAGGATCTGTCAAAATTTTAAGGAAAAAGTATTTGTTTCAAAAAAAGTTAGAAAAACCACCCAAGATTGGTATTTTAAGAACTCATTTTTTTGAAAAAGCTAATAGAGACGTGATTGAAAATACCAATTTAGCCATTAATAAATTTGATAACGTGGGGGCAGAAATAGTTGACTTGACTGTTGATTTTTCATATGAAGATGTTTTAAATATGCACAAAGTGTTGATGTTTGTAGAAGGAGCTTCGGTACATCAAAAAAATTATCAAAAAAGACCGAATGACTTTGGCGATAAGATGGCAGAACTCATTGAGACAGGATTAATGACTTCTGGAGTGGCATATGTTCAAGCTCAAAAATTCAGAAGATTTGTTAAAGATAAATTGATAGAAAAAATGAAGGATTTTGATTTTGTTTTAACTCCTTCTACTCCATCTGCTGCAACAGATATTTCTACAACTGGAGATGCCAGTTTTCAATCCCCTTGGACTTACGTTGGGTTCCCTACTATCACTGTTCCTTCTGGCGTAGATAGTAATGGACTACCATTGGGCATTCAGATAATAGGTGTTCCTTTTTCTGATGGCTCAGTGATTTCTAGTGCTATATGGTGTGAAAACTTACTAGATAATCATTTGTTTTTAAAATTTGCAAAGTGATTAATTTTTAAATTTTACATGGATTTAATGAGGATTTATTTATAATAAAATCTTCCTTGTTGATCACAATGCATGCTACAATATTTTTTAATGGAGGAATTTGATTTTTGAAGATAGCTCAAGAAGAAAAGAGTGACTGTCAAGTCATACTGAATGTCGAGCTGAATGACACTGACTTAGAGCCATATTTAAAAATGTCTTACAAGTCAGTTGTGTCAGATGCCAAAATCCCTGGATTTAGACTGGGTAAGGCTCCTAGGAATGTTGTGGAGCGTTATTTTGGCAAGGAGCATCTAGTTAGACGATCCCTCAATCAACTTATACCTGAAATTACCGATAAAATTATAAAAGATGAAGGTTTGAATTCATGCGCAAACCCTAGGGTTGAAGTGTTGGAAATTTTACCTGTAAAGATGAAGCTGACTGTGCCGTTGGAGCCTGAGGTAGAAATTGGTGATTATATTACAATTAGAATAGATCAAAATCAAGTAGAAATTGATGATTCTGAAGTAAACGAAAGAATCGAAAAATTGCGTGTTTCTTTAGGATCTTGGGAACCTGTTGATGACAGAAATGTTAAATTAAAAGATATGGTTGCCGTTGATGTTACCGGCGTTGTTGAGAACGAAAAAATCATAGATCAAAAGAACGTCACATTAGTAGCTGGTGAGGAACAAGGTGTTTCATTCAAAGGTTTTGCTAGTAATTTAATCGGAATGTCCGTTAATTCTGCTAAGGAATTCGAGATCAAATTGGAAGATGATTTGGCGGATGATAAATTGAAAGGAAAGTTAATAAAATTTTCCGTAATCGTACATGAAATTAAGGAGCAAAACCTTCCTAAGATAGACGATGAATTTGCTAAAAGTGCTGGTGATGGACATGACTCTTTGGCTTCCATGAAAGAGTCCATTGGTGAGGAAATTTTGAAAACTAAGCAGGATCAGAACCATAAGGAATATACAGACAAAGTTTTGGGCTCGTTTGATGAATTGTTAACTATTAAATTGCCACCTTTATTAATCGATTATGAGATTGATAATTTGGTTTCGCAAAGGAATAATTTGGCTAATCAATTAAACATGAAGCCTGATGACTATGTAAAAATGTCAGGTAAAACTCAAGAAGAGATTGATTCAGAAACTAAAGCATCTGCAATCGAAAGATTAAGACATTCTTTCGGGTTAGAGAAATTGGCTAGTCAATTAGATATAAAGATTTCATCTGAACAAATTAACGAAAAAATTAAGGAAATATTGGAATTTCAAAAACAGAAAGGTTCTCCAACAGAAGATTATGATGATATGGTTTCAAGTGATGCTTATCGGTCTTCTGTAGAGCAGAGCATTAAGACTTCTATTGCCTTAGAGAAATTGGTTTTAATTGCTAAAGGTGAATCTGAAGCAACAAAAAAAGACTGATTTAAATTACGGAGGAAATGATGCCAAAATTTGATAATAATAATTTAATTCCCATGGTTGTTGAAAGCGGAGCTCGTAGTGAAAGAGCTTACGATATATATTCACTACTTCTTAAGGAAAGGATTGTGTTTCTTGGGACTCCTATAAATGATCAAGTGGCTAATAATATTATCGCTCAGTTGCTGTTCCTTGATAGAGAAGACCCTAATAGAGATATAAATTTGTATATTAATTCTCCTGGTGGATCAATTTATGCAGGATTGGCTATATATGACACTATGGAATTGATTAGATCGGATGTTTCAACTATATGCGTTGGCATGGCAGCAAGTATGGCCACTGTATTGTTAACTGCTGGCACAAAAAAGAAGAGATTTGCTTTGCCTAACTCGACAGTACATATGCATCAGGCTCACACAGGAGTTCAAGGTTCTGCAAGTGACGTCAATATTCAAGCAAAAGAGGTTTTAAGGGTTCAGAAGACTATTCGTGAAGTTATTGCTACCCAAACAGGAAAATCTTATGAGACAATTGTTAAAGATTCTGACAGGGATGTTTTCATGACAGCTTCTCAAGCAAAATCATATGGTTTAATTGATGAGGTTTTGAAATCTGAAAAATCTTTGGATAGTTCACAGAAATTATCATCTTCCAATTCAAAAGGTTCAAAAGGTTCAAAAGGTTCAAAAAGTTTAAAAGGTTCAAAAGGTTCAAAAGGTAAATAAAAATGCCTGATTCTACAAAAAGTCAGAATACAAGATATAAATGTTCTTTTTGTAATAAATTTCAAGGTACAGTTAATCGTTTGATTGCTGGGCCTGCGGGAGTTTTTATTTGTGATGAGTGTGTTGGTCTTTGTGGTCAAATAATTTCTGATGAATCTCCAGGGAAATCTATAGATTCCTCCGAATTTGCTAAAAGTGAAGTTAACCCTAAGTGGTTACATCATCAATTAAATGAATATATTATTGGTCAAGAAGATGCAAAAAAAGTAGTTTCTGTTTCTGTATATAATCACTATAAACGTCTGTGGTCTAATAAGCATAATCCAGATGTTGAAATCCAGAAGTCCAATATATTAATGTTAGGACCTGCTGGTTCAGGCAAAACTCTTATCGCTCAAACTCTTGCCAAGATATTAGATGTTCCTTTTGCTATTGCTGATGCAACATCTTTAACCGAAGCAGGGTATGTAGGAGAGGACGTTGAAAATGTTTTATTACGCTTGATTAATACAGCAAATTTTGATATTTCAAAAGCTGAAACTGGAATAATTTATATTGACGAAATAGATAAAATAGCCAGAAAAAGTCCTAATTCTTCTATTACGAGAGATGTTTCGGGGGAAGGTGTTCAGCAAGGCTTGTTAAAGATTATAGAAGGTTGTGTGGCTAACGTTCCTCCTCAAGGTGGCAGAAAACATCCACAGCAAGAATCTTTACAAATCAAAACAGATAACATTCTATTTATATGTGGCGGTGCTTTTGAAGGATTACTAGAAATCACTGAAAAACGACTGTCTAGCGATATGTCTATAGGTTTTATGGCATCTAAAAATAATAATGTAGATTCTGTAAAGAGTGAATTGTTCCAACATGTTACTGTTGCAGATTTGTTGAAATATGGATTCATACCTGAATTGGTAGGAAGGTTACCTGTTATTGTTGGTTTAAAAGATTTAGATAAAGATGATTTAATTGATGTTTTGTCACAACCAAAAAACTCATTGATTAAACAATATCAAACCTTGTTCAATATGGAAGATGTAAAGCTAACTTTTAGTGATGGTGCAATAAATTTGATGGCTGATGATGCTATTAAACATGAAACTGGTGCTAGGGGTTTAAGAACGGTAATGGAATCAACACTGTTGGATATAATGTATGAGTTGCCAAGCTTAAAAAATGTTGTAGAGTGTATTGTTGGAGAAGATTGTGTTGCTGGTAACGGAGAACCGCAGTTCATATTTGCAGAAGATGATAAAACTACTTTGAAGGCTAAAAAACGTAAAACTGCATAATATAAATCAGTTTCTTTTATTTTGACTGTTTTTTATTCAGACAATTATTGTTTGATTCAATTTCTTGTGATAAAAAGTTATTTGGTTTAGTTTGGTTTTTTAAGCCTGTTTATATATTCTGGATAGTTAGAGGATTACTTAATGCCTAAAAATTTAGTTATAGTGGAGTCACCTACTAAGGCAAGGACGATTGGTAGATTTTTGGGAAGTCAATATGAGGTTGCAGCTTCCATGGGACATGTAAGAGATTTGTCTCAAAGTGGCAAAGATAAACTTGGAATAGATATTGATGGAGATCCCTTAGAATTTAAGCCTAAGTATAGAACTTTGTCTGACAAGAATAATAAGAAAACAGTTTCAGATATCACGTCGTTAGCTGAAAAAGCTGATGTGGTCTATCTTGCTACAGATGCTGATAGAGAGGGAGAGGCTATTTCTTGGCATTTGTTGGAAGTAGCTAAAATAAATAAGTCAAAAGTAAAAAGAGTAATTTTCCACGAGATTACAAAAGCTGCGGTACAAAAAGCTTTTGATAATCCCAGAGATCTAGATTTACATTTAGTGGATGCATATCAAGCTAGAATTATGCTAGATAAGATCATCGGTTTTAAGGGCAGTCCGGTTCTTTGGAAGAAAGTTAAGTCTGGTAGTTCAGTGGGGAGAGTTCAATCTATTTCAGTAAAATTAGTGGTTGATCTTGAAGAAAAAATAGAAGCATTTAAGCCTGTTGAATATTGGAATATCGAAGGTGAATTTCTTAAATTAGGTTCCCAAAAAAGTGATAAATTTAAAGCTAAGTTAACTAGTATTGTTGGAGAAGATGGAAAACTATCTATTAAAAATGAGGAACATGTTAAGAGTATAATTCAAGATACGCAAGATTGTATTTATCAGACTAAAAGAATTCAAACAGAAGAAAAATTTAGAAAACCCACTCCACCTTTTATTACAAGTACATTGCAACAAGAAGCATCTAGGAGACTAAGACTTTCTCCTTCTCAGAGTATGCGTGTTGCTCAACAACTTTATGAAGGTATTGAAATTGGACCTGAAGGCCAAGTGGGTTTAATTACTTATATGAGGACTGATTCTACTAATGTTTCAGTTTCTGCTTTGGACGAAACCTCAAAATATGTATTGGATAACTTTGGTGATAAATATGTGCTTAAATCACACAGACGTTATTCAAAGAAAGTTGTTGGTGCACAGGAAGCACATGAGGCTATAAGGCCTACATCTGTTATTCATAGTCCAAATTCAATTAAGTCTTATTTAAATTCAGAGCAATTTAGACTTTATGAGTTGATTTGGAAAAGGATGATTGCTAGTCAGATGCCAGATGCTATTTTTGACAATACAACTATAGATATAATTGCCGATAACTCACAATCTGGAGATAAATATATTTTTCAAATAGTTGGATCTAAATTAAAGTTTGATGGATTTCGTGCCATATATATAGAAAGTTCGGACGATGAAAGTGATTCTCTCAACGGTAAAAATAATGATTTGCCAGATTTGCAACAAGACGAAACACTTGAGTGTTTAGATAAAGTTTCGGAACAGAATTTCACAAAACCTCCTAGTCGATTCTCTGAAGCATCGCTAATTCGGTCACTTGAAAAAGAAGGTATAGGTAGGCCAAGTACATACGCGACTACAGTTAAAACTATTCAGGAAAGAGATTACGTAATCAAAGAAAAAGGTCGTTTTATTCCTACAAAATTGGGACGTCAAGTGACATATTTTCTTAAGGAATATATTCCTAATATTATGGATGTAAAATTTACCACTAAAATTGAAAAACAGCTCGATGAAATAGCGGAAGGTTTGGTTGGGTATAATTTTGTTTTGGGTAAATTTTATACCCCTTTCACTAATGACCTTGGGAATGCAGAGACTGCTCCCAGGATTGATAGAGCTTTACTAGACGAAGAAAGTGAATTTGTTTGTGAAAAATGTGAACGCCCAATGGTGATAAAAAGTGGAAGAAATGGCAGGTTTTTAGCTTGTAAAGGATTCCCTGAATGTCGAAATGCGAAATCTTTACCAATTGGAATTGGTTGTCCGCAATGCAAAAATTCATTGGTTGAAAGAAAATTCAAAGGGAAGGTTTTTTATGGATGTAGCGGGTATCCTGAATGTGAATTTACAGTAGATAAAAAACCAGTTTCGCAATCTTGCCCTCAATGTAATTCAGATGGATTGCTAGTTCCGTACAGAGCAAATGTCCTTCAGTGTGTTTCTTGTAAGTCAACTTGTGGAATTTCTGAAGATGGAATTGTTCCTGAATAAACTGTAAATATATAGATTTTTATATTTTAAGCGATCAGATTTTAATAAAATATCATTCTAAGACCATCAAGATAGATGCGTTATTTCCAGGTTATAGCTAAAATTTGTTATTATGGATAAATTTAACAGAGAACAATTGATATCTAGCTTTGAAAATTTTTTATCTGCACAACAAGCTCTTGGGGATTTGACAATTCGAAATTATATTTCTGATTTAAATTCTTTGTTTGACTTTATGTATATCAAGAAATTATCTCAAATGAGTTCGCTGAATAAAGTTGTGATAAGAGATTACTTATATTGGTTAGCTCAACATGGATATGCTCGTTCAAGTTTGGTAAGGAAGCAAAGTGGTTTAAGAGTTTTTTTAAAGTGGTTGTTAAGTGAGGGATATATATCAGTGGACCCACTGCCTAAAAGAAGTTTGATGAGGAAAGAAATTAAACTGCCTAGGTTTTTATCTCAAGAAGAAGTTGATAGATTGTTATCAATGCCTGATACATCAAATAAATTTGGTTCTCGTGACAAAGCAATTTTAGAATTGATTTATGCATCAGGTGTGAGGGTAAGTGAAGCTGAGGGATTGGATTTACAGAATCTAGATTTAGATGGAATGCAAATAGTTGTAATGGGGAAAGGTTCTAAGCAGAGAGTTGTATATTTGGGAAGTATTGCAAAAAGTTCATTAGAGACTTATTTGCAAATGTACAGGAATCGATTTCCTGTTCTAGATGATGAAGATTCAGTTTTTATTAATAGGGATGGATGGAGGCTTAGTAAGAGAACAATTCAGTCAATTGTTAAAAAATATTCTATTATGGCGGGATTAGGAAATGGAGTTCATACTCATACTCTCAGGCATTCATTTGCGACTCATTTATTAGATGGAGGGGCTAATCTTAGGGTTGTGCAAGAATTATTGGGACACACTAGTACTAGTACTACTCAATTGTATACACATGTTACTCAATCACAAAAAATTAAAGAATATCTGAAAGCCCATCCTCGTTCAACTCATCAAGGGTGCAATTAAGGAATTTTGAAATATATAGTTTAATTTGGAGAAAAGTTAAACGAGATATTAATGTATTTCTGTTTTATTCGCTGATATTCTATATTACGGTTCTTTTAATAAAACTTTTAAGACTTTAGGAAATCACTATGAATATATTGCTAATTAATGGACCAAATCTTAATATGTTGGGGAGTAGAGATTTGGGGCTTTATGGTTCTAAATCGCTGAAGGAAATACAGAAAATTCTTGAACAAAAAGCAAAGTCTTTGTCTGTTGAATTGGTTGATTTTCAATCAAACCATGAGGGGGAGATTGTTGAGTTTATTCAAAAAAACGCTTCCATATCCTCTGGCATTATAATTAATGCTGGAGCTCTAACCCACTATGGGATTTCATTGAGAGATGCTTTGTCAGATTCAAAATTGCCTTTTGTAGAAGTTCATTTGTCTAATATATATTCTAGAGAAGAATTTAGAAGAGTTAGTTTGTTAGCTCCTATAGCACTTGGAGTTATAGCTGGATTAAAATTTAAAGGATACGAATATGCATTAGATTATTTAACAATTTATTTGAATCAAGAGGATTTGGAATGAATATTTCAGACAGATTAAATAAATTGAGATCAAAAATGGCTGGTATGAATTTAGATGCGATTTTAGTATCTAGTCCTGAAAACAGGCGATATTTTTCTAGTTTTACTGGTTCATTTGGAAATTTACTTATTACTCACAAGGATCAATTTTTGGCAACGGATTTTCGATATGTAGAGCAAGCAGAAATGCAATCTTCAGAATTTTCGATTGTAAGATTATCAGGTGGAGGCTTCACTTGGGTTTTGGATCTTCTGGAAAAAAAATCTAATATTAATTTGGGATTTGAGGGGAATAATTTAACTGTTGAACAATATTCTAATTTGGAGTCGATTTTAAATGATTCTTTAGTTTATTCTGATGTAAAACTTGTTAAAACAACATCTTTTCTTGACATTATTCGAGCGGTAAAAGATTCTCAAGAAATAGAAATTTTGAAAAAGGCTATTGAAATTACAGATGATTCTTTTGAAGAAGTTTCTAATTCTATTGAACCTGGCATTTCTGAAAAAGAAGTGGCTTGGCAATTAGAGAAAGCAATGAGAGTTAGAGGGGCTGAAAGTTTGGCTTTTGACACTATTGTAGCTGCTGGTAAAAATGGTTCTATGGCTCATCATAGGGCAGGAGATTCAACTATTTCGGATTTTGATTTTGTAGTTATTGATATGGGCGCAAAGTTTAATGGATATTGTGCCGATCTAACTAGAACAATTTTTTTGGGAGAACGAGATCAGAAATTTGATGAGATTTATGAAATTGTTTTGTTAGCGCAAAAAAAAGCTACACAGGCTGTTAGATCAGGAATGACTGGAGGGGAAGTTGATAATATTGCCAGAGAATTTATTTCTGATTCGGGTTTCGGAGAGAATTTTGGTCATGGTTTAGGGCATGGGGTTGGATTAGCTGTTCATGAATACCCAAGGGTTGGCCCTGGGTCCAAAGATGTTTTGGAGAATGGTATGGTTTTCACTATTGAGCCAGGAATATACATTCCCGAGTGGGGAGGGATTCGCATAGAAGATGTTGTTGTTTTGGATTCTGATCAAGCTATAGTTCTTAGTAGATCAGAAAAGATAAAAATCTGATACTAAATAATTTTTTTAGGAGTATTTAGATGCCATTTGGATTTGGAGATTTAAGAAAAGGTAATGCTATTGAACTTGATGGGGAACCTTATTTTATTGTTGATTATGAAAAGAATAAAATGCAGAAAAGGGCTCCTGTAACTAGAATCAGGTTGAAATCGATTAAAACAGGGAGAGTTATTGATAAAAATTTTTCTGGATATGATATTAAGCTAACTCCCGCTATTGTTGAGAAAAAGAAAACCAAATATTTATATAATGATTCAGATATATATTATTTTATGGATGAAGATGATTTTGAGCAGTATGCTTTGTCAGCAGATTTAGTTGAAAATGTTTCGTCATACCTTATAGATGAATTGAGTTTAGAATTGCTGTTTTATGAAAATCAACCTGTTTCTATTGAATTACCTACTACTGTTGATTTGGAAGTAACGGAAACTGAGCCAGGTTATAAAGGAGATACAGCGCAGGGAGGAACTAAGCCTGCCGTGGTCGAAACAGGGTTAAAACTGATGGTTCCATTATTTATTGAAGTAGGAAATGTTGTTAAAGTTGACACACGAAATGCTACATATGTTTCTAGAGTTTAGTTTTTAAGAGATTTAGGATTAAATTATGTCCGTGTATTCAATCTCAGAGCTTAATAAATATTTAAAAACGTTATTAAGTTTTGATAATACTTTGCAAGATATTTGGGTGAAAGGACAAGTTGGTACTTTCACGAAAGCTTCATCTGGTCATAGCTATTTTATACTCAGAGACTCAAATTCTACTATTCGTTGCGTAATGTTTAAGGGCACATTTTCTGGTGTTAATGAATTAGAGCCGGGTGTGTCGGTAGTTGCACATGGAAGAATTGCTATTTATGAAGCTAGAGGAGAATTGCAGATGGTTGTTGATGTAATTCAACCAGAAGGTGTTGGGTTATTACAGATACAATTTGATCAAATGAAAGAAAAGCTGAATAAAGAAGGCCTGTTTGATGAATCAAGGAAAAGACTAATTCCAAAATTTCCAAATCGCATTGCGATAATCACGTCCCCTACGGGTGCAGTTTGGCAGGATATACAAAATGTTATTAGTAGGAGATATCCTATCGTAGAGTTGATTTTGATTCCTTCAATTGTACAAGGAGATTCTGCGTCAAAATCACTGGTAAATGCATTTGAAATTTTAAGTAATTTGGATGATATTGATGTTGTTATTGTAGCTAGAGGTGGAGGGTCTTTGGAAGATATTTGGTCTTTTAATGAAGAATTAGTAGCAAGAGCTGTATATGCATCTTCAGTCCCAGTAATCAGTGCTATAGGCCATGAAACGGATTTTACTATTATTGATATGGTTGCTGATGTAAGAGCCCCTACACCTTCTATTGCTGCAGAAATCGTTGTCCCTGACAAAGAAGACTTGATAGATATTTTGGCAGGTTGTAGGAGTAAACTTTTATTTCATATAGAAAGTTTTACGCAAAGAAATAGGATTTATCTAGAATCATTTCCGCAAATCCTTAAGAAATCAATTCTGGATTTCGATTTTTTACGTATCAAAGTTGATGATTGTTTAAATGCTATTGTTAAGCAGTTTGATCATGACATTTTTATTAAAAAAACAAAAACTCAATCTTTGTTAGAAAGATTAAATTCATTGAATCCTAATGATGTTTTGAGGAGAGGTTTTGCTATTGTACAAAATAAAAAAAATGACAAAATCATTCAAGATTCCAACTCTCTTGAAAGAGGAGATTTAGTAAACATTACCTTGAATAAAGGTAATGTAGAGGCAGAAGTTTTATCGAATCAAAATACAAAAAATATTGATTAATATATTTCATAATTAAAGGAGGATTTATGTCTAATGAGAAAAAAACCGTTGAAGATGGTGGAACTATAACTTTTGAACAGGCTTTTGAAAATCTTCAAAAGTCTGTGGAGCAACTTGAAAGAGGAGATTTGTCTTTGTATGATGCTACTGACTTATATAAAAAAGGAATGGAGTTAGTTGCATTGTGTAATGATATTTTGACTCAAACAGAGTTGAAAATTTCCGAAATAAAAAACACATATTCTCAACAAGATTCTCCTTCTGGCAAGCAAGAACAGTAAACGCTATTTTATTTTTTATCATTAAGAAATAAATTTTGTAATGGAAATACATTGAGAATATTCAATCAAATTAGTTTTAGTAAAAATAGTTCTGTAACTATTGTTTTATTATGTTTAAATTTTTTATTTTGGATGATTGCAGAAATAATAGGAAGCACTAATGATGCCAACACGTTGATAGATTTTGGAGCATTATTTGGTCCTTTAATTGCAGCTGGCGAATATTGGAGACTCTTTTCTTCTTTGTTTTTGCATGTTGGGTTACTTCATTTATTGTTTAATAGTTTTGCGCTATTTATTTTTGGACCGATAATAGAAAATCTTTTTGGAAAATTTAGATTTATCATAATATATTTGTTTTCTGGAGTTTCTGGCAGTTTAATTAGTTTGTATTTTAATCCTCTAGTAGTAGCTGCAGGTGCGAGTGGTGCGATATTTGGTTTATTAGGAGCTTTAGCTGGGTTTTTCTTGCTTAAACGAAATATATTGGGTGTTTTTGCTCAAAAAAATTTTATTGCTGTAATTATTTTAGTTGCGTTCAATATGTTTTTTGGATTTTTGATTCCAGGGGTAGACAATTTTGCTCATTTAGGAGGATTCATATCTGGATTAGTAATTTCTCTTGTTTTGCTTCCAGTTTTATCAATTGAAAATACAATTTTTTCTTCACCAATATTTCCATATAGAAAAAAACTCTCTATTTATAGAAATCTGTATTTACCGGTAGTATTTGCTGGATTAATAGTTATAGCTTTTATTTCAATCAGGAATATTCCAGACAATGTTTATACAAGATTCATTAAAGCTGAGAAATATTTTGAAAATGGACAATATAATATGGTTCTAAAGGAAACAGATGAAGTGGTTTCAATTTTGAGACAGACAAATCAGTATAAAGGAATTGATCCGTCTAATTTGCTGGGTTCTATTTTTTATTTTAGAGGGATTGCATATGTTGATTTGGGTGAGAAGAATTTAGCTGTTAAAGAGTTTGGTAGTGCTGTAAGATATGGTGATTCTGAAATAAGGGAAAAATCTTTAAGAGAAATAAAAAAATTAGATTGATGAATCAATTATGACAATAGGTAATTTTTATGTTACATAAAATACCAGTAGATCAAAAATTGATAGAGGAATTGTATCTCAATGGGAAGATAAGCGACGAAGCTAGACAATATTCTCTGGATACACTTTATCCTAGAAATGAATGGTTGCTGTGGTTGTTAAGATTGCTGATGTTTTTAGGCAGTACATTAATTTTTTCTGGCATAATATATTTTTTCTCATTCAATTGGGATCAAATTGCTTCTGTAGCCAAGCTTTTAATTGTTGAATCGATGATTGTTGTTACTATTGTATGTGCCTGCATTTTTTCTTTAAAAGAAGTCAGAGGGCAGTTATTTTTATTTGCTGCTAGTTTATTTGTAGGATTATTTTTTGTAGTACTTAGCCAAGTTTATACTAGTGACTCGCCTGCATTTTTTCTTTTTCTATATTGGTCAATATTAATAATTGGTTGGACATTAATTTCGAATTTTTCTCCTCAGTGGTTCTTATTGATATTTCTAGTAAATATTTTTCTTATTACATGGTGGAATGAATGGGTATCACCATCTAATGATATTAAATTCATGATATATACATTTCTAATAATATTTAATGGATTAATTTTAAGTTTGCGAGAATATTTTGTACCAGATGAAAAAATGAAATGGTTACGATTTAGATGGATTCGTATTGTACTTACTTTTTTGATATTGCCAATAATGCTTATTCCGATTTTAACTCTGATTACATCTGTTACTGAGGCGACTATTTCTATTATTTTGAGTTCTGTATTGGGCGTATTTGGCCACATTATTTTTTATTATGTTTATAGATATAAATTTAAAGATTTATTAGTACTTGTTGCCTTAGCACTTTCTGTATGTATTGTGATTCAAGTTTTTGGATTTGAATTTTTTGGTAATTTGATTGGAGGAACTACTGACGGGATACTTTTTGCAATAATGGGAGTTGTTGCATTGTTAACATTTTCTTCTGCAGTAATTGTCTTGCGTAAGATAGATAAAAGTATGGAATCTAGTAATGTCTAAATCTAATTTGATTATGAATTCTGAAAATCTAATATACACTCTTTTAGATAGTAAATTAATTCAATCTGATAAAGAAATTTCTGATTTTTTACTTGAAATTCAGGACAAACATGATTTTTCAACGTATCTAAAAATTCTTGGTGGTATAGGAGCGTATATTTCTGCGATTTGTTTTATAGGCTTTTTTGGAGCTTTTGGGTTTTTTGAGGATAAATTTACTCGAATCTTTTTGGGAATATTATTTATTTCTGCTTCTATATTTGCAAATTCTTTAATTAAAAAAAATTATTCAATCAAAAGTAGCTTTTTAGTTCAACTTTGTTTTGCTTTTATGATCTTGGGAAAGATCATGTTTGTCACTGGGTTTGGGGAGTTTTTGACAGGCTTCACAATTAATTTTGATAGAGGATGGAATTACTCTTTAGCGTTATTTTTTGTTACTTTTGGATCTTATTTTTTCTATGATAGAGATCGTTTTTTGTCACTATTTGCATTTTTGGTTTCTATTTTAATTAATATAGATTATGCAATTTCAAATAATTATAGTGAGATATTCATCAACGGATATTTTCTTTTTCAATTTATTTGTATATGTATACTATTTATTATTCCCAGGGTTTCAAGAAAATATTTTTCAATAGCTTATTCTTTTGTTTTTTCACTGTCTGCTACTGTACTTTTTATTACTATAAAGACTGTTTTTATAAATGATGGAGATTTTGGATGGATTACTTGGGTATTTACGAATTTGATATTATCACTTGGCATGATTTTATTGATTTATCAGGTTTTGGGAAAGCGAAATACAATAGCTAACAAAGCTTTTTTAGGAACATCGTTAGGTATTGTTTTACTAGGTGTTATTTCTTCTTCAGGAATAATTTTTGTAATATTTTTAATGATTTTAGGGTATTGGAGACATGAAAAAATTCTTTTGGTTTTGTCAGTACTCTTAATGCCGATTTTTCTAATTTCTTATTTTTACAACCTTGACCTTTTATTGATTCAAAAATCTATAGTTCTTGTTTTGAGTGGAATTTTATTATTGGTAATTAGGTTTTTCTTAACTAAAATCAGCTTGGAGGGGGTGTATAAATGATGAGATCTAAAATTATGATAATTTTTTTGATATTTATTCTTGTGCTTTTGAATTTAATTCTTTATAACAGTGAACAAACTTCTACTAAAGGACAAACTTTTTTTCTTAAATTGGAATCTTCAAAAATGCAGATTTTACCTGTTTATGGTAATAGTGTTGGTCTAATTTATGAAATAAATGGTAATTATAGTCAAGAGTTGCATTCTGACATGCAGTCGGGGTTGGGGCAAATCGTAATTCTGATTAATGAGTCAGGAGAAGGAAGATTTGTTCGTTTTTATGATGGTAAAGGTGTGTCTTCAAAGGAGGCATTAATTCGATACCAGAAAGAAGAAGGTAAAGATTATATTCATCTGTTACCAAAATTTTTCTTTTTTCAAGAAGGTCATGCAAAATATTACCACCAAGCGAAGTATGGAGTTTTCAAACGTCAATCAGGAGATAATAATTTGAACCTGATTGGTGTAGCTGATGAGAATAAAAATATAATAATTCCTAGAAATTAGATAGTGGAGAAAATTTGTTTTGAAAATTACTGGTTTAAGAATTACTACATATGAACATTTGATGTCTCGTCGAATGGGAGATGCAAATTCACCATCTGGTAGAGACATGGCCAGCACTTGCATTGTTGAAATTACTACTGATGAAGATTTGGAAGGTGTAGCGATTGGAGGTGGAGGAGCAATTCCACAAATTAAAAACATGTTTGACAGTTTGATTTTAGGTGAAGATCCTCGACATGTTAAAGGATTATGGCAAAGGATGATAGATAGGGCATTTAAGTCTGGCAATTCAGGTATCATTACAGATGCAATTTCAGTGATTGACATTGCTTTATGGGATTTAAAAGCAAAAATTAATCAAGAGCCACTTTGGAAAACTTTGGGAGGAGGAAATATTCCTGTCAATTCTTATGCTAGTGGAATGGATATGCCCCAATCTAATGAATCTGTTGAAAATTGGTACAAAAACATGGCAACTAAATGGGGTTTTAAGGCGGGTAAGTTGAAAGTTGGGCTTGATCAATCTGCTGATTTGGAGAGAATTGGATTAATGAAATCCGGATTACTTCATTCAACAAAAAATCCAATTTTATATATTGATGCTAATGAATATTGGTCTTCAAAACAAGCAATTAGAAAAGTCCAAGAAATGGAAGAGAGATTTCAAATTGGTTGGATTGAAGAACCGTGCAGAAGAGGGGATTATTTAGGACTCAAGAGGGTTTCTGATTCAATTATTTCTCCAGTATGCGCTGGGGAAAATCTTGATTCTCTGGACGATTTTTTGTCATATTTTGACCATGAATCAGTAGACGTAATACAGGTTAGTTCAGGTATGTCTGGAATTACTGGAGCTTTTCAGATAGCAGATTGTGCATATGGGCTTGAGCTTCCTGTTACATTAGGAGGTTCTGTTGGTAATTTTCATGCTCAGTTGGCAGTTTGCATGCCAAATTTTCTGACAATGGAAGTTCAATCAGTTGAATCAGCTGACAATGTGATTTCAACTGATGTAAAAATTCAAAATGGACAAGCTGTTTTAGGTAATCAGCCAGGCAATGGAATTTCAATCAACCATGATGAGCTTAAAAAAATTTCTAAAAGTAATCCTTCAACTCATAGGTCTTTACCAAGCCCATTCGGTAGAAGGCCAGGAGCTGGGCTATGGGAATATTTACCAACAGATGATGAAAAAAAAGCAGCTACTAGGCCATTGGGTACAGAAATTTATGTACCTCCATATGGAGATGTTTAAATGAAAATTACTGGTTATAGATTAGAAAAATATATATATAAAATTGATAGAGGCGTTGCTGATGCGAATAATCCATCTGGAGAAGAGTTGAGTATGGGATCATTATTGTTTCTAGAAACTGATGAAGGTATAACAGGAATTGCTCCAGCTAGTAGTGAAAAAGTACAAGATTTGTTTCAGGTAATTGAGGGACAAGACCCCAGAAGTGTTGTTTGGTTATGGAAAAAAATGGACGATTTTGTTTTTAAAGGTGGGAATCAAGGGGAAGCTGCTGCTGCTATTGCTGCTATTGACGTTGCTTTATGGGATTTAAAATCAAAAATTAATCAAGAACCACTTTGGCAAACATTGGGCGCCAGACATGGCAGAACTAAGGCGTATGCATCGGATATTGGTTATTGTATGAAAGATGAAGATATTTATAATTTTTATTCTAAAATGGCAGATAAGGGAGTTGATGCTGGTAAGCTTAAAATTGGGTTGTCTATGGATGATGATTTACGAAGAATTGGAATTATGAAAGAAGCACTTAGCAAAGTTAGAGAACGTCCATTTTTAATGCTTGATGTTAATGAATATTGGTCTCCCAAGAATTCAATTAAACTAATGAACGAGATAGAAAAACATTATGAGATTTTTTGGATTGAAGAACCCGCACGCCGATGGGATTATCGGGGGCTAAGAAAAGTTTCAAAATCAGTAAAAGCTGCAGTTGCAACAGGAGAAAATCTTAATGGAATTACAGATGTTACTTCGTTGATAACTAATTATTCAGTAGATATAATAAATATAGGAGTTAGGCAGTCAGGAATTACTGGTGCAAGACAATGTGCAAACATAGCTCATGCGTATAAATTACCTGTAACAATGATGAATTGCCAAGCAAATTATATGGCTCATTTGGCTGCTGCTATTCCTAACCATGTAATGATGGAAGTCTTTGGGACACCTGATCGAGAACATGTTTTTAAATCTTGGGATAATGAGATTCAAGATGGATTTATTGTAATGGGAGATTCATACGGTTTGGGTTTAGAAATTGATTACGATGCTTTGAAAAATCTTCAGGATACGGATTATGGTAGGGCCCCCAATAGTCCATGGCCTAGAAGAGAAGGTGCAGGATTAGAAGTTAAGCCTTTAGATGAAAAGGAAGTAGACTGGATTTAGATATGACGGATTTTTTATATGTAATTATTGCTGGTATTACGGCAGGTTTATTGTCTTTGTCAGTTGCTGTTTTTTTGGTTAAAGAAGCTTCTACGGCACAATACTTGATTAAATTTGGGACTCCTTTCGCAGCGGGTGTTTTGTTAATTGCTTCATTTAGAGATTTGATTCCCCATGGTATTGAAGAAAAAGGATCTGTAGTATTGAATGCAACTTTGGCTGCAATTTTACTTTTCTTTTTGATTGAAAAAGGGTTTAAAAATTTTCATCACCACCATGAAGAAGATTTAGCTGGAGAAAAAACCCAGTCTCAGGGATGGCTTTTTTTTATTGGCGATGTTTTTCATAAAGCGGTAGATGGAATAGCGCTTGGATCGGCATTTTTAATCAATCCCGGCTCTGGATTGATTGCTACGATGGCATTGATTGCACATGATATTCCATTAGAAGTGGGAGAGTTTGGATTGCAGCTAAAAAGTGGTTTTACGAAACGACAAATTATCAGGAGGAATTTATATGCCTCTTTAATTTTGCTAATTACTGCGATAGTTGCATTTCAGTTTGGTTCAATTATTGATCTTCCACTTGGGTATATTTACGGCGGAATCGCTGGATTCTTTATATATATTGCTTTGAGTGATATTGTCCCTACAATTCATTCTTCTGAAAGTGAACGCTTTGGATTTCAAACAGGATTTCTTATTTTGGGATTGTTTTTTGGTTTAGCAATTGCTAGCTTTGCCCATCAATATATTGATGATGGTGATGGTTATAAAGATTCACAACAATCTAGTCATGATTAGTTGT
>Ga0114996_10003046_pt1 | contig 21156 bp, 21 predicted proteins | sample ArcticOcean_MG_C_4_FD_87039 | JGI IMG/M metagenome (GOLD analysis project Ga0114996, IMG submission 87039) | Marine microbial communities from western Arctic Ocean - ArcticOcean_MG_CB4_134 | ecosystem: Environmental > Aquatic > Marine > Oceanic | place: Arctic Ocean: Canada Basin | collected... | reverse complement strand
GTTGATTCCACGGACCTGCATACAGGAATCCACCGTGTTAACGGCACTTAAAACATCCATTGACCGGACTCACGACCGGGCCTAACGTTAGAACTTCCCAGAGAGGCTACCCGGTGCATTCCCAGAAACATTCAGGAACATCGCCGGCTCACCTGAACAACACGCAGGCAGTAAGCAATGCCTGCGCCACCATCTCATATTGGAGTTTTGATGCCTGACACCGGGTCCGTACAGCCGCCGTTCGAAAGGACCGTTCTTGATTCCGGAGTCCGTGTGTTGACCGGCAACATGCCGCACACCGGAGCCGTAAGTATCCAGGTTCTGTTCGGCGCAGGTTCTCGCTATGAGACGGACGAACTGGCAGGGTCATCCCATCTTTTCGAGCATCTACTTTTCAAAGGAACGACGAAGCGACCAACCCCAAGGGAAATCTCGGAAACGATAGAGGGCGTTGGCGGAATCCTGAACGCGTACACGGACCGGGAGGCGACCGGTTACTGGTGCAAGATCGCCCTTACCCACTACAAAGACGGACTGGACGTCCTGCTGGACATGATTCGCGATCCTCTTTTCAGGGAAGAGGACATCGAAAAAGAGAAGAAGGTCGTGTTCGAGGAGATCAAGGCCTCACATGACTCCCCGGAAGCGACCGTGGACATGATGATGGACGATCTGCTGTTTCCGTCACAGCCACAGGGGCGTGACGTCGCCGGCAGCGTGGAGTCGGTCGAGGCGGTCAGCACAGAGTCCTTGAAGGAATATCTGCGAACCCAGTACGTGGCCGGCAACACGGTCATTTCTGTGGCCGGAGCCATAGCCCATGACCAGATCGTTGCCGATGTTGCGGAGTTGATGGACGGCTTCCACGATGGCAAACCGGCGCCAATGTTTCCGTTTGTGGACAACCTCAAGGGACCCAGCCTGCGACTACAACACCGGGACACCGAGCAAGCGCACCTGTCGCTCGGCCTCCACGGCATCGCAGCCGACGACGACGATCGCTACGCACTCAGGCTGCTATCCACGATATTTGGCGGCTCTATGAGCAGTCGATTATTTGAAGAAGTACGTGAAAAACGCGGACTCGCCTACTCCATCCACGCAGGTCCTGCGCACTACAAGGACGCCGGCTCGTTCCAAATATCTTCCGGAGTTGACCCGAAAAGGGCTACCGAGGCGATCAAGGTAATCATGGACGAGGTGATTAAGCTCCGTGACGGTGTTACGGAGGACGAGTTCGCCAAGTCAAAGGAACTGACCAAGGGCCGGATCTTGATGCGGATGGAAGAAAGCCGATCCGTCGCCGGTTCCATTGGCTCACAGGAATTGCTGCTCGGAGAAGTGAAGTCTGTCGACGACGTACTCGCCGAGTACGACGCGGTTGAGATCGATCAACTGAAGGCGATAGCCGATCGGTTGATTGACGAGAACAAACTGGTACTTGCGGTGGTCGGACCGTTCGACTCGGAAGATATATTCAGGCCGTTACTGACCTTTTAATCGGGGCAAATATGGCTGTAAGGTAAAAAATCCGGTCTTCAATTCCCGCGAGAACAGGTTTCAATAACCGCTAGGGATTCGGTGACCGGTCTGTTTACCGTGTTCCCTATGGACATGCGACAACCAGCCCACCCGAGGCGTCGATGGGACGCCGACAGCATTCGTGCTCTCCGGCTCTTTCTGGATGTATCTCAAAGCGTATTTGCCAACTACCTCGGCGTACGCCAACAGACAGTCAGTGAATGGGAGACCGGCGTGTACCGGCCCCGTGGAGCGTCAGGAACGCTGCTCTCGTTAATTGCGGAGCAGGCCAGTTTCCGGTACTCCGGACCGCCGTCAGATGAGCGTCAGGCGATACCGGCCTTCTCTTCAGGACAGCCGGCGCCGTCAAGGCCGTCAGCTTCCCGCAGTGGAGAAACCCGGCAACCACCGCCATCGTCTTCCGTGGCCCCGGGTCGGGTAACCCGTGTCGTGGGTGATCGTGATAGTGGCAGCCGGGGATACATTCCGTACGTACCGCCGGCACTTCGGCCTTCACCCAGGCCCCAGAACTTTGGTGGTCCGACGGGCCAAAACGAGCTAGCGTTCTAGCGAGAACTCCAACATCAGAGCCGGGCATTTCCGCCCATTAGATCAAGATGCAGCGCCGCACTTTCCGATCCATTCGGGGTGCGGCGCTTCGCGTTGACACCCCTCTGGCGCGGCCATACCATGACCCAACGTGCCACAACGTGTCTTTCGTGACCATTTCGCATGATCGTAAACGGGGCATCTCTGGCATCTCTGAAACCTGAATTGACCGATCGTTTTAGATGGGCACAGCAGGAGAAAAGCTAGATGGCTACCAGGGCATACATCTTGATAGAGACGGTTGTCGGTAAGACGACCGAAGTCAGTCTGGCTCTTCAGAAGGTCTCAGAAATGACCAGCGTCGATGTCGTAACAGGACCGTACGACATAATCGCGATAGCCGAGGCTGAGGATCTTCCTACGCTCGGAAATCTGGTCAGCGACGGGATGCACAACGTCCCGGGCATCGTCAAAACAGTCTCATGTCTGGCCGTCGGCCCGTAGTTCTGACGCACCGCCTGATCATTTGAAATGTACGGGGGGCCGGACGAATCGGGCCTGAATAAAATTGCCAAACGAAGATGGATGAAGGAAAGAGGCATCAATGAGGTACACGTTCACCGCCGAGGAAGAAGCATTTCGCCAGGAGGTTCGTGCATGGCTCACGGAACAACTTCCGAACGATTGGGACGGCGGAGATGAGAGTACCGATGAGGGCTGGGCCTTCAACCTGGAGATGCGCAAGAAGCTGGCAGACAAGGGCTGGCTAACACTCGCCTGGCCGACGGAATACGGCGGCCAGGGCGCATCGTTCATGAAACAGGTGGTCTTCAGCGAAGAGATGACGGCCATGCAAGCGCCCGGCGTCGATGGCTTTGGCGTGAAGATGCTCGGCCCAACGATCATGGTTCACGGCACGGAAGAGCAGAAGAAACGTCTGCTTCCGCCCATCGCCAATGGCGAGCTCCAGTGGTGCCAGGGCTACTCCGAGCCGGATTCCGGCTCGGACCTTGCCTCACTCCAGTTGAAGGTCGAAGAGACCGACGATGGCTGGGTGGTCAACGGATCGAAGATTTGGACCTCCCAGGCTCACCGCGCTGACTGGATATTCTTCCTCGGACGCACAAACCCGGATGCGCCAAAGCACCGCGGAATCAGTTTCTTTGTCGCTGACAGACACACTCCCGGCATTGAAGTACGTCCCATCGTGAACATGGCCGGCGAGCACCACTTCAACCAGACGGTATTCGAGGATGTCCACATCCCGAAAGACGCCCTCATCGGCGAACGAGACCGTGGCTGGTACATCGCCGCTACCCTACTGGACTTTGAACGCTCAGGCGTTCAGTATCCGGCGGGCGGCAGGCGCACGTTTACCGAGCTGCTTGAGTTTGCCAAGGCAACCCCTGGTTCGGACGGCCAGCCGTTGTCCGAAGACCCGGATATCCGCAGGCAGTTCGCCGAGCTCGATGTCGATATCGAGTGCGCCCGGCTGGTGGCTTATGAAGTTGCATGGATGCAGTCGGTGGGACAGATTCCAAACAAAGAAGCGTCCGCCGCAAAGGTTCTCGGCACGAAGCTGACCCAGAAGCTGGCGAAGTTTGGCACCGAACTTGCAGGGATGTACGGCATGCTCGGCCCGGGTTCGGAGTTCGCTCCGATCGATGGCCGTTACCCGCAGATGCAGATGTCTGTGGTTGCGCACACCATCTTCGCCGGCACTACCGAAATCCAGAAGAACATCATCGCCACCCGTGGCCTGGGACTGCCGCGCGGCTAGTCGCCATACAGGTTTTGCGATCGTCGGAATTAGCTACCCACCCCGTGAACATGGTCATCACGGTCAACACCCCACGGAGTGCTCAATGAGATACGCCTTCACGCCCGAGGAAGAAGAGTTTCGTGCAGAGGTACGTGACTGGCTGACAGAGCAGCTACCTGACGACTGGAACGGCATCGACGAGGACAGCGAAGAAGGCTGGAAACTGACTCGTGTGATGCGAAGCAGGCTGGCGGACAAGGGCTGGCTGACGCTGGCATGGCCGGAAGAGTACGGCGGCCAGGGCGCTTCTTTCATGAAGCAGGTCGTGTTCAACGAGGAGATGTCACACGCCCGCTGCCCCGGCATCGACGGTTCCGCCATCAAGATGCTGGGCCCAACGCTGATGATCCACGGATCTGAGGAGCAGCGCAGGACCCTTCTCCCACCGGTAGCCCGTGGCGAGGTCGAATGGTGCCAGGGTTACTCCGAGCCAGACTCGGGCTCAGACCTGGCCTCTCTTCAGCTCCGTGTCGACGAGACAGACGATGGCTGGCTGGTGAACGGCAGCAAGATTTGGACCTCGATGGCACACCGCGCTGACTGGATCTTCTTCCTTGGCCGCACGAACCAGGACGCGCCCAAGCACCGCGGCATCAGCTTCTTCGTCGCCGACATGCACACACCCGGAATTGAAGTCCGGCCCATTATCAACATGGCGGGTTCTCACCACTTCAACCAGACGATATTTGAGGACGTGCACATCCCAAAGGATGCACTGGTCGGTGAACGAGATCGTGGCTGGTATATCGGCGCCACCCTGCTCGACTTCGAGCGTTCGGGCGTCCAGTACTCCGCAAACGGTCGACGAATCCTGAACGAATTGGCCGATTTCGCTAAAGAGCAGATCGGGTCTGACGGACTTCCGATGTCTGAAGACCCGCAGGTGCGGCACAAGTTCGCCGAGTTGGATGTCGATATCGAGTGCGCACGCCTAGTGGCTTACGAAGTCGCCTGGATGCAGTCGGTTGGACAGGTTCCCAACAAGGAAGCATCGGCCTCCAAGATTCTCGGCACCCAGCTCATGCAGAAACTAGCCAAGTTCGGGACCGAACTCGGAGGCATGTACGGAATGCTGGGCCCGGGCTCAGAATTCGCGCCCATCGACGGCAAATACCCGAAGATGCAGCTTTCATCGGTGTCGAGCACCATCGCCGCCGGCACAACAGAGATCAACAAGGGAATCATCGCCTCGCGAGGCCTTGGACTGCCGCGGGGTTAATAAGAAATCGCAATCCGCGCCTGAGGCGCAGACGAAACTCAATAAAGAGACTACTGGAGTAACTGAACGTGGACATCGGCCTCTCCGAAACGCAGCAACTGATCCGCAACTCCGCCCGGGAATTCCTGGAGGAGAACTGTGACACGCAGTACGTGCGTGCAATGGAGGAAGACGAAGTCGGTCACACCGAAGAGTTGTGGGACCAGTTGTCGGAACTCGGATGGCTCGGACTGACCGTGCCGGAAGAGTACGGCGGCGCAGGCATGTCCTTCAGCGAACTTGCGATCCTTCTTGAAGAGACCGGTGCTGCGATGCTGCCGGGTCCCTTCTTCTCGACCGCAGTAATCGGAGCCGAGGCCCTGAAGCTGGCGGGATCTGACGATCAGAAGAAAGACCTCCTTGCAAAGCTGGCCGAGGGCAAGCTCAAGACGGCGCTTGCCTTCCACGAGTCAGGCGCCTCATGGACGGCGGAGAGCGTCTCCGAGATGACAGCGACTGAAACGGAAGACGGCTGGATCCTCAACGGCGAAAAGCGCTTCGTTCAGGACGGTGCAGCGGCGGACATGCTGATCGTGGCCGCCCGCACCGGCGAGGACGCCGAGAACGGCATCACGCTATTCCTCGTTGAGACCGACAACGCAGATGTCGATTCCCGGGAACTCAAGACCACCAGCTCGGACCGAATGTCGGTCATGACCTTCGGCGAGGTTTCGGTGCCAAAGGCGTCGGTACTTGGCGATGTTAACGGCGGCTGGGCGATTCTTCAGAAGCTCTTCCAGTACGGAGCGGCAGGCAAGTGTGCGGAGATGGCGGGAGCGGGACAGAAGATGCTCGACACGACCGTCGACTACGTACAGAACCGTGTCCAGTTTGGACGGGCTATCGGCAGCTTCCAGGCCATCCAGCACCACGCCGCAGACATGGCTATAGAGGTGCAGGCGGGCCGGCAACTTGCACGACAGGCGGCGTGGTTCCTGGGTGAAGGTCTGGACGCAACCCGACAGGTCGCGCTGGCCAAGGCGTACCTGAGTGAAGCGTACCCGCGGGTCTGCGCAACGGCACACCAGTGCCACGGCGCTATCGGCTACACGCACGAATATGACCTCCACCTGTGGACCCGAAGGGCAACGGGCCAGCGCCTGGCTTTCGGCGACACAAAGCTGCACCAGAAGACCCTGACCGAAGCGGCCGGACTCTAAACAGGAGCTCCCGGCCCGCAGTTAAGAAACATAAGAAATACAGGGTTGGACGACCGCCTGATCTAGGGACGTCTATGGGTTTGTGCGCCGCTTCGTAAAGGTCACGGACGTGAACGACCAGTGGTGGGGTCCGCCCGAGCCAGACGTGACCCGGCTCCTGGATATCTGGAAAGACAGATTCAGCCGTGCAGGAAACGGCCTGCCCTCCGTTCTAGACCTGGCCTGTGGAGCCGGCCGGCACTTGATCGCCCTGGCATGGGCTGGTTGTGATGTGATCGGCGTAGATATCGGGGGTCCGGCGATAGAGCGAGCGCTGGAGAAGGCGCAGGGGCATAGCGAGGGGAATCTCGGGTTTGTGCATGCCGATATCGAAACCTATGATCCGGGTCGGCAGTTTGACCTGATTCCACTCTTGTCCGAGCAATGTGTCTCATTCCCTGCCGTCGAGCTGGCAGCGATAATCCGGCATTATCTGGAATTCTTGACCGACGATGGCAGCTTGATACTTGAGATCCCGGGCCAACTTCCGGACCCGGCGGTCAAATACCGGAAACCCGGCGAGCACCAGTCGCTCTTTTCGGATGGGCCGTACTGGGAGATGCAGTTCACCGAAGTTGACTTGGCAACACGTCTCGTATCGGACCGGTACGCTGTGTTGACGGAATCGGACGATCGGGTGAATGTCTACACGAACTGGCGGACCTACTACCCGGCCGATTGGATCGCACAGATGCTTCCATCTTCCTCATCGATGACGGTGCACCGGAGGCGGTCACGTCCCGACTGGTGCGTCATTTCAAATCGACCTGTTTCACCTGAGTAACGGGAATGAGGGGCCTCGAGCCCTCGGGAGTCATGCGATGGATCCGGACTGCCTGTTCTGCAAGATCGTCGCGGGCGATATTCCCAGTACAGAGGTGTATCGGGATGACCGTGTCATGGCCTTTCTGGACATCGCCCCCTCGGCGCCGGAGCACATACTAGTTATCCCTCTGCAGCACATCACGTTCCTGCGCGACGCCGATGATTCGCACGAGGCGTTGATCGGGCATATGGCATTGACGGCGGATCGTATCGCCAGCGAGCGCGGTATCCAGGACACCGGGTACCGGCTTACGATCAATCAGGGGCCGGACGCTGGCCAGGAGGTCGATCATCTGCACATGCACCTGCTCGGCGGCCGGAGACTCGGCGGTATCGCCTGAACGCCTGAACGAACGACGGTACGGGAATCGGCAGTAACAAGGATTATTGAATGGCGGGATCTAGCGCTGAACAACTTGCCGGAGTGGAAGCTCGTGTGTCGGAGTTGCCCGAGCGACTACGGGCTCATATCGAACGGGCGCGAACGCTTGGGCGTGGGCTATCGCCGTTGTTCGAGGCAGACCCCGAGCGTGTTGATCTCGCTCTTGCCGGGCACGACCTGTACCGGGCCGCATCCGATGAGGAGATGCTTGAGATAGCGGACCGCCGGGGAATCGTCCCCGGAACGCTGGAGATCGAGCAGCCGCTACTCCTTCACGGGCCTCTGGCCGCTATCTGGATGGCTGATGAGGGCCAGATAGCCGACAAAGAGGTGCTCGACGCCGTGCAGCATCACACCACGTTCGCTCCGGGCCTCGGCCCACTTGCGGCGGCCGTGTTTATCGCCGACAAGATCGATCCGAATAAGGTCGGGCGCAGGCCGTGGCTGTCGAAGGTCGCAGAGCTGGCACACAGCGGCGACTGGAAGGCCGCCGTGAGGATCTATATCGAGACCCTTGATGGTGAGCTAAAACGTCAGGGCGTGACGCCGCACCCGCTGGCTCAGGAAGCGTACGAGTTTCTCGGAGACGCGTAATAGCATTGTTTGCCATTCCCGGGCCAGCATCTTGAGGCGAACATAAGTGTCCTGAGGCTCTCGAAGGACCGGATTTATGCAATAACGCGTTCGGGCTTTGCCGCTTTTCAAGCGACAACACCCTCACCCTGCGCCCTCTCCCGTCCGGGAGAGGGGAAGCGCGTCCATCCATACGCCCCTACGTCATCCAATTACTTCTGGATACGGCCGTAACGTCATATGTCATCATGAGCCCGAGACGAAGGATCTCCCGGCTAGTAGATCGCAACAGGGTCCATGACACTCGCACCATACGACGACGAGTTTCTGTTTGGCCGTTCAACGAAACGACGACCGGGGGTTTCGCTCGATAAAAACGTGGTGGAGGGCAAGCCGGGAGATTCATCGCGTGCGGGCTTCGGAATGATAGTAGTACGTCGCACTCGCCACGCCCGAGCCAGCATTTTGAGGCGAATATCAGTGTCCTGAGGCTCTCGAAGAATCGGGTTCGTGCCATAACGCGCTCGGCCTTTGCCGCTTTTCAAGCGACAACACCCTCACCCTCACCCTACCCCCTCTCCCGATCGGGAGAGGGGAAACACAGGCGACCCACACGCTCGTCGGTCGCCTCCCGCCCTACAGTCGCACGTACTTCCGCACCCGTTGGCCGTGCCCTTCGAGCCCGATCTCCGCGACATACAGGTTGCCGGATGAATCGCCCCAGATATCGTGCGGCGCTTCCATCCCGTTCTCCGGGCCGCGCCACCGAGACACCAACTCACCATCAAGTGTGAACACGCTGATGCCCGTCGGCTGGCCCTGCTCAACCACGTACATCAGCCCGTCGTGGCCGTACCAGAACGCCCCCGGGTCGATGACATCGGTCCACTCGGCGACAAAAGTCCCGTCCTGCTCAAGAATCTGTACCCGGGAATTCGGACGGTCTGCGATGTAAATCCGGCCGACGTTGTCTATGCCGATGTTGTGGAGCATCCCGAATTCGCCCGGGCCGGTTCCCGCACGTCCCCACGAGCTCAACAACTCACCCTCCGGCGAGAAGGTGTGAACATTGCGGTTTGCGTAACCGTCCGACACTAGAATCTGGCCGGATTCGTTCAGCACCACCCCGGACGGCATATTGAACGGCAGACCGTGATCTCCGGTCTGGGACACGGCGACGTTGGCGTAGTCACGCCGTCCCAGTTCCATCAACTTTTCGCCGAGCCGTGTGTGCTTCGTAACCGTGTGTGTCTGTGTGTCTGTCAGCCAGATAAAGTCGTCGGGACCGACGTAGATGCCGTGGGGATCACGGAACGTACCGTTGTACCGGTCGGCCGGGTCCAGGCATGACGCCTCGCCCCATGACGTGATGAAATCGCCGTACGTGGTCCACATCGTGATCGGGTGGACCCCACGCGAGAACACGTAAACCTCGTCACGTGAGTTAACGGCAACACCTGAAGCCAGCGTGAACTCCCAGCCTTCCGGCATGTCACGCGGCCAGTCGGGATCCAGTTCAAACTTGAGGTCTCCGGTGCCGACTGTTGTCATGTGTGATCTCCAACTAGATAAGGCCGTTTGAACCGATACTCTGGACTGGCGAGAACCTACGCCCGGCGTATCGCAGAGTCAACCCGGACGAACTCGCTGAACGCCCCATGACCCACGGGAGATACAAGTAGCCGCGGAACGACGCGTTGACCACATGGCCAATACGGTCCCCGATAAAAGATAAAAGACGTGCGAAGATGTCGTCCGTGCGATGCGCGTGTCGGCAGCCACAATCTTGATCACGACCGGTTCGCTAGGAAAGGCTCTCTTTGATAAAGGAACAGGTTCGTGCCGCAGTTTACGACTCATGGCGGTCGTTCAAACGGACCCTGGAGCCTCTCACCTCGGTGGATATGGAAGTGCCGGGGGTTTGCGGTGACTGGTCAGTCAAAGAAGTGATGACCCATATAGCGGCCTGGGAAACCCTGGCTACTGCATCGCTTATAGCTGGCGCGCCAGGCCCGGAACGTGAACACGCTGACGGCTTTGATGATGCCGAACGCCGGCGTCACAAAGACCTGGACGTTGCGGGAACAATCACGCACCTTGAGGCTACGCACCGGGCGTTACGAGATGCCATCGACGCATCGTCGCCAGAACTGTTCACGAGCGGCTCAACGCTGCGGCGTGAGCTAGACGGCGGAACGGTGCTTCACTACGACGAGCATGCCGACGGCATTCGAATATGGTACGCGCTTTATCGTCGTGCGCGGGCTAGCGGCGGCGGCTACTCGGGATAGCTGGCTAGTCGCCCCGTGAATACCCCCGTGAATACCGGGGATGCCATTCGCCGCCGACCCATGAAACGATCGATTCCGGCGTCACAGCGATCAGGCAACGAGGGCGATCTACGGTCCGGCCGATGTAGGTAGGGCCGTTCGGTCCCATGTAACGTAAGGCCATCTCTTCTGCGATCTGGAGCATGCGGCCGTCCATCGGCACCGGCCCCTCCAGAATTTCGGCATCGCCCTCGATCAGGACCCGAGCATGTTCCGGGTTCACGTCGTCAGCGATCGAGATCGCCACGCGAGGCTCGTTCCGGATGTGATCCACAAATTCAGAACCGGCTCGCCCGACTATGTACATCCGCTCTCCATCCCACTGCTGCCAGACCGGGGCGATATACGGAGCGCCGCCCGGTTGAACCGTGGCGAGGCGAGCGATTATCGGACCGCTAAGAAATTCGGTTATCTCGTCCCGTGTCATCGATCCGGGCATATGGCCCTCCCCTGCTGGCGCCTCCGGTCTGGCGAGACTCTTATACGTCACTCTCGGTTTCGCCGGCGTTTGGCATACCACTTGCAGGCAGGACCAGGATTGGCGCATGGGAGGATCGGATCACCTTGTCTGTGACACTTCCGAGCACCATGCGCCTGAGGCCGCCTCGGCCGTGGGTTGCCATAACTGCGATCGTAGATGGCGAGTCGTTAAGTGATTCGGTTATGGCCCCGGCGCCTGAATCTGTGGATACCTGAGTGGTGACGATTGAGACCGTCTCACGCACCAGAGCCGCCTGCCGATCGAGGTACTCGCCGGCGTCTTTCTCCTGAGATTTTATGGCCATCTCCCAGGCTTGACCAACATCGATCCCGAAATCGTCGCCGGCATACAGGGCGCTGGTTGTTGATCTCAGCAGATGCACATCGGCCCCGAAGGCGGCAGCAATCTCGGTACCGATCGGCAGTGAGTTCTCCGCAAGATCGGAACCGTCCAGCGGAATTAGGACCGTTGCCGGCTTGTCGGGGGCCAGAACGGACGCTCCACCGGGAGGAAGTACCAGTACGGGAAGTCGGCCCGATCTCACGATGGCATCGGTACAACTGCCGAGGATGCCGCGCACCACGGCGGAACCGCGGTGGGACTCCATGGCGATAAGGTCAGCGCCCACATCTTCGGCAATCTTGAGAATCTCCCGTGCCGGCGCGCCTGTCCCCCTGCTTGAGCTGGTGGAAGGGAACTCACTTCGTACTTCTTCGAGGATGCCCGCAAGATACTGATCCGCCCATTCCGTGACGGCATCGGTCAGGTTTGCGAACTCGTGCGCTTCCATCAGATGGCGTGAGTCCACGATCGTCGCCAGGTGGATCTCAGCGCCAAGTCGGGCGAATGGCTTCACCCAGTCAAGAACGCGCTCTGAATCTGCGGTGCCGTCCAGTGGGACCAGTACTTTTTTGAACACTTCTGATATCCATTGCCTTCGATTCCATCTGATGCCGACGGGGCCCGTGATAAAGATTCAGCCCGCACTAGCGCGGACCCCGGAGGTGGCGTAAGTTTGCGCCGACCCGGTTGTGACTTCAACCGGTAATGATTTTTCAACACCAGAGATAAAGCGAGATCATGCGGTGAAGATCACTAAGGTCGAGGGAATTCAGAGCGCTCAACCGGTAACGGACCAACGTGGTAATCGGCGCAATTTCGTCTACGTCAAGATCGAGACGGATGAGGGAATTACGGGCTGGGGTGAATCCACCTGCGGCCCGTTGATCGTTGCCGGGATGGTTGACGAGATCGGCGCAACCCTTATCGGCAAAGACCCGCACCGTATTGAGGAGCACTGGCAGCGGCTTTACCACCTGTATCACAACGTTCGCGGCGGGGTGATACAGATGGCGGCAATCAGCGGTATCGAGATCGCTCTATGGGACATCAAGGGCAAGGCGCTCGGTGTGCCGGTGTACGAACTGCTCGGTGGCGCGATGCGAGACAAGATCTGGACATACGGCCGATGGGATGGAGCTACGCCAGAAGAGTGTGTCGAACACGCACTTCGGGAAGTAGCGACCGGCCTCACGGCGCTCAAGGGCGACCCGTTCGGACATCAGGGGCTGTTCAGTTCCGTCCACTCGGAACGTGACGCCGTCGCCAAGCTCAAGGCGGTGCGGGAAGCCGTTGGCGACGACGTGGAACTGCTTGTCGAGACCCACGGACGTCTGGCTCCGGCGGCGGCGATACGCGTCGGGTTGGCGATCGAGGAGTTCCGGCCATTTGTATTTGAAGAGGTTGTTCCTCCCCAGAACATCGCCGCCATGAAACGCGTGGCTGATGCGATCAACGTCCCGCTTGCGACCGGCGAACGCCTTTACACCAAGTGGGAGTTCACTGATCTGCTTGAACAGCAGATTGTTGCGATGATCCAGCCGGATATCGGCCATGCAGGGGGAATCCTGGAGCTGAAGAAGATCGCAGCAATGGCGGAGGCTCATTACGTCGGATTCCAGCCGCACAACCCTTACGGTCCGGTTAACTCGATGGCGGCGCTTCAGGTTGACGCTTGCACCCCCAACTTCATGATCCAGGAAGGCGGCCACGGCAACTGGTTCGACGAAGTCGTTGTCGGCGAGTTCCCGAAGCAGAAGGACGGTTTCTTTGATCTGCCGACCGGGCCGGGGATCGGGATCGAGATGGATGAAGCGGTGCTACGGGCCAATCCGCCTGTAGAAAACATCACCCCGGAGGGTTACGCACGTGCCGCCTACTGGCCGTCGATGCAACAGACCGAGTGGGCGTAGGTGCCAGAAATTACGAATTACAACTTGAATTTCTGGAAATCCTGAATTTTCTGGAGGCACACTCATGAAGATCACCAGCGTCAAAGCGATCCCGAGCTCGGCGAAAACACCGTTTGGGAGTCGGAACTACGTCTACGTAAAGATCGAGACCGATGAGGGGATCACGGGCTGGGGCGAGTCGACCTGTGGGCCGTCTGCGGTTGTCGATATGGTCAACGAGTTCGGCGAGACGCTTGTCGGGAAGGATCCCGGCCGGATCGAGGAGCACTGGCAGCGTCTTTACCACCACTTTCATGTGCGTGGAGGCGTGATCCAGATGTCGGCGATCAGCGGGATCGAGATCGCTCTCTGGGACATCAAAGGCAAATCGCTCGGAGTTCCCGTGTATCAGCTGCTCGGGGGCAAGATGCGGGACAAGATCTGGACCTACGGCCGGTGGGACGGCGCGACACCGGAACTTGCCGTTGAACGGGCGATGGGCTTTGTTGAGCAGGGTCTGACGGCGCTCAAGGGCGATCCGTTCGACCACACGGGCATCTTCCTACAGCGCGATGCGGAACGACACGCTATCGCCAAGATGAAGGCCGTTCGTGAGGCTGTCGGCGATGACGTGGAACTTCTTCTTGAGGTTCACGGACGTCTTGCTCCGGCTGCGGCGATCCACATGGCCAATGAGGTAGAGGAGTACCGGCCCTTCGTGATGGAGGAGCCGGTGCCGCCGCAAAACCTTGATGCTTTGCAACGTGTCGCTGAAGCCGTGAATATCCCGATTGCGACCGGAGAGCGATTGTTCACGAAGTGGGACTACACGGACCTGTTGAAACGCCAGATCGTGGCGATGATCCAGCCGGATATCGTCCAGGCGGGCGGGATCATGGAGCTGAAGAAGATCGCCGCGATGGCAGAGGCGCACTACGTAGGTTTCCAACCGCACAATCCGTACGGGCCGATCTGTACAGCGGCGGCGCTTCAGCTCGATGCCTGCACGCCTAACTTCATGATCCAGGAGGGCGGGCTGCACCCGTGGTTCCAGGATGCGACCTCGGGCACCGCGCCAATTCAGAAGGACGGTTTCTTCACGGTGCCGGATGGTCCGGGACTGGGTGTCGAGTTGAATGAAGACTGGTTAGAGGCGAATCCGTGGGATCCGAATGGCGCCGTGTGGCGTGCGACGGACGGTTCACCAGTTACCGGATGGGGTGGAATGGGTTCGTTGCAGGAGACTTACTGGTCTTAGGCGGTGTGGGCGGATTGCGATCCGCCCTACCCTCACCCTTGAAACACGAAGGCCTCTGCCGCATTGGGAGAGGTGGCAAATAAAAGCCTCCTCCCTCCCAGGGAGGAGGGCCGCGTCATGCGGCCATGTTGGTCTTAACGTCGTAGGGGCGGCGCTTGCCCCGCCCGATTGCGCTGTCACGGTCGTATCCCAGATGACGCCGTAGCGGCGTATGGCAATACGACCTTTGCTGGGATGACGTTGATCGTCAGCTAGCACGCTCGTCCTCAGGGTCGAATTGCGATCCGACCCTGTTCCCCTCACCTGAATCCTCTCCCAATGGGAGAGGGGTTGTCAGCGCTGCATCCTAGGGAGGTATATCGATACGCTCCTACGCGTAATACCTAGCAATAAATGCACGTAACAGCACGTTAAATACGCCGGTAGTACACGCGCATAAACCTATAGTTTACGCGGCGTTCCTCCGTCGACATTAATGATCTCACCGGTCAAGAAACGTGCATCGCTTGATGCAAGAAACAACACGACGTTTGCGACATCTTCCGGGAGGCCCGGTCCGTCCAGGATCTGTGTGGCATCGAATACGGCTTTAAAGACGTGGGTGTCGGTGCCGCCGGTCGCCCCGGGGGTGATGATCTGGCCCGGGCGTACGCAGTTGACTCGGATGTTGTGCTCTCCACCTCTACCGGCGCAGTAACGGGTGAAGGCGTCGATGCCGGCCTTGGCAACGTAGTAGGACGAAGACGGCACTCCCCGCCCGCTGAGGTCGTACATGTTCTTGCTGAATCCGATCACTGCGGCGATCGAAGACATGTTGACGATCGCGCCCGAACCGGACTTGATCAGATGTGGCCATGCGGCGCGTGACATGTAGAAAGTACCGTTTAGATTAACCTGGATTACGCTGTCCCAGGCGTCGTCTTCCTCGTCCGGGAAGTTACCGGGTGCGCCGTGTCCAGCGTTGTTGAACAGGACGTCCACGCCGCCATATGTTTCGACGGCCTTTGCGACCGCAGAATCGACCATCTCACGGTCCGATACGTCGCACTGGATGTACGTCGCATCGCCGCCCTCGCTGCGAATAGCGTCCTGGACTTTGACGCCCTCGGCCTCACGGCGAGCCAGCAACGCGACCTTCGCTCCTTCGCGTGCGAACAGGTGCGAGGTCGCCTCCCCTATTCCGCTGTTTCCGCCGGTAACGATCGCCACCTTGCCATCAAGTCGTCCTGCCATCTTCTGTCCCCTTTGTTACCTTTGAATTGTGATCATAATCGTTGACACTAAGTACGATATAGTTTATTAATTCGTGCCACTCTCATCGAAAGTACCGTGAGAATAAACAGACAAATAGCGACAACTGTGTTCGTATAGAACGAATACTGTAAAACTTATCTTCGCGCGGACCTGTTTCGTCGGTGAAGGCCACTATCCAAGCGCTGCGTTCACGTGCTCTTGCAGGTCTGTTAGACACGAGTTGTACTCATCAAGGGGGAAGCCGTCCACGTAAGGCCGGTGCTCCCCGGTCGGCCCGTCCACAGCGCCCGTTTCGTACGTCGCCTGTACCCATGCGTTCTCCGCCTCGATGCTCGGCAGAAGGTTCTCACCCTTCTTGAGAGACAACGCAGCCGCAAGGCCGTAGCCGCCCCAGTTCGAGACCGAGGCGATCATGAGCTTGGTCGTCGTGGTCACACAGGGATCGTCCGGAAGCCTATCGATGCCCACCGCCTCATCCCTCAGGTTGCCCATGCCGATCTCGTTGCCGCCGTCGCCGATCCCCACGCTATAGGGATGCTGGTCGAAAAGATGGTCGATCTTGGCGTTGTACTCGGAGATGTCCGTGCCGTGCATATTCCGGAACGTGCCGTCTCCAACCAGACCGGCTCGCTCGATAGCGATCACGATAGATGGGTTTTCCGTCTCCAGAATCTTGCGCGCGGCTGCCGCCGATTCCATGTGGTCAGCTATAGGAAATTCGATCACCCGCTTGTCGCCTGCAACCGACTTCATGACGTCCATCGAGTACTTGTCGGTCACGTATGCGACTTCGTATCCGATCGCCGCCAACGCTTCACCGATCGCCGCGGCTCCGGGAGGACCGTCCGTCTCGGGAGCATTTGCGTAAACGATGTAGAACCCGGTGACGATTAGCGCCTTGCCCGGGTGTTCAAGAATCAAATCTGCCGCTTCTTCGACGTAGTTTGAGGGCAAGTAGGGACGGAGCGCCGAAATGTTGCGTCCGTCCTTCTGGAGGATGATGTCCTCGATGGTGGTCATTTCAGATCTGCTCCGTTGTGATTATTGGGTTGGGTAGATCAGCCAGGAGCGACGATGAGCGCCGTCAGCCGTGCGCTGAAGCACATCGCAATGGTTGCGTGCGGTTGCAACTAACCCGGCCGCCTCGCCGATGAGCTCTCCGTACTGTTCCCGATAGTCCACTAAAGGACCGCCAGGTCTTCATCTTTGAGGTCTGTCAGAAACATGTGTCCCGGCGCGTGGGTGATCATCAACGGCGGCTTCGATGCCATCGCTACGGCCTGAGGGGTGACGCCACAGGCCCAGAACACCGGAACGTCAGATGGATGTGCCGGCTCCCAGGCGTCGCCGAAGTCCGGCTTCATGGGATCTGCCACGCCGATCGCCTCCGGGTCTCCGACGTGAACCGGGGCGCCGTGAGTGTTCGGGAACCTTGTCGTCGCCTGAACAGCCCTGACGACCTTGTTCTGCGGTATCCACCGCATCGATACGACCATAGGCCCGGCAAATGGCCCGGAGGGTGTTGTTTGAATATTGGTCCTGAACATGGCCACGTTCTTGTCCGTCTCCCAGTGTGGGAGCGTGATACCGTTCTCGATCAGAGCATGCTCAAACGAGAAACTGCAGCCCAGAAGAAAGCTGACGAGATCGTCCTGCCAGACCGACTTTAGATCCAGCAGTTCGTCCGTCACCACTCCGTCGCGATAGACGAGATACCGTGGCACATCGGTGCGGATGTCTGCGCCCGGAGCGCTGATAACTGGTTCTACGTTGCCCGCCTCGATCACGTCGATTACGGGACACGGCTTCGGATTGCGCTGGCAGAACAGCAAGAACTCGAACGCCGACTCCCGTGGCAGGATCGCCAGGTTTGCCTGCACGAACCCCGGCGCCATGCCTGAGGTCGGTTGGGCCAGCCGGTTTTCTCGGAACTCGGCACGTGCCTCGGCGGCTGTGACCGGGACTTTCGTGCTTGCGCTAGTCATGTGTTGGCTCCAGTGGGCGCACTCGCCCGCCTGATATTCAAATGTATGCGTATGGTAGAAGCGCGTGGTTGGCCGGTCAACGAGCTCAGAATGTTGGGCAGGCCATTCAGAGCACCTTACCGGCGCTTAGGATGTCAGCCTAAATCGGCCCTTATCAGTCATATTTAATCGATCGAGAAAGTTTGCACTGAATGAAAGTCCTTGTAACCGGCGGTGCCGGACTCGCAGGCACTGCCATCGCTGAAGAACTTGTCAAACACGGTTATACGGTGCTTCGGGCTGATCATGTCGCCCCCGCTGACGATCCCTTGACACGAGGAGAGCCGGGACCTTCCAGTTTCAAATATGTGGACACGACCGATGCTGCACAGGTGATATCGGCGATGCAGGGTAGCGATGCCGTGATCCACATGGCGGCGATACCGAATCCCCGAATGCTGTCCGAATTTGAGGTGTTCCGGGTGAACATGCTCTCTAACTGGGCAGTGCTCGAGGCGGCCGAGATTCTTGGCGTGCGGAAGATCGTGATGGCGTCCTCGGTCAATGCGATCGGTGCTGGGTTTTCAAAAGGCATTACGCCTCGGCCTTACTTCCCAATCGACGAACAACATCCGACATTTGCCGAGGACGCATATTCGCAGAGCAAGTGGCTGGGTGAGGAGATGGCGGAAGCGTTCGTCAGACGGCGCTCGGGAAAAGTGCAGATCGCATCATTTCGATTCCACAGTTTGCTGACGGCGGAAAAACAGGCAGCTTTGAGGAAAAGTGCTGTTGGGGGCGCTCGAAAAGGGACGGCGCCGAAGCACTTCTGGGGTTGGACGGATCTGGGGGAAGCTGCCGTGGTCTGTCGCCTCGCCATCGAGACCGACTGGGACGGCCACGAGGCGTTCTTCATCAACGCAGCAGACACCAGCTCATCTACGCCCACGATAGATCTCGTGCGAGATGCTTACCCGGACGCCGAAATCACGGGCAATCTTGAGGGTTTTTCGACCGCCATTAGCATCGATAAGGCGCGACGAATACTCGGCTGGGAGCCGAAAGCGACGTGGCGCGAGGAATAAGGCTTTAGACCGAAGGTAAACGGGGCCATCCGCCCCGCTCACCGGATATTGCCTAGAGAGCCAGCGCTGTCGAGAAGTCTGGAACGCCTTCCCAGCGTCCGGCATCGGTCGCACGCAGCACGGCAATGGTCTTGATCACCTCGGGGTTGCCGAGTCCGTGCGGTGCCCGTCCCGTGAGCACCAGCAGTACGTTCTCGGCCTGCTTGCGTCCGCCCTCGATCCCGGACAGCGGCGATGCGCCTGCGATGTGAGGAGTGACGATCAGGTTGTCGATATCCAGCAGCGGGTCCTCGGCGTCGATCGGCTCAGTCTCCGTCACATCCAGTCCCGCCGCCTCGATCTGTCCGCTCCGGAGTGCAATCTGTAGCGCAGCCGGGTCCACGAGAGGTCCGCGTGCGCAGTTGATGAGGATCGCGTTTCTCTTCATCCGGGAGAGTGTGTCCGAGTTGATCAGATGATGCGTTTCGACTGTAGATGGAGTGTGGATCGTGATGTAGTCGGCCGTCGTCAGCAACTCGTCCAACGACACAAGCTGCACGCCGTAAAGGTCTGCCGTCGTTTGCGGGACGTAGGGGTCGTGCGCCACGATACTCTCTGGGCCGAACCCGCGAATACGGGTCGCAAACGCCCGTCCGATGTTGCCGAGACCGATTATTCCGACGGTGCTGCCGGCGATCCGTCGCAGGTTTGGCCGGAACGCGGCGATTGAGGCCGGGTCGTCGCTCCACTTGCCCGCTTTTACCGCTCCATCCGACTCTCGCACCAGCCGCGTCAGGGACAGCAGCAGCGCCATCGCGTGGTCGGCAACCTCGGAAGTGTTGATGCCCGGCGTGTTGCAGGCGAGGATCCCGAGCTCGGTCGCCGCAGCAAGGTCGATCGAGTCGACGCCGACACCGGACCGGCTGACGATCTTCAGGTTGGGACACGCCTCCAGGACCTCCCGGTCCGTGAGCGGAAGCGTTCCGATCATTGCGCCGTCGGCGCCCTGCAGAATGTCGATGTAATCGGCCTTTGATGTGGTGGAGCCGACCAGAGTCTGGGAGACCTCGATCCCCGCGGCCTCGAACATTCTGGTATCGGCCATAGGACGTGAGACGTTGACAACTTTGAGGGCCATGCGAGAAGGTCTCCTTTATTCGTGTGCCGGGTGCAGACGAATGTGTGGGCTATGAAGAAGGCCGAAGTATAGAGCGAACTCGGACAGGGACAAGCGACGCCGGGTGTAGGTCAGGTGCTTCTAGGGTTGTCGGGGCGTGAGCCGTGAAGACCAGAATGCCGGATCGCCCACTGCGGGGAATCCAACCGGGTCGATCAAGCCACGTGGTGGATCACCGGCCTCAACGCGCTTCAGATTGTCGGCGACCAGCGCGGCGACGGCTTTTAAGGCGATTTCACGATCGGTCGCATCGGCCAGTTCGGTGATCACCTTGTCCTCTCCGGATAGTGGACCGGGTTGGCTATCCGGGTATGTCTCCATTATGCCCAGGGCCACCGCGCCGAGCTTTCCGGACGCAAGCGCCGCGGCCACGTCTGCTTCGTCGAGCGCCTCCGACAGGCTCGTGTTCACCAGCACCGCGCCGGGCTTCATCAACTTCAATTCGCGATCGCTTATCACCCGGGGTGTGTGTGGCGTATCGCTCACGTGTACCGATACGACATCGGAGTTGAGGAGCATCCTGTCCAGGCTGTGCCGGCGTGCGCCTACTTCTGCGGCGTAGCCCTGCACGACTGTACGGACATCGTGATAGACGATCGATGCGCCGGCCGCTGCAAAATGACGAGCGACCTCGATGCCTACGTTGCCAAGCCCGACTATCCCAATCACCAGTTCGTTTGTTGGTCGGTCCCGTTGACCGGCGAGCACCAGGGCTGCTTGTATCAGGGAGATCGTGTGCTCGGCTACGAACGGGGCGATCGCCGGAGCGGCGTTGGCGACGGTCAATCCGCTCGCCTGCAGGGCACTAGCGGCGAGTGATGACTGCCGGCATCCGGTGAACTGGACGAATCGAATGTCGCCCTCTTCTGACGCCAGCTCACAGGCCGCTTCGGCACCCGGACCCAACACCAGCGCCTCCGACCGAGCCGCCACCTGGGAAGCGTTATCAGACCGGGTCCAGTAGTCAAGCGACGACAGATCGGCGTCCAGCCCGAGCGCGGCTCTAAGAGGCAGCGCTATGTTGTCGTAAGGGCCGGGGATGAACAGTGTCTTGAGGGTCAAGCCGTCTGCCCGGAATATATTGGTTTGGAGTTGCTCATTGCCCTAGTTTACGTACAGAACCTCAACTGAGCGATGGAATAGTCGCGCAACCTGCCATTCTGGGTTTCCGTGCGTCACGGTGTTTGGGTTCTATCCGGCCCCTCGGGAACCTCATGGCTCGGCGTTGTCGGCTCGGAGCACCTGCCGGACTTCCAAAACATCGTAGG
>Ga0114996_10003038_pt1 | contig 21175 bp, 21 predicted proteins | sample ArcticOcean_MG_C_4_FD_87039 | JGI IMG/M metagenome (GOLD analysis project Ga0114996, IMG submission 87039) | Marine microbial communities from western Arctic Ocean - ArcticOcean_MG_CB4_134 | ecosystem: Environmental > Aquatic > Marine > Oceanic | place: Arctic Ocean: Canada Basin | collected... | reverse complement strand
TGGATGTGCGCTACAACATGGCGCCGTTCAGCACGACCGATCGGATCCGCCCCGGCTTCAACCGCCGCAGCCGTGAGATCGGCAAGGTGACCCGCGACGCTCTGGAGAGTGTTGTCGACCTCGAACTCTACCCGCGCAGCAAGATTCGCGTCGAGATCGAGATCATCTGTGCCGAAGCCGGTACCCGCTGCTGCGGCATCACCGCCGCGAGTGTGGCGCTGGCCGATGCCGGCATCCCGATGTCCGACATGGTGGTCAGCGTCGCTGCCGGCAAGTGCAACGGCATCGTGCTGATGGACCTCAACAAGCCCGAGGACAATTACGGCGAGGCGGATCTGCCCATGGGCATCCTGCCGATGACCGACGAGATCGTCTTCCTGCAGATGGATGGCGACCTTTCGATGGAGGAGTTCAAGCAGTGTTGGGACTACAACGTCAAGGCCGCTCATGATGTGCATGCGATCATGGTTGAAGCTCTTCGCACCCGTTACGGAGGTGATGTCTGATGGCGATTCCAATCATCCCCAGCCTTCTCAGAGAGAGCCTCGCCGAGATGGCGAGCACCGAGGAGCGCATCGATGGACGCAGCCGCTATGAGGGCCGCAACCTCGAGATTGAGGTCGATTGCCTGGCCAATGCTGAGGGCTCGTGCCGTGTGCGCATGGGCGACACCATCGTCCTTGCAGGCGTGAAGTTCCAGTTGATGACCCCCTATCCGGACCGACCCACAGAGGGTGGACTGATGACCAGCGCCGAAGTGCGCCCGGTCTGTGGTCCGAATTGGGAGGCGGGTCCCCCGTCTGAGGAGAGCATCGAATTGGGGCGTGTGGTCGACCGCGGCATCCGCGAGTCGGGCTGCATCAACACCACCGAGCTGTGCATCCTGCCTGGCGAGAAGGCATGGCAGGTCATCATCGACCTGTTCGCGATCAGTGATGATGGTAACATGTTCGATGCCTTCGCTCTGGCGGCGATTGCTGCGCTGCGCACGGCCACCGTGCCCGCAGAGCGATTCGATGTCGGCGAGGATTACCGATTGCCGGTCAAGGGCACGCCGATCATGTGCTCCTACCACAAGGTCGGTGGCCGCTTCGTCTTCGACGCCAACAAGCGCGAGGAACTTGGCGGCGACGAGCGCATCCACATCACTCTGGGCGACGAGGGGCACGTCCACTCGCTCCAGAAGGGTCTAAGGGGAGTTTTCACCGCGACCGAATTTGACGAAATCATGGATCAAGCACAGTCCCGCTGCGCTGAACTCCGAGAGATTGTCCACAATCTGGAGGAGTCCCTGTGAGCAAGCGAACCCAGAAAACCGGTGCAACCGCTCGATACGGACCCCGCTACGGTGTCAGTGTCCGCCGCCGAGCAGGCGCGGCATTGGCCAAGCTCAAGCGAGCCTACACCTGCCCGGTGTGCCAGTACCCCAAGGTCAAGCGTCAGGCGGCTGGAATCTGGGGCTGCAAGAAGTGCGGCCACACCTTCGCCGGCGGCGTCTGGGAACCCTTCACGCGCGCAAGCGACGCCAACAATCGCATCATCCGTCGAGGCCAGGAAGGCGCGACGGCCACCGACATGGCGGTCCTCGCCAGTCAGAAGGCCATCGAGTTTGAACGCGCCAAGACGGAGGCGGCCGAGCGTGGCGACGAAGAAGAGTGAGCCTTGGACGGCCCACCTCTCGATCTCACATGAGAGCAGTACGGCTCTCGCGGCAAGCCTCGCCTGTGAGGATGTCTCCGTGGGACGTGTTGACGATACCGTTCTCGTCACCCTTACCGGATCCAGTGCGAGCGATCTTCGCGCGCGCTTCAATTCCACCATGCGCTCCCTTCGTGCTGCGAGCGAAGCCCTGATGAGCATCCCCAGAGGTGGTGAAGTCGATGACTGACCGAGCCGCATTGGAACAGACCGTTGCCGAACTGCAGCGCGTCTCTCAGCAATTGGCCACTCTGCAGGCTCAGGTGCAGGAGATCGAGGGCACTCTGAACCATCTATCGACACAGGATTCCAGCCGTGCCATCTACCAACAGGTTGGCCCCCTTCTGGTCGAAGTCGAGGATGCGGAGGCTCTGCAGACGAGTCTGGCCGCGACCCGCGACCAGATCGCAGAGGCAGTGGGTATTCTCGAAGGTCGCGAGCAGGAATTGCGAATATCCTACGAGACGGCGATGAAGCAATTCGAAGCCTCCTGAGGTGCACTGTCATGGTTGAAGGTCGCACGGCGGACCTCGCTGACCTCAATCGCTGGATTGGTGGTGCTCTGAAGCGTGGTGCCATCGCTGTGTTGACTCATCGCAATGGCGACATGGACACGGTCGGTTCGGCCTGTGCCTTGGCTCGAATAATCGGGCCGATGGCGCGCGCCTGTGGTTTGCATCAATCGACGATCGCCCGTGCCATGGTCAAGGATACAGGTGCTGATTTCCTTCAATTCGATTCCTCAGGTGCGGTCTGGCCGCGCCAACTCGGGGGCGTCATCATCGTTGATGCGGGTGGACCGACCCAGCCCGGTGTAGATCTGCCCGATGTGCCGAAATGCATCATCGATCATCACTCCGCAGGTGGAGCATTCAATCTGGGTGAGGATGATCTCTCGATCATCTGGGATTGCTGCTCGACCGCTGAGATCATCCAGTGCTTCGCTGAAGCCCATGCGTCGGATCGATTGGACTCCGCTTCCAAGAGATTGTTGCTGGCGGGAATTATCACCGACACCGGCCGCTTTCGCCATGCCGACGCCCATGCATTGTCCTGTGCGGGGCGACTCGGTACCGAACTCGATTTCGCCGCCTTCGTCGAGGGCATGGAGTCCATCGAACTCAATCACAGTCAGCGGGTCGCGATCGCCAAGGCCCTGACTCGGGTCGAGACCCTGGAGGCGGGCCAATGGTTCCTCTCCCACACACGCGCGGGCACCAATGAGGGCATCGTCGCGCGTTCACTGATTACCGCGGGCGCGGATGTCGCGCTCGTGTCACGTCGCGCGCAGGGCGAGACACGCTTGTCGGCCAGAGCCAATCGTGCCGCGACCAGGGGTGGTGTCCACCTCGGGAAATTGATGCAGGCGATGGTGGTGCGCAGCGGCGGCGAGGGCGGCGGCCATGCCGGTGCGGCCGGCTGGACCGGTTCGATCGACGAGGTCGATGCAACCTCAGGCTTCATCGCCCTGCTCATGTCGAGTCAAGGAGATTCGTCATGAGCGAGGCACTGTTCGAGGCTGAACTCGCACTCGGTGAGGGCTTGGTCTTCAGTGGTGAACTCGATCCATGCGAGCAAGAAATTCTCTCTTTCCGAAAATCTCAGTTGAACAATGATGCTGAAGGTGTTCAGAATCACTTGACTCGAGCCTTGGAGATCAGCCGTTCTTCCGAAAAGCGAAATCACCTTCTCGAAGCAAGAATCCGCATGGAGTGGGGGCTGGTCCGTGCAAGCCTCGGCGAGATGGAACTGGCGGGAACCGACCTGAAATGGGCCATGGAACGACTCGGTGCACTCGAGGATGGACATCATTGGCATGGCCTGTCGATCCTCAACATGGGTGCGTGGCATGTTGAACGCGGCGAGTGGGCGATGGCTCTCGCGATCCTCTCCTCAATCTCGAGGCACGGACCGCACGCTGTCGAGATCATCGCGCTGTCTCGAAGACAAGCGGCTGAGGTTCTGATCGGCATCGAGGACCATGCCAATGCATTGCGTCATCTCTGGGTGGCCCATCATGGATTCCTTCAAACAGAATTGTTTGAGATGGCGATCGATTCCGGGTTGCACTGGCTTGACATCGCATTGTCAGAAGTCAGTGCTGAAGCACCACGGATGGAAGTGGTAATCGAGACGGCCTCACCCCGCTCCTATAAGGAAGCCAAACCTAGATGCTGGGTTCATCCGATCGATGTTGAATACATGTCAACCTGGTTGGAGTCACACGTCTCCGATGATCACGAGAGACTGGTGCTGCAAGACGCAGCTCAGGCGCTCCAATCATGAGCGGAGAACAATTCGAGTTCCGCGAGGCTCCAAGCCAGCGGTTCGGGTGGCATCAGGCACCAACCGACCTCCTCGATGCTCGCATCGGTGGATTCCCAAGGCAGGGGGCTCGGTTCGGCATCGATTTCGATCCAGACCACATCTCCACCGCCTTCGGCCAGATTCGGAGCGACAACTCTGGCCGTTCCGAGCAGGCCGGTCTCCTCGTATACTTCGCGAAGCGCTGCCATCTCGGAATCCTCTCCCTCTTCGACCCAACCACCGGGTAATTCCCAACCCCGTTCGTGGTGTCGAACCATCAGCCAGCAGCAGTCCTCATCCTCAAGGGGGACCGGTGGCATCTGTCTGGGTGTGACCCAGGCGACGACCCATTCTTTCGCCATGTGGATGCCTCAGGGAATGTGAACGTCATCTTGGGAATCGAGCCCAGTCTGCGCCTGTTCCAGGTAGGGTTGGGCCCAATCCTCGCCTCTTGAGACAAGTCGGCGGGCGAGGAAGAAGGCGGCAGAGAATTCCTCACCCGCGAGGAAATTCTCGAGTTCGACTTCATCCTTGTTGACCGAGATCTCTTCTTCCTCCTCTTCCTGGATCTCCTCTGGGGAATCGATAAATCTGGAGGCCAGCGATTGCATGCGTTCAAGGAATTGATCGCGAACATCGATTGAGGGCTTGGACCAGGGCAACCGGGTGCCGCTGTCGAGGCGGGCTTCCATGCGCTCTCGGAAGGCATCGCGCACGTCGGTATGTGGGCCGTGAGTCTGGGCCTGATCGTAGCAGAACCAGGCCTCATCGAATGCCTCATGGCGTTCGTGAGCCCGACCAAGGTCGGTCCACATCTCGAAATTCTGCGGCCGCTGCGCGAGGAGCCGGCGGGCGAGGGGGATGCAGAGTTCATCATCACCCTTCGCCCACAACCGTTCGACTCTGCGCCCGAACAGTACATTGCAACGCGGGTCAGACAGGTCGAGTGTTGAGAATCTCTCACAAAATGTCAGCTGGGAGTCAGGATTCAATCCGGAATGCCATGCATCTGGGTCCAAAGGGTCTCTCAACAGGGCGGCTTCGAGCAACTCCTTACCGACTTCAAGGATCGGCACACCTGAGAGTTGAGCAATCTGTTCCGGATCGCGTCCAAGAACAGCGAACAGGTCACTGAGCAGAGCGCGAAGACCAATCTCGTCCAACAACCGGACCTTGATGTCGGCCAAGACCCGCCAATTCTCCTCACTGGTGAAATCGTGTAGCAGGGCTTGGCGAGCATTCTGTTCGGCCCAATTCGTATTCTCAACCTCTCTAGATGGATCCTCATCCACCAGGCGGAGGAATTTGATGGCCTGTGAGCGATGTCGATCTCCGAGACTGCGTCGCGGGTGTTGTAGTCGTCCAGCGAGTCCCTCTGACAATCGCTCACCTCACTGGACGGACGTATAGGGTCCCTTGTCAATGTCCGGGGCCAATGTGGCATCATAACCGATTTTCGAAGTCCTCCCATCCGCATCGCGTGTGGGGTCCAGACTGCTCCCTTTCTGGCCCGACAAAATCACTGTATCTTGATCAGGCTGCCAACGGGTCATCAAGGCCCATTCGACGCGCACGGGGTCGGTGACATCGATGTCGGCATCGACGATTGTGACCATCTTCATGCTGCGATGACCATCGAGCGCGGCCTGAATCGCCTTGCGGCCATCTTCTGCGCTCGCGGGGGTGATGCTGACGACCGCTGCGAGCCAGCCGCAACCGCCCTCGGTCATGAACACATCATTGCAGGTCGTGACCTTGGACACGGCATCCTTGATCGTCGGTGCGCGAGGCAATCCCATCAGCGCCTTGTGCTCACCCTCGGCGGGAATCAGGGCATGGAATATCGGGTCATTGCGGTGGTGAAGCGCATGGATCTCGAATACCGGTTCTTGACGCTCATCATCGAGCGTGCCCGTGATATCGACATAGGGTGCTTCATCATCATCCTCGAGTGTGATGACAGCCTCCATCGCATATTCTGCATCCGCGGGCACGGAAATGCCATTGCCGAGCCGTACGAGTTCCAGCGGTTTGCCGTAGAATCTCTGGTGAAGTGCATTGGCGACGGTCAATTCGTCGATGTGCTCATCGAATGACATCGCAGCGGCCAACAGAACCACCGGGTCACAACCATTCACGATTGCGATTGGAATCGTGTCGCCATTCGCACGCGCCGTATCGACCATGGTGCGCAGATGTCGCGGCACGAGTCGCGCCACCACATGGTTTGCATCACGCAGGAATTGGCGGTGGAAGGAGACATTGCGCTGGCCTTGATACTCCGCGATTACAATCGAAGCCGACATGTATCGACCTCGGTCCTCGCGATAATGCCAGGGAATCGGTAGAGTGTGAAGGTCGACCGCAGGAGAATTCTCCAAAACCGGCCCCTCATCGACGATCACCGGCTCACTTCGTTCATTCATGGCGGAACCTAGAATGTCGATCAGTTCACTCGCACTGATCCCCAACACCGCACAGAGTCTTGAACGTGAGAGCACGTTGAGTGCCGCACTGTGCCCTGGTGCCTCATCAATCGAATGAGCGACGATCAGGTCATGGTCGACCCGATGAGATAAATCGAATAGACCGTGAATGCACGACACAGACCCCGAAGGTGAATGTGCTCCTTCGAGGTGGTCCCTGAAGGCCATGTCAAAGGGCGGGTGAGCCGAACGTATGATGATTGGGGACTCTTCACCCACTGCAACCGTCCTACCGCAGGCCGATTGTCACCCGTCACGCTCATATACGGAAGGTCGGTCGGCGGAACGCTCCGTAGGAGAGGTATCCACATGGGTCGCGGTCTGTTCTCTGGTTCGAAGATGAAGTCGGACCGTCTCAAGTTTCGTTGGAAGGATCACAGATTCAAGAAGCGACAGGATAAGCGCCGCCAAGGCGGCGTGCTCAAGCACGACCCACTTCAGGGCTCTTCACAGGCCAAGGGAATCGTCATCGAGAAGGTCGGAGTCGAGGCCAAACAGCCCAACTCCGGCATCCGAAAGGCGGTCAAAATCAGCCTGATTCGCTCCGGCAACAAACTCACCGCCTTCGCTCCCGGCGACGGTGCGATCAACTTCATCGACGAGCACGATGAGGTCATGGTGGAAGGCATCGGTGGCCGACAGGGTCGGTCCTACGGTGACATCCCCGGCATCCGCTACAAGGTCATCCAGGTCAACGGCGTCTCGCTCGACGAGATGGTCCGAGGCCGCAAGGAGAAGCCGATCCGCTGAGACTTGGAGGAATCACAATGTCCGACGAAGAGATTATCGAAGAAGAGGTCGAAGAGACCGAAGAGACCGAGGTCGTCGAAGAGGACGTCCGTCCGATCGCCGGCATCGGCACACTCGTATTCAGCAAGTGGGACGCATCCGAGGTCACCTGCGAAGACCCCGGCATCGCTCCCTATGTCAACCTCAAGACCGTCGGCACGCCCCATTCGGGCGGCCGACACGCCAATGCCTGGATGGGCAAGGCAAAGCTCAGTGTGGTCGAGCGCTTCATCAACGGGCTGATGCGAAATGGTCGCAACGGCGGCAAGAAGCAGTACGGCGTCAAGGCATTCGAAGATGCCCTGGACATCATTCACAAGCGCACCGGCGAGAACCCGTTGCAGGCTCTTGTCGATGCGATCACCCACGCCGCTCCGATGGAGGAGATTACCCGCATCAAGTTCGGCGCCGTCTCTCAACCCAAGGCGGTCGACAGCGCACCCGCGCGTCGACTCGATGTGGCGATTCGACACCTGTGTCAAGGATCGATCGCTGCGACCTACAAGACCACTCGAACCCTCACCGACGGCATCGTCAACGAGATCATGAAGGCCAAGGACGGAGACGTCGCTTCCTTCGCGGTCGGAAAGAAGGAAGAAGTGCAGAGAATCGCAGGCTCGGCTCGTTGATTTCGGCCAACGTCGGCGGTGTGCCCAGTTACACCACCCCAAGCGTCAAAAGGAATCCAAGAAGGCGGGGGAAGCATGGAGACGGTACCAGTCCCCCAGCGGGAACTCCGAATCAAATGGCTGAATGCCGTCTTCTTGATTGGGATCCCCCCCCTCGCCCTCGCCGCTGCGATCTGGCACGGAATGACCTATGGGGTCGGCTGGTTGGAATTCGGCTTGTTTTTTTTCATGTACTACGCATGTGGACTGTCGATCACCGCGGGATATCATCGCTTGTTCAGTCATCGCAGTCACGAGGCGCGTGCGCCGCTTCGCATGCTCTATGCCTTGTTCGGTGCGGGTGCATTCGAGAACTCTGTCCTCGAATGGTGCAGTGACCACCGTCATCACCATCGTGATACCGACGGAAATGATGATCCCTACTCCGCGACCGAGGGCTTCTGGTGGAGTCATTTCATCTGGGTCATCATGAAGGATGTCGATGATGAGACCGATTTCAGCAATGTGCGCGATCTGGAGAAGGATTGGATCCTGCGCTTCCAGCACCGACACATCTTCCTCATTGGATTCTTGGTCGGCATGGTGCTGCCCGGTCTGATTGGATACGCAATCGGAGGCATCGCCGGGGGCATCGGCGGCTTCATCTGGGGTGGCCTCGTGCGAACCGTCTGGGTCCACCACGGAACCTTCCTGATTAATTCCGCAGCTCACATCTGGGGCAAGCAGCCCTATAGCGACAAGAACACGAGTCGCGACAATCCCTATCTCGCCTTCTTCACCTTCGGCGAAGGCTACCACAACTTCCACCACGAGTTCCAGGCCGACTATCGGAATGGACACCGCTGGTGGCAATTCGATCCGACCAAGTGGTGGATCCGTGCCTGGTCCTTTGTCGGTCTCAACCGCAACCTCAAGCGCACACCGAAGTGGAGCATCGAGGTGGCGAAGATGGACATGGCCTACAAGGTCGCTGTCTCGACTCAGGCAGAGTCCGAGTCAATTGAGGAATTCGATTCACGAGCCAAGGATTCACGCCAAGCTGTCAAGGCGGCATGGCGCGAGATCGACCGCTTGAAGACCGCTCTGAAAGAGGCGACTGAAGTGAAGCGTGATCAACTGCTGGCACGTATCCGTGTGGCCAAGGTAAGTCTCAAGCGGGTGCGCGCTGACTTCATGCTGCTGCTGCAGGACATGCGTCTCTCGAACACCCCCGCAGTCGCTTGATTCCGGGGCGAGTCGGCACAGGTCTTCTCGCGCGCGCTCGCGCGTGCCCACAGGCGGCTTTATCAACCAAGTTCAGGTCGGCGGGCCATCCGAAGGTGCTGTTCATGGGACGTAAGGAAGACAATATCGCCAAGGCCGTAGAGGTCATGCACATCCGCCCGCAGATTCGTAACCTCTGCATCGCAGCCCACATCGATCACGGCAAGACCACGTTGTCAGACAATCTGATTGCTGGCGCGGGCATGATGTCCGAAGACCTCGCCGGTAAGGCCCGCGTGCTCGACTTCGATGACCAGGAGGCTGCCCGCGGCATCACAATCAACGCCGCGAGCGCCTCGATGGTACACGTTGTGGAAGGGACGGATTATCTCATCAATCTCATCGATACCCCGGGCCACGTCGACTTCGGCGGTGACGTCACCCGTGCCATGCGCGCGGTCGACGGCTGTTTCATCCTCACCTGTGCGGTCGAGGGTGCAATGCCACAGACCGAGACCGTGGTTCGTCAGGCACTCAAGGAGAAGGTCAAGCCGGTCCTGTTCATCAACAAGGTCGATCGCCTGATCAACGAACTCCAGGTCACACCCGAGGATATGCAGCAGCGCTTCATGATCCAAATCACCAAGGTGAACAAACTGATCAAGCAGTTCGCTCCAGACGAATTCAAGAAGTCCTGGCAGGTCAGTGTGGCTGACGGCACGGTCGCCTTCGGCAGTGCCTACCACAACTGGGGTATCACCGTACCCTACATGCAGAAGTCAGGCATATCATTCGCCGACATCTTCGCCTATTGCAATGAGGAGAACCAGAAGGAACTCGCAAAGCGAGCTCCCGTGCACGAGGTTCTGCTCGACATGGCTGTGTCCCAACTTCCAAACCCCGTCGAAGCGCAGCAATATCGTATCCCCAACATCTGGACGGGCGACCTCGAATCCGTTGAAGGCAAAGCGATGATGACCTGCGATCCTGAGGGACCGCTCGCAATGATGATCACCAAGATCTGGATGGATCCGCACGCAGGCGAGGTCGCAGTGGGCCGCCTCTACTCGGGCTCGATCAATCACGGCGAGATTGTGTGGGCACTCGGTGCCAGCAAGGCCGAGCGCGTCCAGCAGGTCAGCATGATGGTCGGCAGCGACCGCATCTCGGTGCCCAAGGTCGTTGCGGGAAACATCGCTGCTGTGACCGGCATTCGCTCGGCTGCAGCCGGTGTGACCGTGACCTCGGACAAGGACCTGATTCCCTACGAAGCGATTCGCCACTACTCAGAACCTGTCGTGACCGTCGCGGTCGAACCGATCTCAATGAAGGATCTGCCCAAGTTCATCGATGCTCTGCGCACCCTGGCCAAGGCCGACGCCTCTCTGCAGGTGACGACCAACCAGGAGACCGGTGAAGCATTGCTCGCCGGAATGGGTGAACTCCACCTCGAGATCACCACCTACCGCATCGAAGAGGAGCAGAAGATCAAGGTCAACGTCAGCGAGCCGATTGTGGTCTACCGCGAAGCCATCAATGGCAACAATGTCGGTCACCCCTTCGAAGGCAAGTCGCCGAACCGCCACAACCGCTTCTACATCGAGGTCGAGATGCTACCGCAGAACGTCATCGATGCTCTGCGCGCCGGTGACTTCCGTGAAGGCACCATCCGAACCAAGGATGCCAAGGAGATTGGCTTCCAATTCGCCGACCTCGGGATGGACAAGGACAAGATGCGCAAGGGATATGCGATCAATGGAACCAACGTCTTCATCAACGGCACCAAGGGTATCCAAGGCCTGCACGAGACTCGAGAACTCCTCATCGAGGGCTTCAACGAAGTGTGCAAGGCCGGACCTCTGGCTGGCGAGCCCGCCATGGGCATGCTGGTCCGCTTGACCGATGCCAAGCTGCACGAGGACGCGATTCACCGCGGTCCTGCCCAGACGATTCCCGCCATGCGCAGCGCGATGCGCGGAGCGATGGTGCGCGCTGGAACCTCGATCATGGAACCGATGCAGAAGATTCACATCTCCGTGCCCAACGATTGGCTCGGAGGCGTGACCCGCGAGGTCACGACCCGCCGAGGCGTTATCGAGGACATGCCCTCAGATGGCGATGTCACCACAGTCATCGGTGTCATGCCGGTCGCCGAGACCTTCGGATTCTCCAACGACATCCGTGCCGCCAGTCAAGGCCGCGCGATCTGGAATACTGAGAACAGTGGCTTCGAGGAACTGCCTCGCATGCTGCTGGAGAAGATCGTCGGCGAGATCAGAACGCGAAAGGGCATGAAGCCGGAAGTGCCCGGCGAGTCCTATTACGCCGACTGAGCCGGCCGCTCATATCGATCCATAACTCGGCCTGCGAATACCCGCTCCGGCGGGTATTGTCGGACTTGAATACCGGACAATGGGCCCCGTGGGGCTGATCAACTGATCCTGATCATTTGGAAGTCGGTCAGTTCTCTGAGGATCTGTAGTCCAGGTGAGTCCTGCAGTCGGTCTAGGCAGGCATGGGCTGCTGCATGGCAGCTCATCGCCTTGTCCCGAGCATACTGGATGGATCCAGAGATCTGGAGTTCGGCGACGATGGCATCGAGAACCTCTCGGTCCGTGTCATCAATGCCGGAGCCGAAGACCTCGTGGAAGGTGGGTAGAAGGGTTGCATCTTGATCGAGAGCGTGGATGGCGATCAAGGTCTGCTTGCCCTCGATGAGATCAGAGCAGGCCGGCTTGCCGAGTGTCTTGCTGTCTCCAGTGGCATCGATTAGGTCGTCCATGAGCTGGAAGCAGAGCCCAACATGTTCGCCCCATTCGGCCATCGTATCAATCGTTGATTCGTCTGCATCCGAGAGGAGTGCACCAGTGCGGGCACAGGTGGTGAACATGGCTGCGGTCTTGCCGCTGATCATGTGAATATACTCTTCTTCGCTGACATCGTCTCGAAGTTCAAACGACATGTCCTCCTGCTGGCCCTCGCTGACCCGACGCACCATGCTACCGATGATCTGGACCAGATCGCGGAAGTGCTGAGCATCATAGTGTTCGGACTCTGCCAGTATTTCGAAGGCGACAGCCAACATGGCATCGCCGGCATTGATCGCCGTGGGGTGATCGAAGGCGACGTGAACAGCGGGTCGGCCCCTGCGAACCGAATCATTGTCCATGATATCGTCGTGGACCAGTGTGAAATTATGGATGATCTCAATCGATGCGCCGAGGTCATACATCCCATCACTCGCATTGCCCAGTGCATCGGCGACAAGCCATGGCAGGATGGCGCGAAGGCGCTTCCCACCGCCATCGATCAGGTGTCGCATGGCGGCTGCAAGGCGAGCGTTTCCAGTCTTGGACAATGCCGTGAGGATCCGACTCTCGACCGCCTGTTTGTGCGAAGAGAGTGCCGTCATCAGTGCCTCTCCGGGAACAAATTCGGTACCTGCAGGCATCATGTGGCTCACATCTCCCAAGTCGCGGATGAGTTCATCCGCCATCGCTGGAAGGCTGTCAAGGTTGCCCCACCATTCCGGGAGGATGTTCTCTGCGATGCAACGGAACCAAGGCGCGATGACCTCGCTGGATGAATCATCGTTCAACCACTTCGCCAATTCCTGCTCAGTCACCCAGCGAACCGCTGAGATCTCATTCGGATTTGCCTCGACGGTGAGATTGTCTGGTGCGCGCGCGAACAGGATGTGATCCAATTCGTGTTCAACCCATACATCGTCGGCGCGAGCACGGTACATCATGCGGGTGATGAAGTGAATTTCTTCTGCTGGAATTTGATGAATGGGGATGCCCAGTTCCTGCTCCATCTTGCGAATCGCGGCATCCTTGACATCTTCTGCACCTGCCTCGAGGAACAAGGGGTGACTGCACACCGTATTCGCCCAGACACCCGGGAAAGTGATCTTGTCCGTGGCACGCTTCTGCAGTAGGAGGCGATCGTCACAATCGAACACGAGGATTGAGAAGGCGCGGTGGAGCTGGCCCTCACCGCGGTGCGAATCAACCTTGCTGAGAGCGCCAAGGGTGTTGTCAAGTGCATCGACGAGAATGACCTTCTCCGCCATCATCTCGACCTGTTGAGGGTCATGTCCCTCGGTGGTGAGGGATGCCTTGGAATCGGGTGACATGGACGTTCCTCGACCCTGTCGAGATGATAGCCCTTCAAGAAGGCGCCGGTGAGCCGCAGTGATACGTTCAGGGGCGGATGCGAGTGCCCAGCGCCCCACCATCGTTGACAATGGCGAGAATCCGCGAAGGTTGTCGTCCATCGACGAACCAGACGTGGTCTACGGTGGAGGCGATTACACTGGCGCGTTCCGCCTTGAGGAAGATTCCGCCCGTGACATCCTGCTCGGTTGCATGAGCCCCTACCAGGCCCTCTGAAGCACTCCATTCCGCAATCAGTTCGGCACCGGCTCCGGGTCCGGTCATCAGCCCGGGTACATCTCCCATGGCGAAGATCACATGGGTGACATCGGGCAATTCGATGGCCAGACGCAACATCAGGTCATCTCCGGACAAAATACCAAAGTCCTGTGGTGGATCACAGGGGACCACATCACCGAAGGTCAGGTGCAACCCTGGCGTTTCAAATGCTGACAGATCCCCGTTGAACCCAGCACCGGTATTGGTCACGAAATCACGGGGTGGATGACTCATTCCATCGACGTGTAGAGAATCGATGACGAGCGAATGCAATTCATCCATGTCGCTGCGAACCTGATGAATCGCATCGGACTGTTCCAGCCCATCGATGCGACCTTCGGCAAGCCTCGCCTCTTTGGCGCGCAAATGCCCATAGGAACCGGCGCCATGGACGAGAATGATGTCATGACCCTGCTCGGTCAGTGTAGTAATCGTCGTGGACAGGGCTTCCAATCGGTCGATTCGAGGCGTGCACAGCTGAGATTTGTCGGTGATGAGGCCACCGCCCCACTTCAGAATCACCCGGCCCATGAGGTCTTGCACAGGCTCTCTGCTCAAAGGGATGGCGTCGCTTCATTCATCTATGAGCCCGATGTCCTTCAAGGTATGAGCAAGCCAACTCTGGATGCCTTCCGCCGCTGGCTGCAGGTTGAGATCGCCGAAACCGAGGCTCTGGAGCCTAGTCGTGATCGAGACAAGCGGTTGATGCATCTCTCGGCAGCGTTGCAGGAGGCGATGGCATTCGATGTCGCCTATCAGCTGCGTGTCGAGGCCGAGGTTCCGCCGGTGAAGACCGAGCGCGCCGTACGTCTGGTCTCTGCTCCGCCCGAAGTGCAGTCAAGTGCGAATCAAGTCGGCGTCTGCCGGCATTGTGAGGCCGAGTTGACAGAGGACTTGTCATTCTGCGCCGCTTGTGGCGACTTCCAGTGAGAGGGTCACTCCTCTTCGGCTGCTGCTGCTGCGGCCTCTTCCTCTTCCCAGTCTGCGATGCAGGCTTCGAGTTCAGGGTGGTCGTCCTCAATCTGGGCCACATAGCGTGCTTCGACCTCTTCGGTCAGGTAAACGGTTGTTCCCGCGTGGTAGATGGTGTCGCCATTGGCTTCCATCTGGATGCAGTCAATCTCGACGATGACCGGGCGGTGGTGGTGGAAGTGTCCGGCGCCGGCTGCGGCGGACACCGTCTTGGACAGATGGACGTGCTTGCGGTCGCCGGGCTTGATGCCGTGCTCGAGCAGGTGTGCCGTATCTTCGGGTGCGCACGGATAGTAGAGCAGATTTGGTGTATCGTCGCTGGGCAGATCCAGTTCGATCTCGACGGTGTGGGCATAGGTCGCGCGGACCATGTCGCCGCGCACGTCGTAACGCCCCTTCGTGCAGACTTCGCTGACGGCTCGGATGTGGTGCGGGCGCAGCCAGTGCATCCTGCGATCTCGCTTCTTCAGCGATTCGACCATCTCACGCACATCGACCCAGCCATTGAGGTCCATGTCGAGGTCGAACTTCTCTGGGAAATGGCGCAGAATTCCGGCCATTCGGCGACCGAGAATATCTCGTTCGCGGTCGCTGAGAATGAACTTGCCTTCCTCATTGCAGGCGGTGCAGTTCTGGCCCTCGAAGAATCCGTGGGTCTGACAGTCTCTAATCATCGAGCCGCGCGACCCGGAACCCCTTCATAATCCGTTCTGTGCCCAGAGGGCACCTGAAACGGTCAAGGATTATGGACACGGAACGGCACGGTGGGCCATGAGTGCAGTCATTGCGGGGTATTGCCGGACCCCTTTCCATCCCGCCCACCGTGGCGCGCTGGCCAGCATCCGACCCGAGGATTTGGCTGCGGCAGTCGTTCGAGGTGTGATTGAGCGCACGGGAGTCGCGCCGGTCGATGTTGAGGACCTGATGCTCGGCTGTGCCTATCCCGAAGGTGAACAGGGGCTCAATCTTGGCCGCATCACGACCTACATGTCGGGCCTGCCGAACACTGTGCCGGGCATGACGACGAATCGCTTGTGTGGATCTAGCATGCAGACCATCCATACCGCTGCGGGTGCGCTCGCCATGAACTCGGGCGCGGCCTTCATCTGTGCCGGGGTAGAAACCATGTCACGTGTCCAGCGTGGCGGCTTCAATCGCTCTCCTCATCCAGGATTGGAGGTGGATCTTCCTGAGGCCTACATCAACATGGGACTGACCGCAGAGAATCTCGCCAGTGAATATGCGGTCTCCCGGCTGGTCCAGGAGCGCTTCGCTGCTCGCAGCCATGAGAAGGCCCTCTCTGCTCAGTCTGCGGGTCATTTCGATGAGGAACTCATCGCCATCGGGTCGGTGAATTCGGATGGGTGCATGCGTGCTCCTGATCTGGAGAAGATGGCCACATTGAAACCCGCATTCACCGAGACTGGCTCGGTCACCGCAGCGACCTCCTCGCCTTTGACCGATGGCGCCTCTGCACTTCTCGTATGTTCGGAGTATCATGCTGTGGAATCCGGCATCGAACCATTGGCCACGATTCTATCGACTGCCGTTGCAGGTGTCCCTCCAGAGGTTATGGGTTACGGGCCTGTTCCTGCCAGTCAGACAGCACTCGCACGTGCCAATCTCACGCTGGACGACATGGATGTCATCGAATTGAATGAGGCCTTCGCCGCTCAGGCGATTGCCTGCATGGGAGATATGGAACTGGACTTCGATGACCCCCGGGTCAACATCGATGGCGGCGCGCTGGCGATCGGTCACCCGTTGGGCGCCAGCGGTTGCAGAATCGTCGGCAAGGCCGCAAGCCTTCTGCAGCGTACCGGTGGTCGCTACGCCCTGGCGACCATGTGCATCGGTGGTGGCATGGGCATCGCGACCGTGCTCGAACGTTGTGGGTGAGTTCTCGATTCGCAAATAGCCTGATATGGAACGAGGGGGCCTCGTACTCCATGGGCTGGGGAATCCGTGAGGGCGGGCGTCAGGCCAAGGACAACCTGACTTATACCGAGGAAGGCGATTGTGTCCGCTGTGGCGGTGATGGTAATCCCTCTTCAATCCCGGGCTATCTGCAATGTGCCCGTTGCGAATTCGAGTGGAAGGATTCCAACGATGCCACCGAATCCTCGGGTCCGCGCGATTCGATCAGCCGCGATACGGAACGGCTGGAGGAATTCAAGAAAGAGATGGAATCCGGAGAGGGTCTCGCACGCGTGCTCGGCGTCGATGATGGCCTGGACGCGGCCCAGAAGGAGTCGATTAATCGGTTGCAGAACAAGTGGATGGAAGGCATGCACGGGCATTATAACGCGGCGGAGGAGGAACGCAAACCGCTGATGATCTCCTTTGATGATGAGGACAACTTGCTCGAGACGCAGGTCGGCGCCATTCATCTCACACAGAACACCTTCGACGGTGGCGAGGAGATTCGCATCGAGTACCCGGGCGTCGGCACGGAATTCTTCTGCTTCAATGAGGACTCCGAATTGGGTTGGCGCCGCGGCCGAACCCTGGAGGAGACGGCGCGCAACATCGCCTCGATCATCAATCGCAAGAGTAGACTCGCCCATGCTTCGCCCAATGAAGACTCGGTTTGCATCGAGCTCAGAGATGCCCGGCTCGATGCCAATTCTCTGGTCATCTACGTCGATGATCCCGGTGAGAAGAACATGGTCGTGGAACGCCTCGGCGTCATTCTCGATCCTGATGCTGTTCAGGTCTACGAGGATTACCACGCTGCGGCTCGTCTGACGCTGGCCGATGGCATCATCACGCCGAGCGAGGACCAGTTGCTATGGGCCATGCGGCAGAATCTCGGCATCTCAGAGCAGGATCATGTTCGCATCATCATCGACTTGTTCGGGACGGACGCGGTGAAGGAATGCCCGAGTTGTGGGATCAATGCGCCTCTCTATCCAGAACATAACGCCTGGTGGTGCGAAGGCTGCCAGCAATGGGTCTGAAACCACCCTCGAAGGGTGCGGTCAGGAGGGCATTGCCGAAGGCATGATTGAAATACCGGATTGGCCGGGTCAAGACCTGAAGGCGAGACCATGGCTGGCGAGACTCTCTACATAGGTGTTGATCTGGGAACATTCCGTTCCGTGATGGTGTCCAGTGATGGCCACGACGAACTCGTGCTGACGGTGATTGGCACCCCGAAGGACCAGATTGCAAAGAATTTCCTTCGTCGCGACGTTCTGTTCGGCGAAGAAGCGCTCAAGAACAGGCTCGCACTCAATCTGTACCGACCTCTGGAACACGGTGTGATCAAGGATACACCCGAGGATAAGAAATTCATCGCCCACTTCATCACGAACATCATCGGTCTGGCCGATCCTGAGGATTATGATCGGGTGGTTGCCGTCATCGGTGCACCTGCAGAAGCGAGTCACGTCGACAAGACGGCCATCTTCGATGCAGCCGCGGGCAGTGTCAACGCCTGCATGATCATCTCCGAACCCTTCGCTGTCGCTTATGCGCTCGACAAGATTGATCACACGCTTGTAATCGATATCGGCGCGGGTACGACCGATTTGTGCCGCGTCTACGGCACGGTGCCCACACCTGAGGATCAGATGCACATCCAGTATGCAGGCGATTCGATCGATGCTGCGATCATCGAAGAGATCCAACGAAAGTATACCGGCGCTCAGATTACCAAGGACATGGCGCGCCGCTGGAAGGAGTCCAACGCGTTTGTCGGTTCTTCCGGTCCGAGTGAGCCGATTGTGGTCGATTTCTCAATCGAGGGCAAGGCAATGTCTCTCGACATCACCGATTGCATGCAGAGGGCTTGTGAGACCATCGTCGAACCGATTGTGGACAGCGTCAAGGAACTCGTCTCGGGTTCCAACCCCGAGTATCACGACGATTTCCGCAGCAACATGGTGCTCGCCGGGGGATGCTCCGGCATCCAGGGTCTCGGTGACATGCTCGAGGAGCGACTCGCCGACCTCGGTGATGTCGCCGTCCTCACCGTCGAGGAACCCCTTGCACTCGGTGCCATGGGCGCGCTTCGCCTAGCCATGGAAGTCCCCGAGGACATGTGGAAGAACCTGACCCTCGCCCACCGCTGAGCCTACTCTTCTTCCGAGAAGCAGGCCACGGTAACCACTGAGACCAGTCGCAGGCCACAGTTTGGGCATTCATCGTCCGATTGCAGTCGCTGAGGCTGGATTGCGAGCAGACTCTGACAGTGAGGACAGGCGGCGAGCACCTCGTTCTTCTGCAGGGCGATCTCGGTTCCGAGTGCGGGCGCGAAGCCATCATACCATGCGCGGAACAAGGGGTGCCGCAACATCTTCAGACGCTGCGACATCGACCAGCACAGGAACAGAAGCAGACCGCCTTGAACCATCGCCCAGGAGTTTCCGGCGAGTGCAGCGGACAATTCGATGATCATCAGCAGGAAGCAAATGAAGATGGCAAGAATCCACACCAACATCACCCAAGGCAGGGCCCAGGCATCGCGGCGGAAGTAGCCGCGAACGACCAGGATCGAGAACGGGAGTGGCATCAGGATAATGATCAGAAACAGCCCACCTCCACCTACGACCTGCGCTAGAGCCGCATAGATCAGGAAGGCAATCAGAGACAGGGTGAACACCAGCATCCACCCGGATTGGCGGTGGGCGAGCGCGAGTTGGTCGGACCGATCGTCTTCGGACATCGAGGGGGGCTGTTCAGCCAAGTGAAATCGTTCTTTCCTCTAGATTCCTTCCGTGGATGGATTGATGAAGGCGGGGTGTGGACGACGAAACATGCCCAGAGACGTCGATGTCGAGCGGCACAGCGATGCCCTGGCTGGCAAGCGCATCCTGTTCGGCATCACCGGGGGCATCGCTGCGACCGAGGCCGTGCGAATCTCTCGTGAGCTGCGTCGCCATGGTGCAGAATTGACCGTATGCATGACGCCAGCGGCGACCAAGGTGATCACACCGCTCGCTGTCGGTTGGGCCAGTCAGGCCGAGGTCCTCGAGGGTTGGACCGCGGAGATGTCTCAATTGGACGATTTCGATGCGGTTCTTGTCTGCCCAGCCTCACGAAACTTCCTCTCGCGATTCGTCAACGGGATGATGGATCATCCCCTGCTCATGGCCTGTTCGGCTGCGCGGGGTCGGGGGGCTCCGACCCTATTGGTCCCCTCGATGCATGGTGATCTATTCGACGACCCTGTGACCGGTGATTTGTTGGATCGCATCGAGGGTGCGACCTGCCTATGGGGCCCAGATCAGGAAGGACGCCGCAAACAACCCGATCCAATTCAGGTCGTCGCCGATCTCTGCCATCATGTGAATCGCGATTCCAATTCCAAGCGACTTGCCATCACCCTCGGGGCCAATCGGGCGCCAATCGATGCCGTGCGCGCCATTCAGAATGCCTCCAGTGGGCGCACCGGCTGGACAATTGCCGAACATCTTCATCGGCGTGGCCACGATGTCATCGTGATCGCGGGCAAGACCAGTGCGGACCCTTCCTTCCGCCTGCCCGATGTGCGCAGGGCTGGTGGACCCGATGCGATGTTGAACACTTGTCTCAAAGTCGCGGACTCAAGGCCCGATGGCTGGGTCCATGCGGCAGCGGTCCTAGACTACTACGCCGAAGCTGAATCCGGCAAGAAGGCGAGTGGGGCAGAGGAGTGGGTTCTGACCCTCGGTCCCGGACCCAAACACATCCACGAACTCGCACCCCATGTCGGTGATGCGAAAAGAATCGGTTTCAAGCTGGAAACCGGTGTCTCTCACGCTGAACTGGAGCAGGCTGCACTGAACCAGATCGAACAATACGGAGTCGATGCCACAATCGCGAATCTGATGGAGGAAATGCATGACCCCTCAACACCTCGCGCCTACCTCGTCACACAGGACGGAATGTCCCCGTTGAATTCGACAGATGAGATGTGCGCCGCGATCGAAGCGGTGTTCATCTCCTGAGTAGGGCGACGCCGTTGGCGTCACATTCAAGCAGCATCGATTGGCGAGCACCCTCTATGGCGGACCATGGCAAGGCCAAGCGCGGCATCCCGCCAAAGGCTGATTTCAATGCCTGGTACCCTGCAATCGTTGAAATCTCCGACCTGGTCGACAAGCGCTATCCGATCAAAGGCATGGATGTATGGCGACCCTATGGATGGAAGGCGATGCGGTGCATCGATGATTTGACTCATGTCGAGATGGAACGAACCGACCACGAGGAGGTTCATTTTCCCCTGTTGATTCCCGAACACCTCTTGGAGAAGGAGAACCGGTTGGTTTCCCTTTTGAAGCGCGCTCGAGATGAGGGCGTCGACCCCAGTGAATTGCGCGAGGAGGAAGAAGAGGGGGGTTTCGAGAAAGAGGTCTACTGGGTTCGCAATGCCGGGGAGAACGAACTCGACGTGCCGATGTTCCTTCGCCCGACCTCTGAGACGGCGATGTACACGATGTTCCCGCTGTGGATTCGCTCACACGCGGATCTGCCGCTCAAGACCTACCAGATTGTCAATACGTTTCGCTATGAGACCAAGCAGACTCGTTCATTCATCCGCGTGCGTGAGATCCATTTCTTCGAGGCTCATACCGCCCATGTCGACGAGGCTTGTGCGACGCGCCAGATTGAGGAGGACCTCGAAATCGTCGGCCGTCTGATGGATCGAATGGTCCTGCCCGTCGTGATC
>Ga0114996_10003036_pt1 | contig 21177 bp, 17 predicted proteins | sample ArcticOcean_MG_C_4_FD_87039 | JGI IMG/M metagenome (GOLD analysis project Ga0114996, IMG submission 87039) | Marine microbial communities from western Arctic Ocean - ArcticOcean_MG_CB4_134 | ecosystem: Environmental > Aquatic > Marine > Oceanic | place: Arctic Ocean: Canada Basin | collected... | reverse complement strand
CTAACCCAGGCGTTCCGAGATGTGAAAATGGCGTTCGATCCGACCGGCATCATGAACCCCGGCAAGATTTTCGACACTCCTGATATTAAAGAGAATCTCCGCTTCGGCGATTCCTACCGTACGACCGAAATCACCACTCGCATGAATTTCAAGGCCGAGGGTGGCTTCGCCGCCGCAGTGGAAATGTGCAACGGCGTGGGTGCCTGCAGAAAACTCCATGCCGGGGCGATGTGCCCGTCGTACATGGCTACACGTGAGGAGAAGCACACCACACGCGGTCGCGCCAACGCGCTGCGAGGTGTTCTCTCTGGCTCGCTTCCCGCCGAGAGCTTTGCCTCCGAAAACCTGATGGATGTGCTGGATTTATGCCTCGGGTGTAAGTCGTGTAAGTCGGAGTGCCCGTCGAACGTAGATATGGCGAAGATCAAGTACGAATATCTCTACCAGTACTACAAGGGTCGAAAAGTTCCGTTGGGCTCTCGACTCGTCGCCGATATTCACCGGTTGAACGCGCTGGCAGCCCCCCTGGCTCCGCTCGCTAACGTTGTAAATCGATCGGCTCCTGTGAAGTTGCTGCTCGAGAAGGTTGCCGGGTTCGATCGTTCACGTCCATCTCCAAAAGTGGTTAGAAAAACGTTCCAGAAGTGGTTCGACGGGCGTGAAGGTTGGAGCACCAATTCACGTGGCGTCGTGGTTCTGTTTCACGATACGTTCATGAACTTCAATCACCCGAGCATCGGTATCTCTGCCACTCGTGTGCTGGAGGCGCTGGGGTTCGGGGTTGTCGTGCTGAAAGATCGCAAATGCTGCGGTCGGCCGATGATTTCAAAGGGTCTGCTGGATCAGGCTGGTGATAATGCCCACCACAACGTTGATCTGCTTCACCCATACGTCAAACAGGGCATCAAGATTGTTGGGTGCGAGGCGAGTTGCGTATCGGCTATGACCGACGATTGGCCAGATTTACTCGGTGGCAGCGAGAAGGCAAAAGAGGTCGCAGCGGCGGTAATTACGATCGAGGAACTGCTTGTCGAGACTACCGGTGACGACGAACAGCAGATCAAGTGGTCGGACGTCGAGAAGCAGGTCAAGTTCTTCGGTCACTGCCACCAGCGAGCGCTTACTGGAACATCAGATTCACTCACAGCCCTTAACCTGCCACCCGGATATCAGGCAATGGAAATCTCAGCTGGTTGTTGCGGAATGGCTGGGTCGTTTGGCTATGAGAAAAGTCATATCGACGTCGCCACTAAGGCCGGTGAAGACAGGCTGTTCCCGGCGGTTCGGGCCGCAGATTCGAACACTGAAATCGCTACGTCAGGCGTTTCCTGCCGTGAGCAGATCGGGTTCAATACAGAGCGCGAGTCACGTCACGTAGTCGAGATTCTCGCCGACGCTCTGTTCGACTAGCCACACGTGGCTTTCAAATTGTCATTGCGAGGAGTCTTACGACGTGGCAATCCCGTGTAGACGGCTACAGATTTCGATTAAGTGAAGAGCTGTCGGCCAGGACTCATTTCATTGCCAATCGAAGCCTAGCGTCCGTCTCGCACAAACAGTCCGCCGGATCGGCATCCTCTTATCATTCGACAACGATTGCCACGTCGTCGCACTCCTCGCAATGACAGATGAGCGCGCACCGGCACTACAGCAGTTCGAGCACGTACCCACCGGCCGCAGCGATAACCACCACCGACCACGGTGGTAGTTTCCAGATTGCCAGCAGGCCGAATAGCACCATCACCAGCCCGAAATCTTCGGCGCTGAACACGCTGCCGGTCCAGATCGGGTTGTAGAGCACGGACAGCAGAATGCCGACCACAACGGCGTTGATTCCAGTCACTACTCCTCGCACCCGTGTGCTGCTCGCAAGTCGGCTCCAGAACGGCAAAACTCCCCATATAAGCAGAAACGATGGCAAGAATACAGCGGAAAGTGTGACCAGCCCTAAGACCCATTTCGGTCCGAAAACGCTCCCTTCTTCCATCGCAGCCCCGAGGTATCCGGCAAAGGTAAAGAGAGGACCCGGCATGGCCTGCGTGGCACCGTATCCGGCAACAAACTGATCGTTATCGATGTAGCCGGCGCCTACCGTTTCGGCCTGTAGCAATGGCAGCACGACGTGCCCACCACCGAACACAAGTGAACCTGATCGATAGAAGTTTTCGATAACGTCGATTTCATCTCTGCCGGTCGTCTCGGCAATAATCGGGAGCGTCACCAGTAGACCGAAGAAGATAACCAGCGCCAGCAACGCTAGTTTTTTTGCTCCAGATGATCCAGTCGACTTTGCGTCGCTTGCCGAAGCATCTATGTTTCTGAACAACAGCATTCCGGCAACTGCTCCCGCCAGGATCGCAGCGATCTGCCACACCGCGCCGGGCATCAGCAGCATGAACACGGCAGCAGCTATTCCGAGCGTTATCCGGCGGCGGTCGGTCCACAGCGAACCCGCCATGCTCCAAACAGCGAGCCCTACTATCGCAACCACGGCCAGTTTCAGCCCTCGCAACCACTCAGAATTCGCAACATCAACTTCGGAAACTCCATAGGCAAAAGCAATCAATATGATCGCCGATGGCATGGTGAAGCCGAGCCACGCCATAACCCCTCCGAGCTTCCCGGCTCGCAGCGTGCCGATCGCTATTCCGAGCTGGCTACTGGCCGGGCCGGGTAGTAACTGGCAAAGTGCGACGAGGTCGGTGAACGACTTGTCATCGAGCCATCCGCGTCTCCCAACGTACTCCTGTCGAAAGTATCCGATGTGGGCGACCGGGCCGCCGAATGAGGTGACGCCCAACCGGAGTGCGACAAGAAATACGTTGATCAGTTTCATGAATGTGCCAGCGCCGGAATTGTTCTAGGCGTGGGGTCGACGATGCAGCGAGACTCCCAAGCTGAGATTTCTCGAACGTACTATGCGGTTTCCTTGGTTCGGATTCAACTCGTATTACTTGAATTGACTTACGAAAGTAATTACCCGATTTCCCGAGTGCATCACAGGGATCTGGTGGGGTCGCGTTGCGCTGTGGGCTGTGTCGGGGACGAGTTTCTGCGAAGTCCCTCCACTCCGCTTTACGAAGTTTATCCCGATGAAAATCGAGGGTCGGGAAATCGGACTGCCACTCTGCTGCCAACTTCCGACCCACCCTCTAACTCCCTCCCAGCCTGGGAGGGAGAACTTGCACGATGACTAATTCAAGAACGGCACTGTGTAGGCGGCAGATGGCATGAGGTAGACCGTTGGCTCAGACCGTCCATCGGCTGCAAGATCGGCAAACGCCCTGCTGACCGCGTCGTCCAGCGATTCGGTCGGCCGACCCCGCATCATCCTCACATCGTCGTCCGTCATCTCTGTCACAACGTACGTGATTGGCGCTTTCTGTATGGTCGAAAGGGCTGTTTGACCGTTGATTTCGCTCTCTTTTCGCAGACCAGCGATGATCGCTTCCCTGCTGCCGAGTCGAAGCCACTTTGCAAACTGATCGCCGCCCAATCCTTCGGAACACGGTGCCAGCAAGATGATCCGGCCATCCGGTTTCACGGCCTGGTAAGCGTTGAAAAGTGCTTTGTGGGTTTGAACGAAATTCTGTGTCGACGGTGAAGCGGCGATCACGATATCGGCCTGCTCATCAATGTTTGTCGCGAATTGACTGTGTGCCAGTTTCGTCGCCTCAAGATGAGCTACCTCCAACTCGCCTGCAAACACAGCAGCAATCTCGCTGTCCCCGTTGAGCACGGTGTTGACTATGTAGTCGACGTGACTCTTCTGCGTGGCCTCGAGTATGTCTTATGCGACGGGGTTACCTTCGAGCCCACCGATTCGAACAGCAGGGTCGATTTCGTCTTCAGTCGGGTGAAGATTCATCGAATGGTTGCTGGCAATCGAACTTATTGAGGCAACTCCCGGAACGATAGACTTTCGACCGCCGCCGAAACCACCAAAGTAGTGGAGAACAACTGCACCGGTGGCAATTACTCGGTCGGCCTCCTGCACGCGCCGGTTGATGTGAACCTTCGTGCCGCGGCTTGTTGTGCCGACATAAACGAGGTTGTCTTCGTCGCGTGGATCGTGCGAGAAAGCATGGTTCTTGAACCGCTCATAAATGGCGTCACCCAGTATTATTCGCTCTTCATCAGGTGTCGGTCCACGGTGTGTTCCGGTGGCGTAGACGAAAGTGATATCGCTCTCGGAAATCCCGGGTTCGATAAGGCCTTCGACAAGTATGGGCAGAACCTGCTCAATTCGAGTTGTCCTGAAGGAATCGGGTACTACGATAGCCACGGTTTCACCGGGACTCACGATCTGGAAAATGCTTTTCTCAAGACCGATCGGACTATCGATAGCTTCGCGTATCAAACGTTCGCGGTCTGCGACACCGGCACGATCTGCAAGACCGGGAGTGTCGGTAACGTCGATTGAGTCAAGAAGTTTGCCCGCTGGCAGGGTTACTTGAACGATCTCGCTGCCGTACGGGATTTCGATCTCAATCGTGCTCATTGTCGAACGAATTCCTTTTCATGTTTTCGTGATCATCGTACGAGTTAATGGCTCGCGAATCTCTCGACGACACACAGAGACTCACCATACTTTGGCACTCATTCCACCGAGGAACCCGATACCTCCGTGAAGATTCTGTAGAAACATCTCATCCTGCCGTGCGAGATTGATCGAATATTGCTCCCAAACGTTGCTCCCAAAGGCCGAAACACTCTCAGATCGGACACCTCAGCATCTTCAGGCGTTACACTTTCGTCATATTTAATTTTAATGGATCAGTAAGACTGAGACTCAAAGAGGAGCGATCTGATGGCAACCAAGAATGGAATTTCGTCAAAAATGACCGAGTCGATGTTCGGCACCGCCGAGAACGCACGGATGACGGGCAGCGGTCCGGCAATCTGGTTGGCTGGTGACCCTGAAGACCTACCTGAATGGCTGGACCGGGGGGCTGCGGGAATTGTGACCAACACTGTCGTATTGAATCAGATGGTCCAGAAGTACGGCCAGATAACCGAGGTCACCAGACGTTATCTGGAAATCACAGATAAGCCGTTGGTGATCGAAATCGACGGCCACTCGACGCAGGAGTTGCTCGATGTTGGTGAAGTGTTCACCAAGATGTCTGACCAGATCATCCTGAAAATCCCGGCGTCGCCTCATGCACTCGGTGCCTTTTCTGAACTGAAAAAGGCCGGCATTCCCACTTTCTGCACCACCGTATTCACACTGCCCCAGGCTGCTGCTGTTGCGGAGGCCGGTGTTACCCACGTGCTGCCGTTTTGCGAGCCGTTCAAGGATGTTGGCGCCGACCCGACCAAGCTGATTCGAGATTGCCGAGAAATGTTCGATGGTTGGGGTGACAGGCCGTTCATCACAGCTGCCCTCGTCAGGTCGGTTGAAACTGCGGAAGCCGCTTTGAGCGATGGAGCCGACGGCATAATCGTGTTCTGGCCGGTGTTCAAGGACATGATGCAGAGCCACCTGACCGATGAGTGGAACAAGACCTTTTTGGATGAGTGGAACTCGATGCACGAGGCTGGTTTGCTGAAAGATATTCCTGTTCAGTCACACTAGGTATTTTCGCATAGCGAGCGAATCGGGTTAACTAAAGAAAGGGCATCCTCCGGCCGGGTTGGAGGATGCCCTTTCTAGTGAAGGACTGCGGCCCGCCCCGTCAGCGAAAAATACTGAGGGGTTTAGCGTTTTTGCGCTCCCGGGGCGGGCCATTGGCCATCGCACCGCACGTTTGTCCGGCCGGGACGAACAAGGGCACTGCATATACACACTGGTGAACTGAATCTAGTTCATGTTCATCACTGCACGCAGCCCGGGCGGGACTGAACGCTGGATTGTCAGATGTGCTCCGACTTGCGGAGTCATCTCAAGCACAAACCTCGTACTTTTGACTACAAGTGAGTTATTAGTGGTCAATCCAGTGGAACCACCACCGTTGGCTGAATTGCCATCCGTGTAGGCAATCGAACTGTTAGCACTGGTTGCGACACCTATTAATCGGTCCATGAGCCAGACGGTTATTTCAGCTTTTTCACCGTCTTCAAGGAGGGTGTCACCGTTGTTGGTTCCGATAAATTTTGTCGACCACGGGGCATCGCTGAGCCGCTGATTCTCATCAGCATACGAGACGATTGTCGCCGCGGTGCTGCCGTTGACAACATCGGGATCGGTGGCCAGAGTCATCCCACGTATATGGCGCTGTCAGATCGACAGGTTCGCCAGCGAGTGAGTTTTGCACCACAAACACGATTTTATGAACCGCACGTGTGCTGCCAACATATGCAGAGAATGCGAACGCTGAGCCTGCTTGACGCAGTCCGGTTCGAGTCTCCTTTAGACCTGCATGGATCGTCTGTTTGTTTGCTTCGGACGAGAAAACACCCGTCGAAAGAATCGTGAATGCGAACACTGAAGCCACAACCACGAATGCTATAAGTACGATCGCCGTTTCAAGACCCGTGATGCCTTTTTGGCTACGGGATCCTCTCAGGAGCATAGTAATTACCCCTTACTACTCCGCTCTCGACCCTGCGACTACAGCTCGTACCCCTGGCTGTATCCGGGATCGCTACGTTCACTGTTTAGGTAAACGCTGGCCGGGCGGATAAGCTCAACTATGGCGAGGTAACACCAAGCGAACATCGTGGAAACTACCTAGTGGCATCCGTGGAACGCGGTAATTAACTGCACCTACTGGGAGCCAGTGAAGTCGAAGCATGGCATGGATGGACGTTCACACAGCCCGTTAAACTCAGGGGTTTCGGTTACTACTTTCGACTTGAAAAGGGCGCGACTGGAAATTTCCCAGCCATGTGGCATCGGCCAGACCGACTGTCGTTATTAACGATGGCCATACACGCTTGCACCCACGTGAAAAGCTCGGTGCTTTACCCGTGGGTGCCACTAAACGGTTTCGGGCTTTTTAGCCATCACGAAGTATTTCGCTCATACGATCGGCGATTTCAATCTCTTCGCCATCTTGAACGTTCACCATCACAATGGCGATCTCGTTTCGTTTCCCACCACCAACGTAGATCCCAGGATCGCCGTTTTCGAGCTGCTCCTTGATCTCCGCAATGGAAGGACCTTCGTAGTCATCTTCGAAGTAGAGAATTGGCTGTGGCCCCTGTCGCTTCTCATCGACACCTTCTATTTCCACTCGAATGCCCTTGATGCCGCTCAAACGCTCGGCGACGTACTTGGCTTTCGAAATCCAGCCATCCCACTCAGCTGCTTCATCTGAGTCTGTAAATAGCTGGAGAGCGGTGACCAACCCAACGATGTTTTCTTTCGAAACCTTCATCGGCCGACCAATAGCGGCAATTGGCGACTCGAGATTGAGCGAGTTCAGCCAGACAGCTTCCATGAGTTCTTTCTTACCGGCCAGAAGACCACTCGACTGCGGTCCGCCAATTCCCTTACCACCACTGAAAGCCACCATATCGGCGCCCTGCTCGTGGAACTTGGTCAGGTTGACCCTCGGTGGAACTTCAGCTGCGGCATCGACGATGACTGGCACTCCACGTGCGTGGGCAACTCGGGCTGTCTCTTCAAGACCGATACCTTCGGCACCAAACGGAGCTACAACGTACGCGACGCACGCTGTGTTCTCATTGATGGCATCGTCAAGATCCTGCGGAGTGACCGATCCGACTTCACCGTACTCAACCAGGGTCGCTCCGGCAGTCACGAACGCCTTCTCGTAGCGGTTCCGTTGCCCACTGAACAGAATCACTTCGTTTTTCATGCCTGTCGTATCGGGGAGTTGCTCTGCGTTTTTTTCGCTCATGCCTGTCATACACGCGGCAACCATAAGAACCTGGGCTGCGGAGCAACCACCAGTAACCAGTCCCATTTCGGCACCGCACGACAGCGCGACAACTTCGCCAGCGGCACGATTCAGCTTTTTGATATCGATAAAAGCGTTCGCTGCCTCGTCCATGGCGCGCAATACTTCAGGGCGCATTATCGAGCCCCCAAGTGCTGTAACCCAGCTCTGGGCGTTGATTATGGGTGCTACTCCGAGTTTTTTGTAAACCTCGGGCCAGACGCGACCAGTCATGGGAGTTCTCCACTTCGATTGTTAGACCCTGTTACGGGTTATACGAACGATGCGGAATTCTACATACCTATTGACCGGTTCGGGGGGCTGATGTCTTCGACTATGCCCCGAGAATATCGATAGCCCGCTCGCGAAGTTGCCCACACCCTGCATTGATGTCGATACCCTTTTCCATTCGCAGAGTCGACGGAATGCCGTATTGCTTGAGGCCGCTCTGGAACCGCTTTGCGGCTTCCAGATCAGTCCGTTCGAACGGACCTTCCTTGGTAGGATTCACGGGGATCAGGTTCACGTGGCAGTGCAATCCGTTCAGCAAGCGCCCTAATTTCTGGGCCTGCTCTAGCGAGTCATTTTGCTCTTTAAGGAGAACGTACTCGAAGAAAATCCGGCGTTTCGTCTTGTCGGCGTACGTGTGGCAGGCTCGAATCAGGTCTTCGACCGGGTACCGCTGGTTGATGGGCATCGTCTGCGATCGAGTCGTGTTGTCAGGAGCGTGCAACGAAATCGCGAGGTTGATCTGGAGATCTTCATCCGCAAGTTGCAGTATTTGCGGAACCAGACCAACCGTTGAGACAGTGATGTGGCGAGCGCCGATGTTCAGACCCTGCCCATCGTTTAGCACTCGAACGGCTGCCATCGTGTTTTTGTAGTTCGCAAGGGGTTCGCCCATGCCCATGAACACAACGTTTGTCACACCCTGCAACTCGCCCTTAGTTCGTTTGCCGGATTCGACCTGGCTTTCATCTTCAGCGTACGCAATACGCTGCATTTCGATTACCTGGGCGACGATCTCACCAACGGTCAGGTTGCGCCGGAGACCTTGTTGTCCCGTTGCACAGAACGTACAGCCGAGTGCGCAACCAGCCTGAGTTGAAATACACGCAGTCTTACGATTCCGGCGGTGACCGTCGGTTTCGTAGCGCATCATCACTGTTTCAATAAGCTCGCCATCGTGCAATCGGTACAGAGACTTGCTCGTTGAGCCGTCTGCAGAAGTGAGCGCCATCGCCTCGGTGAGGGTCGAGATTGAATACTTGGAATTCAGCGTTTCTCGGAACGGCTTACTGAGAGTAGACATCTGTTCGAAGCTCTCAGCCGTCTCGTGGTAGATCGAGCGCCAGAGCTGATCGGCACGGAATTTCTTTTCGCCCATTTCGAGCATTGTCGAAGTGAGTTCATCTCGTGAGAGTTCGAGTATGGAAGGGAGCGCGGCAAGAGCTTCGGAAGCGTCGGTTGCCGTCGGCTCAAAAGATCTGGACGAGGAGCTAGACGGAGAGGTGGTCATAAGTGGGGGACTAAGCTGGGTAAACATTAAGTTTAGCAACGGAAATCGAAATTGGGCAGATGACATGCCGCCGACCAGTACCTAAACTCAGATTCGTGAAAATAAACCAACCACCACTAGTAGAACCAAATTCTGAAGGAAGCCTTGAAGAGAGGGCTCTGGCACGGTTGATCGCCAATCGTCGAACCGGGTATGATCCCTTCTATAAGGTGCGGTACGAATATTCGATACCGTCGCAGGGTCGATATTACTGGCAGTGGTTCTGGGATTCCTGCTTTCACATCATTGCACTGGCACGGCTTCATCCCGCAATGGCGATCGCAGAACTCGATTCGTTGCTCATCCCGCAGCAGTCCAACGGTTTCATTGGGCACCTGACCTACTGGGGGAGGCGTGGTGCGATCATGAGCGCCATCTACGGGCAGAGTCGCTTCGGTGAGTGACGACGTCGGCACTCGGGGATGATCCAGCCGCCCGTTCTCGCACATGCTCTTGAGGAGTTGTGGCTGCAAACAGGCGATCTCCAGCTTCTATCTACTTATTTGCCAAGAGTACGCGCCTACTACGATTGGCTGAGTCGAGAGCGTGACGCCGATCAATCGGGTCTTATTGGGATCGTTTCGCCTTACGAGGCAGGTACCGACAACAATCCGTCGTTTGATCGATCGCTCGGCTTGTCGAATCCTGGTCGGGTTGGCATTTTGTGGGCGAATCGCAAGCTCGACTGGTACAACATCGTCCGTGGCAAGAATTTCGATTACCGCACCCTCCTTAACAGGAACCGGTTCGTGGTCATCGATCCGTTTATGAACTCTGTCTACGCTGATGCATGGTCAACCCTTGCCCGAATGCACGCTGCACTCGAAGATACCGAGGCGGCTGCAACTGCGAATCAACACGCCGCCGTGACCACAGCAGCACTAAACGAACGGTGCTGGGACTCGAACCGGGGTCACTACGTGTATTTCCATGGCGCTGAACAGTCACCCGATACGACACTTTCTGTTGGAGCGATCTTTCCTTTGATACTGTAGGGAACGCCAAAGGATCGAATCGCCAGCGTGATGGAACGATACGTTACTGACCCTAAACACTTCTGGCGTCCGTTCCCGGTGCCGAGTGTTGCCGCATCAGAATCTTCATACGACGCTGAAAGCGAAGCGATGATCTGGCGTGGGCCGATCTGCATGAACTTGAATTGGCTGCTGGCACGTGGCTTCAAGTCTCGTGGGTACACCGAGGAAGCGAAAACCATTTCAGAACGCTCAAAAGAAGCTGCTTTCAAGGATTTTCGTGAGTCCTACTCGACTGAAACGGGCCGCGGGATGCGTGGGACGAGGTTTGGATGGGCGACAGCCGCGGTGGCGATCGACGCATAGGTTCTGCGGATTTGAGCGGGCTAATCTCTGTTCATGCTTCTTTCATTCTGTTAACGTTGCGCAACTACTCTTAAAGCCATACGGCGAAGACATCACTTTCAGGCTCATGTGCGGAGTAATTAATGGCGCTAAATGACACCGATCTACTTTCTCAGGAAGGATCGGCTGAAAACATTCTCAGGTTCGACGATATCGAGCCAATCCTCGAAACGCGTGATCTTTCCGTGGCCTACGGTGGCAACACCGCCATCAGCAACGTTTCACTTCAGGTGCCAAAGAACAGTGTCGTATCGCTGATCGGTCCTTCAGGTTGCGGCAAGAGCACGCTACTACGCTGCTTCAACCGTATGAACGATCTCATTCCAAGCGCCTCGGTCAAGGGCGTCGTGAATTTCGCCGGTCAGAATATCTATGCACCCGAGGTCGATCCCACCGAAATACGGTTTCGAATCGGTATGGTGTTCCAGCGTCCAAACCCGTTTCCGAAGAGCATTTATGAGAATGTGGCGTTCGGACCACGAATTAACGGGATGACGCACGACCTCGACGAGCTGGTCGAGACGTCGTTGCGCCGTGCGGCAGTCTGGGACGAGGTAAAAGACCGGCTGAACGATAGCGGACTCAGCGTTTCTGGTGGTCAGCAGCAACGAATATGTATCGCCAGAGCCCTCGCGGTAAACCCGGAAATCGTTCTTATGGACGAACCGGCATCTGCTCTCGACCCAATTTCAACTCAGGCTATCGAGGCGCTGATTCAGGAACTCTCCAACGAGGTGACGATCATCATCGTTACTCACAATATGCAGCAGGCGACACGAATTTCAAACTACGCAGCTGTAATGATGGCCGGTGAAGAACGGATCGGCCGCATGATCGAATATGGAACTAACGAACAGGTTTTCGGCAATCCGAAAGACGAGCGAACTGAAGCATACGTAACTGGTCGCATCGGCTAGCGAGAGACAAGGGTAGACTGTAGCGATCATGAGTGAACAGGGCAGCATAATTCCAACCGGACGACAGGATTTCGATAGAGAACTGGGCAGGCTTGAGGCCGAGCTCATTCTGATGAGCGGACTTGTCGAAAAGGCGATTTTCAACGCATTGAATGCACTGAAAAACCGCGACATCGAACGGTCTCAGAAGGTTATTGACGAAGACGACCACATCGATAAGACCGAGTTAGAGATCGAGCGGTACTGTGTTGAGTTGATCAGGCGTGAGGCTCCGATGGCGGGTGACCTTCGACGGATTATCTCTGCGCTTCACATCGCCGGTGAGCTCGAACGAATCGGTGACTATGCCGAGGGTATAGCGAAGATCAGCATCACGATGGGTGATCAGCCACCGCTCAAGGAATTGATTGATATTCCTCGTATGGGCGACATGGCGGTGAATATGCTGAAGCGCTCGCTTGAAGCCTTTATCAGCCGAGACCCAGATCACGTCCGCACCGCGAGTATCGAGCTTGAAAAAGATGATGATGAGGTCGACGATCTTTATGCCAAGGTGCAGGCCGACCTGATGGAGTTTGTGAAGGCAGCCCCCGATAACGCCGAGCGTGCAACTTACCTGATGTGGGTTGCTCACAACGTGGAGAGAGTCGCCGATCGAGCGATGAATATCGTTGAGCGGGCGTTGTACCAGGCAACCGGCGAGTTGGTTAGCGGCACGACACAGATCGAGACGACGGCCGAGTAGTTCTACTTGGCCGTCATTGTCCCCGGGTGCCAGCGAACATCAAAGTTCACCAGCGTTCAAACGGTAGAAGCAAGTTCTAGTAAAGCGCCGCACCTGCTATCGACACGAATGAGGTGTCATCTTCATCGGCCTTGCACTGCTGGTACCCGTCCCATGTTCCGGTCGTAGCTTGTGATGCCCACAGCATCATGTAAATCGGAGCCAGACCGCAGATTTTGTTTCGATCTGAATTGTTTTTTACGGCTTCAAAGAAAGCCCGAGGATTTCCGCTGACGATCGATTTCAACAAGGCCTCATCGTCTGATTTAACCCGCTGTCTGCCTTCAGAATCGGCAGGCACAAGCTCGGAATCTCCGAAAGCCGGTCCGACATGAGCCAGATCTGCAGCAGCTATAAACACTGTGCGCCGCTGTTTTGCGACTTCTTGCAAAAGATCGATCGCCGCCGAGATTTGCGGATGCTCGGTGGGGTCTGGTGCACCGTCCGCTAGCAATCGGCCAAACGACCCACAGAGTACCGGCAACATTTTTGCGTTCGACTGTCCAAGTGCGCGGTGGAGCCATACCGTGGCTAACTCGATCGAGTGCTCGTTGATGTGATTGAGCTCATCGGTGAATGGATGATCAGCTACGGAGTCGTCGTTGGAGAGGATCATCGCCAGTTCGTCGACTAATTCTGAATCTGTCTGGAGCGAACCCAGCGGCGTCATGTAGTCCTGATTTGTGAGTGTGAGCCGTGGTCCATCGCCGTTGTGGTCGGTGCCGAATATCACGAATAGCTCAACATCCTGAAGCTGGCCGCGCACCTGCTCCCAGATCATTCCATAGGAATCTCCTCCTCGTTCGAAGTCGATGTGAGGTGAAATGATCGACTTTAGCTCACCCGATCGCAGGTCGACTTGCGCCTGTCCGTTCGGTGTCTCGGCGGGATCCATATAAGGAAACGCAAATCCGTCGAGATACCCTCTGAGATCTTCAGTGTCACCCGGGTATGCGACATTGGCCAGTGCGGGATTACGTGCGGATAGCCCTCGGTACTCCTCGATACGGCGTTGTATTTCGCCGACGTATGCGCCGTTTGCCAGCAGCATCATTTCATCGAGGCGCTGCAGCAGGTCATCGAGAGTTTCTTGAGGGATCGGCTGTGCGCCGGCGCCAAGCGCAGCTTCGACAATCTCTTCAATTGTGTTCGTGCCATCCATACTCTGGAGATATGGTGCGGCCTGCACGGGTACTAGTAGCGACTGTTCGTTGAGTTGAAGAGGGTCTTTTAACACGAATAAGTCGCTTCCCTCGCGAGAGATTCGACTTACTTCGACAGGTCGTAGTTGCGGGCGATCAGGAATGTTCGAGCCAGTGGTCATGCTGACAGTTTAGCGATGTGCTTCCGCCTGAACCGCCATCTCGCAAGCCAATTAGTTCGATCCGAACATTGAGGATCCTTCAATAACAAGCACCGGATACGGTGTGTGCGCACGAAAAAGTGAACGCTCCGCCAACTCACTGAGCGAGATCAGAGGACCGCCATCCTCTTCGGTAACCGACACGGGTGTGGCGCCACCGCGTTGAACGATTCGGTGAACAGTTCTGGTGCTAATCCCAAAACGCTCCGCAATATCTGCAACCGGGATTTTGTTTTGACGCAGTTCGAATATTTCATCGTCGCGAGTTCTACGGCTCTCACGCTGCAACCAACCGGGATCGTCGAACTTACACAACACCAATGGACACGCCAAGCAAGTCGCCGACGCTTCACACCCATCGTCTTTGTACCGAGTATTTTCTGGCAGCGTGTCAGATCTGACAGGAGCCAGAGTAAAAGGAGTTATAGGACCAAGTGTCATTACCAATGTAGAGTCTCCGAATTAGTTCGAGTAAAAGTGGGAAGAACTTAGACAGCCGCAGTAGCGGACCAGTTCAATTGACGTGAGAAATGAATCCCGCCGGGTCTGCCCGACAGGTTTTTTGACCGCTCTCGCTTGAAGATCGAGGTGGCGTATTCCGAATCGGCCCCAAGTTGACCTCCAGATGCAGATGGCACCCCGAACATCACCGTAGTCAATCCAGATGAAACAGCCCGTGGACGCACGCGCTGGTCGTACCAGGAAGCACTGATCCTGTGAGCAGCAACAATCTCGATCAGCGTGTCGGGCGAAGGGCTGCGGTCCGCTACAGGCATATCTACGCTCACAAACAGGTGTCGTGCGTTGCCCATGCGAATAGACCGAGGTCCATCTGGACGCCAATCCTCACTTGCACCAGACCTCTCAAAACCCTTCACCAAAGCCAGCATCGCCGGGTAGGTGTCGTCCCTGAAAGAAGGAGAGACAGTGGCAGAAACCGAACCCTTATCGCGGTTCATGAACATGAGGAGCATTTGTAGTCGAGTCGAAAAATCCTGTGCACTCTCACCCTCTTCAAGATCGACCGTAATAGTCATAGCCCCGTGACTGTCACGATTGGTGACACTCTGAACGATCTGTGCCAGGGCAGCGTTCAGTCCGTTATCACTGGCACTCGCACTGGCACTGGTTCCAATAACATCACGGCCAGAACCTTCGGTGCCCAAAAACACGGGATCGGAACCCAACGGGACTTCCGGTGTAACAGGCGTCATAGGTGTGAACTCGGGTGCGGCTATCGGACTCATCTTGACCTCTTCGAAACTATCTATCGTTCGCTTTTGTGCTGATTTCAGAACGATTGTTCTATTATCGAACGTATGTTCTAATTAAGTCAAGCAGTTTGTCGCATCCGAAACAGCAATACGTTTATTGACCCGAAACGAATTCGGCACTAGGTTGAACCACGAAAACCATTGCTTTGCCCAACTGGGGCAACCCACCAGGACCACAACTCTCATATGAATGCAGAAATCGTTTCTATCGGCTCGGAACTCCTTCTCGGCCAGATCGTCGACACAACGCGTCGTGGATCGCCCAGCGATTGGCAGAGAGCGGAGTGAATCTGTTCTACAAGACCACTGTCGGCGACAACCTCGATCGCATGGTCGAGGTTCTCGATCGGGCGCTTGATCGTTCCGACGTCGTAATCACCGGTGGCGGAATCGGTCCTACCCAGGACGATCTGACCCGTGAGGCGATCGCAAAGGTTACCGGGCGCGAAGTTGTGACCGACCCCGATTCGCTAACAGAGCTTCGAGAGCGGTTCCAGAAACGTGGATTTATCCTTACGAAGAACAACGAGCGCCAGGCGCAGATCCCCAGCGGCGCTATCGTTGTGAAAAATCCCAACGGAACGGCACCCGCGTTCATCGTCGAGACTGATCGAGGCACTACTATCAGCCTTCCCGGCGTGCCGTTCGAGATGAAGTGGCTGGTTGAAAACGAAGTTATTCCATACCTGCGTAAGAAGTACGGCCTCACTCAGATGATTCACTACCGAATCCTGAAAGTGGCTGATATTGGCGAGAGCGCAGTCGATGATCGCATTGGCCACCTGATCGCCGATTCGCAAAACCCAACCGTTGGCGTTTTGGCGCATCCCGGCCAAGTTGACGTACGAATCGCGGCGCTCGCCGAGAGTATTGAAGAAGCGGACACGCTGATCGACAAGGTCGATGCGGAGGTTCGCGAGCTTCTCGGTGACAACATTTTTGCGGTGGACGACGAGACGATCGAATCCGTGGTGGGCGACTTGCTGGCCAAAAACGACACAACAGTTGCGACCTGTGAAGATCTGAGCGGTGGGTCGGTGGCATCGGCGATTCAGAAAGCCGCCGATTCTAAGTTCCTTCAGAGTTCGATAGTGAATTCGAACGAAGCGCTCGAGAAAATCGCCCGTTCAGGCGGTGAAACTCCCCCATTCGCAGATGGAGCCACACGTGCAGCGGCGCTCGCCCGCGCGATCAAGAAATCGACCGGTGCTACTTACGGAATAGCTGTTCACGGTACCGAAGAGGGTGATCAGCGAACCGTGAATCTCGGTAAGGGCGAAACGTACATCGTGGTGTCGGGTCCCAACGGTGAACGAACTCGGCATGTGCGCTCAGCTGGCAGGGGTGGACCAGATCGACAGCGTGCGGCGATGGGTGCGTTGAGTCTCTTCAGACGAGAACTTCTTGGGCTTCCCGAGTAGACGTTTGGAGACAAGTGTTGGCGGCAATTGGTCGCTATTTGAGTTTCTGAACCACCTCAACAGGTGCCCAACATAGTACGAAAGAGCCGAGTTTTAGAAACACAGCGGTAACGATTCAGACTCAAACTTACGGTGTGTGATGGCACAGCGATGTTCTGACAATGAATCCCGTTAAATCGGAGAACTCCGAAATGTTTCGCCCAAATTCAATAATTTTTCTTGCAATTGCAGCCATCTTGGCTGTGGCAATCGCCTGTAGCAGTGAAGCCCCAACGCCAACACCTCCTCCACCCACTGCAACGCCGGTACCATCTGCTTCACCGACGCCAACTCCTGTCCCGTTAAAGCCGATCGAAATCGGCCCGGCTGCCGATCCAGTAGGGTTCCTAAGTTCACTACCCGAATCGGAAGCAGCATGTGCAGTTGACGCTCTCGGAGGACGCGATCGCGTTCTGTCAATGCTCGAGTCTGGCGTTGGATCATCAAAACTCACTACTGCCGAAGCGGACGCACTCGACGGGTGCCTCAGCAACGAAACCGTACAGGCCGTATTCATTGGTCAGTTATCTAAAGACGCCGGGACACTGAGTGACGACACGGTTGCCTGCATCACCGACAAAACTAGAGGTATGTCGGCAGCCGGGTTGTTTATGGAACAACCTGCAACCGACTCGGTTATCAGCTCGCTGCAGGGTATTTTCTGCCTGAATCACGATGAGCGAGCAGCCCTTTCTACTAGTGCATCCAACTATGGTTTCAGTGAATTCGGTGGCATCGACTCACTTGAATGCGTGGTCAACGGAGTCGGACCTACCGGACTTCAGGATCTACTGGGCATTGCAGGACAGAGTGAAATGGATGTCGCCGCTCTCGGTGACCTATTCCCTCTAATGATCGAATGTGGCGCAATAGACGATTCAACTTTCGAGGAAACAGGCTTTACCGCTGACCAGGTCGGTTGTGTGATCTCCGAGCATGGCGTGGATGGTCTTGCACTGCTCGATCCAGACAGCACAGCAGAGCCTGATCTATCGCAACTTGGCCCGCTTCTCCTGGCGCTTGGCACCTGTGAAATCGAGATCGAGGGGCTACTCGGTGGCTCAGCGCTACCTGTTGATCCGAACCCAGCTGCCGATCCCAAGGTGCTACCGACCGTTCAAGTTGAGATACCCGAAGAAGTAGAAGATTTAGATCTTCCTTTCAATGAAGAACAGATGGAATGCCTCGTAACTGAACTCGGTGAAGAAGCGATCACCAAGTTACTCGCAGGTGGTGCCCCAGACCTCAGCCTGTTCGCTGCGCTGGCAACCTGTGACGTCGATCTTGCGACATTACTGGGCGGCTGATCGTTTTCAAGAAAAATAAACGCACGTTGATTCATCACGAGTTGGCGGGCGTTTTACGTTATCACCGCCCTCGATATCGCCTCGCTCCCTGCTAGACTGGCGGCCTATTCGATTCCTTCTTATGTGTACCAATTAGAAATCCGGTTCAAATAATCCCGGAAGAGGAAGAAGCAGAAATGAAAAGTAGAGCCGCAATACACGTTGGTCACGGCAAGCCACTGGTGGTCGATGAGGTTAACATCCCTGATCCACAGCCCGACCAGGTTGTCGTAAAGCTCTACTCGAGCGGTGTTTGCCATTCGCAGCTGCACCAGATGCACGACACTGCAACTGAAACCCCCAGCCTGCTGGGTCACGAAGGTTTCGGAGTCGTCACCGAGATCGGGTCGAACATTTCTCACCTTAAAGAAGGCGATGCTGCGATAGTCACATGGGTGCCAAGAGAACCGGTCCCGGGGCGTTGGCGAGCACCGGCCGGTGGCGTCACGTGGAACGAAGAGCCTCTCTCAGGCCCGACCTACACATGGGGCGAAGACGCCATCGTGTGGGGTGGATATGCAGTCAAAGTCGACGACGACGCACCTCGTGATCTTGCTTCTATCGTAGGTTGCGCAGTGCTCACCGGAGCCGGAGCCGTAACTCACACTGCCAAGGTACGCCCGGGAGACTCGGTTGCTGTGTTCGGTGTCGGAGGAGTCGGTATGTCGGCTATCCAGATGGCCGCAATCCTCGAGGCATATCCGGTCATTGCAGTGGACATTGACGACTCAAAACTCGAATTTGCAAAAGAGTTCGGGGCGACCCACACTGTGAACTCAAGCAAGGTCGACCCTATCGAGGCGATCATCGACATAACCAACGGTGGCGTCGATTTCGCGTTCGATGCAATCGGCCTTCGGATCACCAATGAGCAAATCCTGCCAGTCACTCGCAGTGGCGGGTCTGGTGCCGACAACATCGGCGGGATGGCGGTCATGATCGGCATGCCGGGACCCGAAATGACTATCTGGCCAGGGCATTTCATGTTCCACCAGCGTCAGTACCGGGGGTCACTTGGTGCAACGTACCCCGACAAAGATTTCAGCATGTACTTGCGACTTTACAAAGAAGGCAAGTTCCCGCTCGATAAGTTGGTCACGAAGCGATACAAGCTCGATGACATCAACGAAGCCTGCGACGACCTACAGAGCGGCAAAATACTTGGTCGCGCAATCCTCGAGTACTAAGAGAACCACATAAAAATTGCAGTACAGAAAATTAGGCAACACCGGCGTAGATGTTTCACTACTCAGCTACGGGACCGGTGGGCCATCTAAGTTCGGCCAGAATACGGGCCTCGACGAGGCTGGCCGTGCAGCCCTGATCAGCCGGGCTCTCGAATTGGGCGTCAATCTTTTCGACACAGCCGAGGCGTACGGCGAGGCCGAGGCGATGCTTGGGCGAGCGATCAGAGGACACGCCAGAGACTCTTACCTGATTGCTACAAAGTGGACGTACAAACCGGGCGATAGCCTGGTGACCGATCCTGAAGAAATTGTTCGTTCGCTTGAACAGAGTCTTGAGCGACTTGAAACCGACTATGTCGATATGTTCCAGATTCACGGCGTCATGCCCGAAGATATTGAGTACATTGCCGAAAATTACATTCCGACGATGCAACGACTCAAGGAACAGGGTAAAACCCGGTTTATTGGCATTACAGAAATGATCGTCCAGGATCCGAAGCACGCTGCGATGTCGATTTCGATGGAGCGACATCCCGATGTTTGGGACACGGTAATGCTGAAGTACGGAATCATGAACCAGTGGGCTGCCAAAGAATCACTTCCACTCGCAGCAAGTACGTCAACCGGCATCCTCAATATGGCACCGGTTCGGCTCACGTTGACTCGACCTGAGAAGCTGAACGAACGGATGACCGAGTGGGGCGAATCTGAGGGTGGAAACTCTCTCGACTGGCTCTCGGGCGGCGACCCGTCAGAGCTGATCCGCAAGGGCTACCAGTTCGCAGCTCAGCCTGAAGCTGTAACTACAGTGATTTCCGGCACATCAAGCATTGCGCACCTCGAACAGAACGTTGCTGCCCTCGATGGAACGCTTTCCGACGAAGAATCCGAGAAGCTGGTCGCGGCCTACGGCGACTCAGCCTCGATCGACTAGCCTCAAATGCACGATCCTGTTCTAACTCCCTCTCAGGGAGGGAGTTAGAGGGTGGGTCAAACTTGCCAATATCACGGAGCGGATACAGCAGCTACCGCACGCTTTCTCGACCGCAGCTAAGCAAAGTGGAGAGACCTCGCAGAAACCCGTCCACATAAAAGGCCACAGAACAGCGCGACCCCAGCCCCATATCCCTGGGTTGCACTCGGGAAATCAAGTTGTAGCCAACGACAGTGACGCTTCGTCTGAGCCTCACCCCAGCCCTCTCCCCCGGGGAGAGGGAGCTACCCGAATCCTTACTGGATGAACCGATCAGGCGTACTTGTCCCTCAATATTCGGGATGCTTCGGCCTCGTTGCGGAGCTTGAGATAGGCTTCGTCCAGCGGAATTTCTGACGACTTACCCGGTGCAAATCCGCAGTCAGGGTTCAAGCTCAATCGCGCCGGATCCACGTACTTAATCGCCTCTTCAACCCGGCCTACAATTTCCTCTGGCGTATCGATGTGTTCCAGACGGCACTCGACCGATCCGAGTCCGATCAGTGCATCTTCTGGCAATTCCTTCAGAACAGCTACGTCACCCGCATCAGGAATGGCAAATTCGATAACGTACTGGTCGACCGAGATGCGCTTCATTGTCTCGAGTATCGGCTCATATCCGCCCTTGGCGCCCCATCCCTTGCGCCCCCAGTTCCGCCGACAGACGTGAAGCGCTATCTGAACTCCTTCGATTCCGTGGATCACTTCGTTGATCTTGGTGGCGGCCAGGTCCATCTCATATTGCGGATCGTCGAAAGTCGAGCGCACGTCAGGGTCGACGAGCACACAGAGATGAGGTTCATCTATCTGAACCACGTCTACACCCGTCTTGCTCAGTTGCACCAGCTCCTCGTGGAGAATTGGCACCAACGCATCGATGAACTCATCCCTCGTCGGGTACGCCTTTACCGATAGCTCCGGATCCCAGAGTCGCTCACCCAACAGATACGGTGACGGCAAGCAAACCTTAGTCATCCTATCCGTGAGTTTGAGCAGTCGCCGGGCCTCCCCGGCAGCAAGACCGGGACTACGCACTTCCATAGGCTCGGTGACGGTAATGCCCCACCTTCCGTTTCGGGGGTCAGGACT
>Ga0114996_10003034_pt1 | contig 21181 bp, 17 predicted proteins | sample ArcticOcean_MG_C_4_FD_87039 | JGI IMG/M metagenome (GOLD analysis project Ga0114996, IMG submission 87039) | Marine microbial communities from western Arctic Ocean - ArcticOcean_MG_CB4_134 | ecosystem: Environmental > Aquatic > Marine > Oceanic | place: Arctic Ocean: Canada Basin | collected... | reverse complement strand
ACCTGAGTAAATGAGGTTGCCGCACACCCCAATGGCGGACAGGCGAAACCTTGTGAATACGTCTGAAGCAAAGTAATCGTAGACCTGAAGGCTGCCGGTGCCTGCATGGATGCAAACCGGCATGTCCAGCTTTTCAGCGACTTCGTAGAGCGGGAAGAAGTAAGAGTCGGTGGGGAGACGGAAGTTCTCCGTGCCGTGCATCATGAAGGCGCAGGCTCCGTGGTCCTTGGCCCACTTCAACTCCTCAATTGCGGCGTCGAGGGTCATATAAGGAAGCACGGCGGCCCAACGAAGGCGGCCCTTGCCTCTCTCATAAATGTCAGCCAACCAGCGGTTGTAGCCTCTGGTAATTGCAAGCTCAACCTCTGCCCGATCCGTAAGAGCGCGTAGAAGCAGGGTTGGGTAGAGGATCTGAGTGTCTACGTTTAGCTGATCCATGTGTGCCAGCCGACCTTCAATATCGGTCATCTCCCGAGCCTCTTTGGTCGTGTTATACCCGATGTTTTGGAGCTGGTATGTCCTATCCTCGATGCGCCAGAAGGAACCGGGCCCGCCGCGTTGGTCAACGGCTATGGGTGAGAATTTCTTATCCTCTGGCAGGATATGCGTCCATGTTTCTTCTGTTTCAATTACGTGGGCGTCAGCGTCGATAGTACCCATAGGAACAGCCTCCTTGGCCTTGTAGGGAGCTCACTGCTCCGCTGCTGTGGGAAATGTAGCCCCGCGGGCGTTTCTCGTCAATGATGGGTAGGAGAGTAAAGCACCTTAGGTTTGGGCTTGGAGATGCGGGGACGCACTGCGAGGGCTACCTGCAGGTGGAGGCAGGCAACGAGTGACGAGATTTTTGGTGAGCAAGATTTCTCGTCGCTGCGCTCTGTCGAAATGACAAGGGAGGGCCGCTCCGGCGAAAAGACAAAGGGAGGAGCGACTACCCGATGTGCCATAAGGGCGTTTAATCAGGACAGGGCTGGCATCACCTTGCTAGCGAACAACTCGGCTGAAGCCAATATCTCTTGCTGGGTCAGATCACCGAAGGCGAACTGCCCAACCACATAATTGGCCCCCGTCTGAGCGATCTGAACGCCCAGCGCCTTCGCCACGGTCTCGGGCGAGCCTGCAATTCCCTGACCTACCTCGCAAACGGTGTCGAAGTCCCGGGGGCGCGGATGCGTTGCTGGCTTGTTGTAGGCCACGGACAACCGCGTGAAGCTGTCGTGCCACTTGAGATAGGCGCGGCGGGCGATCACCATTGCTGCCTCGTCGGTATCTGCCACCACAACGAAGCGGGCGATACCCAGCAAAGGCAGTTCCGCGTCGCCGTTTTCTTGTTGCCACACCTCACGGTACTTATCGAAGCAGAGGGTGGCATCCGCTGGAGCGTCGAGGCTGATGCAGTTGAAGCCTTGGCGCGCCACCCGGTCCGCGCTCTCTGGCGAGTGAACGCCGTACCAGAGCGCTGGATGGGGCTTTTGTATTGGCTCAAGCTCCATGGGGACTTTGTCGAAATTGTAGTGCTCTCCGTGAAAATCAAGGGTCTTTTCCGTCAGCCCCATAAGAAGCACCTCAAGATTTTCCGCATATGTCTTCTGCGCTGAGGCCGGGTCCGAACCATAGAAGCTCATTTCAACTGGCGACGAACCGCGCCCCAAGCCAACGTCAAGCCGCCCCCCACTCATCTGGTCGAGCATGCAGATCTCTTCAATGAGCCTCAGCGGGTGATAGAGCGGCAGGATGTAGATCATGGGGCCGAAGCGAAGCCGCGTGGTGCGTTGGGCGATGGCGGAGAGGAAGACGCTGGGCGATGGCGCCATGCCGATCGGCGTCGAGTGATGCTCGGCGACATGGTAGGAATAAAACCCCAGTTTGTCGTACGCCTCAATGATCCGGAGGCGCGCTTCGTAGTAGTCCCTGGGGGACGGGTTGTTCCGGTCAAGATGGTCGAAGATACCGAATTTCATAGTCTGCTCATGTGCTTCGGTCGGTGTAGGCTTCATGGAATTCTACACGTTCGGGGGAAATTGGTCTCCAGCGCGACGAAGGCCCCGGAGATTTCCGGGGCCTTCGTTGTCTCAAGCGCCGTTCCAGCAAGGAAATGCTGACTAATCGTCCTTTTCTTGCGCTAAGAAGCTGGTACAGCCTCTCCCGCTGGGGTGAGGACGAACCAGACTCCACCCACGTTTTGACCTACGGTGTCGCCGGGCTTGGCGTCGATGGCGAAGTAGTAGAGGGGCAGGTCGTTGTAAGTCACCTGCACCGTGCCGTCATCGCGAGTGATTGTGCCCAGGAGCGCGCCGTCGGCGGCATCCATGGCCGTTGGATCGCCATTGGTCAGAAGCGGCGGCCAGGCCAGGGCGCATCCGCCTGAGCAATTGGAGGTGTTAGCCGCATCGTTGGTGAAGAGATACAGAGATCGGCCGGAACGGTCCGCGAGGATAGTGCCCAGCCCGGCATCATCCACCGTCTTCACCGCGGCGTTGTTTTGGACTGGACCGCCGTATGTCGACACTCCAAACCAGACATTGTTGGCGTCTTGTCCATTTGCGTCGCCGGGCTTGGTGTCCAAGAAAAAGTAGTACAGAGGCCAACCGTTATACGTCACCTGAGTCGAGCCGTCGGCTCGTGCTGTCGTTCCAAGCCGTGCTGCCGTGACCCCTTCTCCCGCGACGGGGTCGCCAGCTGTCAGGAGGGGAGGCCATGCCCGGGCACCACCATCGTTGCAATTGCTTGTGTTGCTCTGGTCCACGGTGAACAGGTACTGGGTGCGTCCCGATTGGTCAACGAGGATGTTGCCCAAGTCAGCGTGCTCGGCAATATTAACGACTGCGTTGGTCTGGATGGGCCCACCAGCAATTGAAACCACGTACCACACATCGCCAACATCCTGGCCGGCAACGTCTCCAGGCGCCTCGTCATTGACGAAGTAGTAAAGGGGCCATCCGTTATAGGTAACCTGTGTTGTGCCATCGTCACGCGTGATGGTCCCCAGGCTGTTCGTCAGTGCGCCTGCAATGACGGCCGGGTCACCAACGGTCAACAGGGGTGGCCATGCGCCTGCACAGCCTCCAGAGCAGTTGGACTTGCCAAGCTCGTCCCTAGTAAACAGATAGAGTGACTGGCCCAGACTGTCGACCAGCATTGTGCCCAGGTCTGGATGCATTACCGTCGATATGATCGCGTTGCTGTGAATGAGCATACCGGCTGCACCAGCCGGGCCGGTCTCACCCTGCGCCCCAGTGGCTCCCGGGCCACCCACTTGACCTCGGGGACCCTCCAGACCTGCCCGGCCGTCATCGCCGGCCGGGCCTTCCGGGCCTGCAAGGCCCGCTGGACCACGATCGCCAGACGCCCCGGCGGGGCCGGCTTGGCCTTCAGCTCCCCTAGAGCCGGTGTCCCCGGCACAACCTGCCAAAAACAAGGCCAGTGCTCCAATAATAACTAGTGACAACATGCCTTTGCGTGCCATCGAGTCTTTCCTCCTGCGCATCGTCTGAAATATGCGTGAAATATGCGTTCTGTTGCTACAGACGCAATGCCTGATGCGGGGAAATTGGGACATTGGATCAACAAGTGTCTGTAAGGCACATCGAAACCTCGCGAAGATCACACCATCCCTGGTGAAGCGCACACCAGCTCCCCTCAACAATGAACCCTGCCATGGCGGTTGGACTCCATCGAACGCGTGGGAAGTAAACGGTGAGGGGCCGGAGAGACTCGCCCCTAGGCGCAGTCGCGGCTATAATCGCAAACCAATCGGAGGGGCCACTTCTTAGGCCCCTGGCGAACACAGCAGGAAGAGCCACATGACGGTTACGTTTTCGGTTCCAATTATCTGACCTGAGACTAGAGTGCAAATGGACGTGGTAGGGAAATCGATACGCCGCCCGGACGCGGCTGAGAAGGTAACGGGCCAGGCCACCTACACCGGAGACCTTGAGGTTGCGGGTATGGCGCACGCCAAAGTGTTGCCGTCGCCGTACCCGCATGCCCGCATCGTGCGCATCGACGCTAGTCGCGCTCGTGCCCTCTCCGGCGTCTTCGGCGTTGTCACGCGTCACGAGTTGACCGACATAGAGCCCTACTACGGGTCCGACGTAAAGGACCGGCCAATCGTCGCTATCGACAGGGCTCGTTATGAGGGTGAACCGGTGGCCGCCGTAGCTGCTGTGGATCTGGCCACCGCCGAGGCGGCGCTGGAACTCATCGACGTGGATTACGACGTGCTGCCCATCGTGGCCGCCATCGACGACGCCCTCAACCCGATGTCTATATCGCTCCATGAGTCGAACCTGTGCCACGAGGCCCACTACGAGTGGGGCGATGCCGAGCAGGGTTTCGCCGAGGCGGACCACGTCTTTGAGGACACCTTCACCTTTCCCATGGTCTACCACTATGCGATGGAGCCTCACACGGTTATCGCACATTACGACGAGACGGGCATCAGGGTGTGGACCGCGGCGCAGCACCCCTTCCTGATACGCAACGAACTGGCTCGCCTCTATGGGCTGCCGCTGAGCAAGGTCCAGGTCACCATCCCCTACGTCGGCGGTGGCTTCGGCTCCAAGTCCTACATCCAGCTTGAACCGCTCGCCGTCGCTTTGAGCCGAGAGGCGCGGCGTCCCGTGAGGCTTGCCTTTTCCGTGGAGCAATCCGCCAGGACAGTACGCAGGCACTCGGCACGGCTTACCTTGAAAACGGGAGTGCGCAAGGACGGCAGCTTCGTGGCGCGCGACTGCAAGATTTACATGGACGCAGGCGCCTACACGGACAACAGCAAGCGGGTGACTGCCCGCTGCGCCGACCGGATCCCAGGGCCATACAAGTGGCCCCACATCACCGTTACGTCGCAGGGCCTGTTCACCAATACGGGCCCGGCGGGTTCCTTCCGGGCACTCGGTGGCCCGCAGGCCGCCTGGGCCAGCGAGTCCCAGATCGACATCATTGCTGCCGGTCTCAACATGGATCCATTGGAGCTACGCCTCAAAAATGTCGCCGCGCCTGGCGAGATGATCCGCCATGACAAGAATCCCCTGGACGCCGATGTGGCTACGGGGCTGCAGAAGGCCGCCGAGTTTGTCGGCTGGGAATGGCCGAGGCCAAAGGAGCAACCTACTCAGGACGGCAAGAGACGGGGCGTCGGGCTTGCCTGCTCGGTGCTTAACTCCGGCGCTTCCCCGACCTCGACGGCTCTGGTACGGCTCCACGCCGACGGAAGCGCCACTGCTATGGTGAGCACTGTCGAGATCGGTCAGGGATCGCGAGGAGTCATGGCCCAGATCGCGGCCGAGGAGTTGGGCATCGACCTCGACAAAGTGGCGGTGGTGGCCTCCGATACCTCAACTGTCCCCTACGACCGGTCCACGGGCTCAAGCCGGTCCACAACCCTCGTGGGCCTGGCCGTGCAATTGGGGGCCAAAGAGGTGAAGCAACAACTTTTGGACCTGGCGGCGAAGCACTTCGAAGCGCCTGTCGATAAACTATCGACCAAGGAAGGGAGCGTCGTGTTCGGCGAAGAGGGCGTGACCTACGCGGCCCTCATCAGGCAGATGTTCGGCGGCCCGGCAGGGGAACTGATGGGGAGAGGGTACGTGACTCCGCAGGCACAGGGCCGCCTCAGCGGACTGCCGGTGTTCTGGGAGATGTCCGTCTTCGCCGCGGAAGTTGAGGTGGACGAGCGCGTCGGCACCATCCGGGTTCTGCGACTGGTTTCAGTTGCAGATGTTGGCAAGGCCATTAACCCCAAACAGGTCGAAGGCCAGGATGAAGGCGCCGCCATGCAAGGCATTGGCCACACGCTCTTTGAAGAGCAGGTCTATGAGGACGGCAGGCTTCTCAATCCCAACCTCATCGACTACCGTGTGCCCACGTTTGAGGAGTTACCGGAGGACTTCGAGACCATTCTTATCGAAAACGAGGATGGCCCCGGTCCCTTCGGAGCCAAGGGTGCGGGCGAGGGCGGAATCGTTGCCGTGGCCGCGGCCATTGGGAACGCCGTCTATCAGGCTACGGGAGTCCGCATCAAGGACTTGCCGCTGACCCCAGAGCGGGTTTGGCGTACGCTGCAGCGAGACGGGAAGGGGTAAGCCCGTGCCTGGTGTAACACATTTCCAATTCAGCGGAGGGGAGGGCCCTTATGAACCAACCAGCTAGGCAGATAGTTGATGGACTAGATAAGACGAAGCTGCATTTCATAGACATTGATGGCGTCCGCACCCGCTACTACGACGATGGAGACGGAGAGCCGCTGGTGCTGTTCAGCGGCGGGCAATTCGGCTTTCCGTTTATCTACTCGTTGGACCACTGGAGCCTGAACCTTCCAGGGCTAGCAAAGGATTTCCGGGTCATTGCTGTAGACAAGCTGGGGCAGGGCCACACAGCGAACCCCCTGTCCAACGAGGACTACACCTTTGACGCCGTTGTGGACCATGCGTACGGGTTTATTAGGGCTCTTGGTTTGGAGAAGGTCAGTATTGCCGGCCACTCTCGGGGAGCATTGTTGGTGGCCCGGCTGGCGCTGGACCACCCGGAACTGGTGAAGAAGCTGGTACTCGTTGATACCTCAACGCTGTCACCTGAAACCAGCATGTTTCCTTCCCTTGATTGGTACAACAGGTTGCCGTTGCCTGACGGTCCGCCCTCCAGGGAGAACGTTCAGACGGAGGTGTGGAATCAGGCTTACAACAAAGAGACGGTTACTGAATCGCTGGTCGACCGTTTGTTAGACATCGCCCGGTTGCCTACGTTTCAGGAAGGGATCGACCGGATGACAGAGGTGGGGCCAACAGTCTACGCACCAAACATAGACAAGCTGCGCAGACAGACAGTCAAGGACATAGACGAGCGAGGCTTTTCCATGCCCACCATGCTCATCTGGGGCTACAACGACCGGTCAGCGCCGCTCCCGCTTGGCCAACGCCTCTTCGAGCGCCTGGTGGAGAAGACGGCGGAGACGGAGATGCACATCCTTAACCATGCAGGGCACAACTCCTATCGGGAGCAACCGGAGGCGTTCAACCGGCTGGTGCGGGGGTTCTGTCTGGAGTAGGGGCCGGCGGATTGGGCCACGCAACGACCGGCAAAGACGCTGCCGCCAATCCCTTGCCAAGCAATTGAAATGTGTTTACTATGAAAGTACACACTTACGGAGCAAGGAGGAACAGCTATGCCGAACTATGTCGTGATCTACCACGCCAATGAATCAGCGATGGAGCAGATGAGCGGCGCCACCCCAGAGCAGATGGCGGAAGGTATGAAGCCCTGGATGGATTGGGCAGCCAAATGTGGCGATGGGTTGGTCGACATGGGCACGCCGCTGGGAGGCGGCCAGAGGCTCAGCCAATCGGGAAGCGCAGCGAGCGATAAGGGAGTGGTGGGATACTCGATTCTCCAGGCAGAGAACATGGACGCCGCCAAGGCGCTGCTTGCCGGACACCCTCACCTAGGGTGGAACGTCGGCTGCGACATAGAGGTTCACGAGTCCTTTGCCATACCTATGTAGGTGGCGCTACCAACACGGGCCCTGAAAGCCGGGTATCGATGCTCCGCCCTAGCTAAACAAGTAGCACAACGAAGAAGGCCCCGCCTTGATAGGCGGGGCCTTCTTTTATTCTCAAGTAGTGGTCGGGGTGAGAGGATTTGAACCTCCGACCTCCGCATCCCGAACGCGGCGCGCTACCCCTGCGCTACACCCCGACAACCCTTCAACCTTACGGAACGGCCCCGCCCTCGTCAAGACTGCAATGCCATGCTGCTGCTTTACAGGAGGCCAAGGCTAGGCTACTTTGGCGTCGCTCCACAAAACAGGGGGAGGTGTCGCATGGCGCTATTGGACGGTAAGGTCGCCATTGTTACGGGGACGGGGCCTAACATTGGAGGGGAGATCGCCAGGGCACTGGCCGCCAAGGGCGCCAAGGTCGTCTGCGTTGACCGTGATTTGGACCGGGCAGAGGCAGCGGCAATTCAGGTAAGAGAGGAAGGGGGCGAAGCGCTAGGTGTCGGGTGCGACATTACTGACCCGGACGAGGCTAAACGGGCTGTGCAGGAAGCGGTTGCAACGTACGGCCGTGTAGACATTTTGGTGAATAATGCCGCCATCACGCACCGAGAAACCATCCTGGACTCCCCCTTCGAGACCTGGCAGCGGGTTATCGCCGTCATATTGAACGGTTCGTTTCTCATGAGTCAGAACGCTGCCAATCAGATGGTAAGCCAAGGTGAAGGCGGTGCTGTCGTCAACATTGCCTCCACATCAGGCCACATGGGGACGAAGGCGGGCATCGCCTACGCTACGGCCAAGGCTGGCATCCTGAACTTCACCCGCTCCATGGCCCTCCAACTTGCCGAACACAACATTAGGGTGAACTCAGTAACGCCTACCCAGACCGGGATTCCAGTGGCCGGCGGGAAGTCCCGTTGGGAGGGACCGCCCCCAGACAACATCCCTCGCGGCCGTTGGGGCAAGCCCAGCGACCAGGCCCAAGCAGTCTTGTTCCTCGTTTCGTCGAACGCCGACTTCATCACGGGAACCGACTTGAAGGTGGATGGCGGGGTGACCGCTGGCCTGGCAGGGGGTTAGGGGATAAACCAAACAGGAAAAGGCCTGGGTTTTCGAACCCAGGCCTTTTCTTTTGACACGTCGTTTGATGCGTTCGTTCGAAAGAATTCGCTACAGCGGAGCGACCAGGATCTCCTCCCGTGGGAAGTGGTCGATGATTTCAGCGCCGTCCTTTGTTATGACCAGCATGTTCTCAAGGCGCACGCCGCCGACCCGGTGTTCGCCTTCGCGACTCTCCACCGCCAGGCACATACCTTCCTCAAAGACCTGCGGGAAGTCGAATGACCAGGCCCTGTTGATGATGGGGTAGTCGTAGGAACCGCCCTGGGCCAAACCGATGCCGTGCCCGACCTCGCTAGCGAGAACCTCCATCTCATCCTTGTAACCCCACTTGCTGGCAGGTGGGAAGTGCTTGGCCGCATCAGCAGTCGTCTTGCCCGGCTTGATCTCGTCGATGATGGCGTCGAGGCGGTCCCTTAGTTCCTTGTACCAGTCCTTCTCTTTCTGTGTCGGTTCGGCCGCTACCTTGAAAGTGCGGTACGTGCAGGTCCGGTAGCCCTGGTAAGTGACCCCGCACAAGGAACCGTAGACAAGATCACCACTTTGGATGATGCGCCCAGTGTTGGCGAAACCCCGGTCAAAGCCCAAGGGGCCACTGCGCCAGCCACCGGTGACAGGATTGTCGGCGCCTGCCATCAAACCCTGGTAGGAGGCGATGGCGCCAATTTCGACATCGGTTACGCCCGGCTTGAGGCTTTCCCAGACTTTGAACCACATACTTTCGACGATCGCGGCGACGTGCTTCATGCATTTGATCTCGTCAGGGCCCTTCACAGCGCGCGCTTCGAGCATGAGCGAGTGGCTGGTCATGAGGTTCGTGATGCCGGCCTCACGGAGCGCCTCATTGGCAAAACCGTCAAAGCCGTTGATGCCGATCTTCTCTCCCAACAAGCCCCTGGCTTCCAACTCGCTCTTGATGCCGGCGGCGAAGATTTTGGCTTGGTAGCGTGAGGCATCAACTCCAGGCGCCGCAACCAGCCAGGCTTGTGCAGGCCGCCACTCTTTGATCCACGGGGCCTGATCCGGCATCTGGTGGTACCAGCCATCGTGCTCGAAAAGGATCGGGTCGTGTTCGGCGAAGAAAAGGGTGTAGCGGACCATGGGGTGGGGGTAGCCGATTGTGCCGGTCAGGTAACGAATGTAGTTGGGGCTGGCTTCAAGAAGCGCCGCTACCCCGTGCTTCCTCATCGTCTGGCGGGCTCGCTCGACGCGGTACTCGCGCATTCGTTCGACGTTGAACCGTTCTTGCCAGTCTGCAGTCAAATCACCGTGAGTCAGTCCGGAGCTTGTAATGGGCATCGCTTATCTCCTAAGTACGGGGTTCGGGTTCGACTAGCCGACCTGGTATACAAAGATCATGTTGGTGCCTTCCGGCTGGTTGCTGCCTGGCACCGAGACATACGGCTCCGTCGACTCGACGAGCCGCCATGCCCCTGATCCCTCCAATTCCTCCTGCTTTTCTTTGAAGCCGCCGCCATGATACACGTCAGTACGCACCGTAAAAACGATGTGTCCTCCTGAACGAGTTATGCGTAGCAGTTCGTCGAAGGAGCTAGGAGGGGCGTGCCCGCCCACAAGCGTCCCAACGCAGACCACCGAGCCGAAATGGCCGCTCGGGAAGTCTAGTGGTTCGCCCAAGGCCGCTTGCTTGAGGCCAGAGTAAACGCCTTTCCGTTCCGCTACATCGAGCATACCCTGCGAGATGTCCAGCGCCGTGATGTCCTGGTATCCCAGAACTGAAAGGACTTCACCCATAATGCCTGTGCCTGCGCCAGCGTCCAACAGGGGTGAGCCGTCTTTGGCGACGTAGCGGCCAACCATGCCTGCGACGATGCCTGGAGAGCGGTAGCCGTACGATTGCAGGTCAGCGTCGTAAGCCTCGGCCCACAGATCATAGCGAGAGGTTACTTCTTCGTTGTTTTTGGACGAGATTACCCAGTTCACCCGGGCATCTTTAGCCGGTAGCGTCATGTGCTTCTCCGAGGGTTTCCCAATGCGGGTGCAACATACCGAGGATAAGGGGGTATGTCAAACCGCAAGAAGGCTTCGCAACTCGGCATAATCGAGCCCGCAGCAAGGGGTTGGTATGGCGCTCGATTGTGGGGCATTCGCCTAACCGGGTCGGCAGATGTCGATGTCGTTGGATGGCTGCGGGGGGCGTTCAGTTGAACGCCCCTACGATGGTGCCCGTTGAGGGAGGCAAAACTATTCAGCCACCCAGGAAGCGAGGACAGCTTCAATGTCATCGTGGGCCGGACTTCGGCCGCTTTCCATGGGAATCCACTCCGCGGACTTGGCCTTGCCGGAAGCGTAAATGTTTCTTTCCGTCATGACCTCGATGATTTCATTCTTGGCGGGGTCGCGGACCGTGCCCAGAGGATCGCCTCCGTCTTCCACAACTTTCATCTGCTCTTCCAACAGTTTCCGGTACATGATGATCCCTCGGTCGGATTCGCCGAGGTGCTCCAGGTGCCTAGGGCTGACATCTCCCTGAACAATCCACACCAGCTTGTCCTGGTCAATGACGTGTTTATTCGGCGGGTCAAGCTCACCCAATTGGTTATACATCGACACGTAGCGGTAGGGCACCTGCTCTTGTTGGGGTGCTTTGTGACCTGCTGCCGGTCTATAGATGTATATGGTCAAGTGGAGCGTCGTGATGTCGTCAACGGGGACGCGATACTGAAGGTCAAGCCAGGAGTCAACATTTCCAGGGCCGAGCAGAATCTGTGGGAACAACACGGGATGCCCATGAGTCCAGCTGCTGTCCTGCTCTGTTTGGCCCTCTATCAGCCGCCGCTTGAAAACGCCGTACTCGAAGAGGTCAAACCCTATCTTCGTGTGTTTGATACCTGGAGGAAACGACTGCCCTAGCTTTCCCTCCATTCGCTCTTGGAGATAGTTAGTGTAGTGGTAGTGAAGCCACTCTGTGTGGACAGGGTCCAGAGAGTTCTCCATGCATTGAAGCCAGTTGCAGGGCAGCTCCGAGACAACAATCTCTCTCACCGCATTGTCCCAGACCAAGGGTGCCCACCGGGGAAGGAGTGGGGCGGGGTCGGGTCCCATGTAGACAAAGACCATACCCGCAAGTTCCTGTGCGGCGTACGCCTTCAACTTGATCTTATCCTTGAAACGGCTCTCCGGCCGCACCGTTTCCTCAAAGGGCTGCTCAACGCACTGCCCAGTTTCGTCGTAGAGCCAGCCGTGATACATGCAACGCAGGCCGTTATGCTCAGGAATGCCGTAGGCCAAATTGACGCGACGATGTGCGCAGTAACGGTCAATGACACCTAGAGTGCCACTCCTGTCCTTGTAAAGGACGAGGTCCTCACCGAGCAGGCGGATTTCCTTCGTAGGGTTCTCATCCAACTCAGCTGCTGCTGCAATGGGGTGCCAATAACGCCGCATCAGCGATCCCATCGGAGTGCCCGGCCCCACTTGTGTCAGGGTTTGATTATCTTCTTTGGTTAGCATCGAATAACACGCCTCCATAGAGTCGCTTGGGCCGTTGTCTGAGAGAGATGGTTCCTAAGCGTCGCTCCTTAGCGTCGCTCCTTTTGGGATTTTGCCACGGGAGCGCTCCCCTCTGTCAAGCGACATCTGAACCTACATCTACTAATGCAGGCCATCGCTTGACGCCTTTTGACCCGCGTGCCAGAATCGCGCCACTAGCAATCACGAGCGGAGGAGGAGGACGTATGGCTACGGACCTGGTTATCGACGCCGACGGCCACTGTATGGAACCGATTGATGACCTTACGCCGTGGATGCCCAAAGAGTTTCATGACAGAGCGCCCGTAGTTTTTAAGGACAGAACCGGGGCAAGTGCAACCTACATAGAGGGCCGTTTGAGTTCCAAACATGGACCTCTCGGACCCGGTGTTACCGGTCCCTTCGCCCCTCACATCAAGGGCGGTAGGCCAGGGGAACACGATGCCGTACAACGCCTGCCCGACATGGACCAAGAAGGCGTGGACGTCGCCATTGTGTTTGGTACGCCGATGGCGCTTGGCGTGAACGGTCTGGCCGACAAAGAGTTGGCTGCTGTCCTATGCCACGCGGTCAATCGCTGGCTCACGGAGGAGTACCTCAGCGTGGACCCCATTCGGTTGAAGGGAGTCGGCTTGATCCCTGCCCAAGACCCCTCTGCCGCAGTCAAAGAACTGGAATGGCTTGCCCAAAGCCGCAAGAGCGGCATCGTCACGGCCATGCTTCCGGTGAACGTCTATGGCATCAACCTTGGAGACCGAAGATTCGACCCCATTTACGAGGCCGCTCAGGACGCCGGGATTCCGTTGTCCGTCCATCCTCAAACGGGCCACGACGGGCAGTATGGGGTATGGGGCACGATGGGGGCGGGCAGCGAACGCATGGAAAAGTACAGTTACGTTCACATGACAGCGTTTCCCTTCGAGCCCATGATCGCCATGATGCACATGATCGGGGAAGGGGTATTTGACCGCTTCCCACGCTTGAAGGTCGCTTATATGGAAGGGGCCTGCGGCTGGCTGCCGTTCTGGGCGGAAAGGCTGGACGAGCATTTCCACAAGCTGCGGCCCCAATGGCCAGACTGCCAGAGGCTACCTTCAGAGATCATCAAGGGCGGCCAGATTTCCCTTACATGCGAGCCTGAAGAGGGAACCCTCCCCTACGTTCTGGACAACATCGGGCAGGAGGTAGTCATGTATGCCTCTGACTACGCGCACTGGGACAGCGAGTTTCCCCACTCGGTGGACAACCTTGTTGCTATCAAGGGGCTAAGGGAAGACCAGAAGAAACGAGTTCTAGGCGCTAACGCTGCCAAATGGTTTGGCCTCGGCGATGGCGAGCTACCAGCTTCCTCGGTCTACTTCGGAAAGGCGGAGGTCGCCGCGGGCTAAATGCAATTTTGCCCGGCTTTGAACATTGGAGTAGACTGTCCGCGACCTTGATGTAGGATCGCACAAACCATTGCTGCTGCATGCCCAAACCTCATGTAGGCCGCCTGTGAGAGCGTTCCCGTTGAGGAATTTGAGCACGAGGAGTGCTGCATGAGGATCTACGTAGGAAATCTCGCATACGGCATCACGGACCAGGAGCTCGAGGAGGCTTTCGCCCCCTTCGGCCAAGTGGAGTCTGCCCAAGTTGTGACCGACCGCTACTCTGGAAGGTCAAAGGGCTTCGGGTTCGTCGAGATGGCGGACAAGGAGCAGGCTGAGGCGGCCATTGCTTCGCTCAACGCCAAGGAGTTGAGCGGACGGGCGCTGACTGTTAATGAGGCTCGTCCCCGGCCGGAGCGGTCCTTCGGCGGCGGCGGTGGTGGTGGCGGTGACTCTCGCTGGTAGGCCACAACTGGACATCCGGCTTTGATACAACAGAAAAGCGATTGGCAAGTACCCCAGGGATTGACCCTGGGGTACTTGCTTTCCCAATGAAGGCGAGTGTCTTGATTAGTTCAATAGTAGTAGTATGTCGCAACTGTTCATGGAAGGGACGCCGATTAAGCCCAATGTGGACGGAAGGCCTACAAGCCAAAGGCTGCAGGTGCGTATACCGGAACGCCGTAGCTGCACTGGTATGTTTATCGTAGCGCGGCAACGTAGCGTGATGAGGCCTGGGCCCTTGACCGGGGCCCTCGGCGCTGAATGGAGGAGTCATGGGCTGGATTGACGCGGACGCTCACGTCGTTGAAGGACAGCACACATGGGATTACCTTGACCCCTCGGAGCAGAAGTATCGGCCTACTCTCTTTGATATCAACCCAGGCTCCAGCAAGGGTGGTTGGTACATTGACGGAAAAATCAGAGGCCTGTTCTTCGGTGACCCCAATGAGGAGCAATTCAAGGAGATTGAGGGGTTCTGGGGCAGGAATATGGCAACCCCTAAGGCGAGCCGTGAAGCCCGCGACCTTGAGGCGCGCCTCCGCCATATGGACGAATTGGGAATAGACACCCAAATAGTCTATCCATCAATATTTCTTGACCAGTGTGCCGACCGGACTGCCGTTGATGTAGCACTGTGCGGAGCTTACAACCGCTGGCTCGCCGACGTCTGGAAAGAGACCAAGGGCAGAATTCGATGGATGGCCGTGCTGCCTTTCTCTAGCATCCCCGATGCTCTCGACCAGATGGATTTCGCCAAGGCCCATGGGGCCTGCGGCGTTTTCATGCGTCCAATTGAAGGGACCAAGCTGGTCAACCACCCGGACTTCTTCCCCGTCTATGAGAAGGCCGCAGGCTGGAACTGGCCCATCGGCCTGCACCAGGCCAACGGCAATGCCAACATCGTGGACTTCTTCTCAACGCCTGATGGTAACCGTGAGTTTTTCAATCAATACCGGATTTTCAATGTTGGGGCCTTTTTCCTGGTCATCCAGGCTGGGCTCACCAAGGTGTTCCCTGGCCTCAAGATAGGATTCATTGAAACGGCGGCATCATGGGTGCCATGGGTCACTATGGAGCTAGAATCGAGAAGGAAGATGGTGACTACAGGGTTCTCCGATAACCTTCTCCGAGAATACGACCTCTTTGTTACCTGTCAGAGCGGCGACGATGTTCCCTACCTAGTAAGCCGCGGTTACGGCGACAACCTTATGATCGGGACCGACTACGGCCACGTGGACGCATCTACAGAGTTGGATGCCCTCAAGGTCATGGCAGAGGGGCAGGCCCTGACCGAGGAGCAAGTCCGCAAGATCGCTGAGGACAACGCGAGGGTCTTTTACGGCATCGCTTAGCTGTTATTTGTGATTTGGTTAGCATAAGAGACTTGGGAGGTTTCCCATGCTGCTCGAAGATAAAGTTGCCATCGTGACAGGAAGCGCCCAAGGAATAGGGCGCATTTACGCACTACGCCTAGCCGAAGAGGGCGCCAAGGTCGTCGTTACCGACGTGGACGACCCAGAACCGGTCGCTACTGAAATCGCGGAGAACGGCGGAGAAGCCCTTGCGGTGCGTTCCGATGTCAGTGACTTCGATAGCGTCAAGAACCTTGTCGCCCGCACCATCGACCGCTTTGGCCGCGTCGATATCTTGGTCAACAACGCGGCGATGTTCGGGAAGATACCCCCGCGCTCCTTTATGGATATACCCCCGGACGAATGGGATAGGGTCATGGAGGTAAACGTCAAAGGGCTGTGGTTGTGCGTAAAGGCGGTTTTCCCCCAGATGAAGGAACAGATGTCAGGGAGCATCATCAACATCGCGTCAACGATGGTATTGAAGGGTGGATCCCATCTGCTTCACTATGTGTCTTCAAAGGGAGCAGTGGTAGCCTTCACCCGGGCCCTGGCCCGGGAAGTTGGCGACTACGGAATCAGGGTTAACACAATTGCCCCAAGCCATACGCTCAGTGAAGCGGTTGTGAGGCTGGGCGGCCCTGATGTCGATAAGGGAACCATCCCCACGCGTGCCCTCAAGCGGAGTTCCTATCCAGAAGATATGGCAGGCACGCTGGTCTACCTCTCATCGCAACAGAGCGAATTCGTGACAGGCCAAATGCTCGTTGTGGACGGGGGAAGTTTCATGCACTAAGCCCTTCTTAACACACTGCTCCAGGCGTGCGATATAGGACAGGGGTTCTCAAGTTGGCGTCAGTCTGCTATCATAGAGGCTGTGACGTGCAGGACTGACATTGAGTGCAAATTCAGGGGACGCGGTACAAACGGCGTCTCCTTTTTTTATGTCTGGCCCTGCTTATGCCACTAATTCATAAGGAAGGTCCAGACCCATCGTTATTGCATCTAGAAACTCAGATCGTTTTTTCCGTGGCAACCGCGGCCGGTCAAATGGCTACTCCGGCCGACCATCCAACGACAGACCCCAAGCGCCTCGAATTCCTCCCACCGGCCCACTGACCCGGGACGTTCCCTTCGGAGACCTCTTCGTTTCCGCTCCCGTCGCGGAAGCCATTGAAGCCATGGGTTACACCGAGCCGACAGGAATCCAGGCCGAGGTTATTCCCTCGATGCTAGAGGGCAAGGACTTGGTAGGGCAGGCTCAGACAGGCACAGGCAAGACAGCGGCCTTCGGCATTCCGCTCTCAGAAATGATTGACACCCGCGAGCGAGGCGTCCAAGCCCTTGTCATGGTACCCACCCGGGAACTTGCACAGCAGGTCTCCAACGAGTTGCTGAAGTTGGGGCGCAGCCGGGGCATTCGAATATGCACCGTTTATGGCGGCCAGCCCATTGATCGTCAGATCAGGGAGTTGGACAGGGGAGTCAACATCGTTGTAGGGACGCCTGGACGTATGTTGGATCACCTGCGCCGAGGAACCTTGGACCTTGGCGAAGTGAAAATAGCAGTCCTCGACGAGGCTGACGAAATGTTGGACATCGGCTTCGCTCCGGACATTGAGTCCATCCTGGGCCAGACTCCCAGGGAGCGGCAGACGGTACTGTTCTCCGCCACCATGCCCAACACCATTCGCCGAATGGTCAGTAAGCACCTCAGGAACCCACTATGGGTTCGGGTTGGCGGTGACGCTCAGACCGTAGCGGCAGTGAAACAGATCTACTATGAGGTGGCTGTCCGCGACCGGAACGCCAGCCTTGAGGAAATCATTCGAGCAAAAGAGGAGGGGCAGACCCTCATCTTCTGCCGCACGCAACGAGGCGTGGAAAAACTAGCAACCTACTTGGACCAGCGGGGCTACCCGGTGCAGGCTATCCACGGGGGGCTCAACCAGTCCCAACGCAACCGTGCGATGCAGGCATTCATGTCAGGGAGTTGCGACCTGCTCGTGGCGACCAATGTGGCGGCTCGCGGGCTGGACATTCCAGCGGTGTCGCAGGTAGTTAACTACGACTCCCCCCAGAACATTGAGGAGTACCTGCACCGCATCGGCCGGACGGCCCGCATGGGGCGTGAGGGAGCTGCGGTGACGTTCGTTAGCGAATGGGACTACGAGGCGTTTGAGCCCATTCGGCGACATCTCGGGAAATTGCTGGAACGGGGTAAGCTCTCGATTTACTACCGCTAGAAACTCCAAATTGGAATAGTTGAGGAAGCCTCCAGGACACTAGGTGTCCTGGAGGCTTCTTGCTTGTTTTGCGTTTCGTATGGACCGGGGAAAGAGACAAGGGACCACTAGGGTTTGGAAGTGTACCCCCCCCCCGGCTGCTTAGAGAGGGGCCATGGACCGGGATTCAGGGACTAAACTTGACCCTCTATTGACAACTGACTGAATGTCATTCATGATATCTGCATCGCTTGTACAGGTGATCGCCATGACTAAAACACGCAGGACAGAGAGCGAGACGGTCCGTAGAGAACAAATACTCAACGCGGCCAGGAAAGTGCTCGACACGAAGGGCTATGACGCCACAACCGTCTCCGATATTGTGAAAGAGGCTGGCGTTGCCCAAGGCACCTTCTACCTCTACTTCGAGTCCAAGAAAGACGCTGTGATGGAACTGGGCCGGCAGGTGATGGGGGAAATGACACGCCGGCTGACTGCTGCCCAGAGATCCGACGCAACGTTTGAAGAGCAACTGCGGCTCGTCCTTAGGACTGGCTTTCAGGTAGCCGATCAAAACGCCGACCTCTGCCGGTTGATGCACGTCGGCGAAGAGTCGGCGGGCCGAAAGATCAAGCAGGCAGTGGGAGTGGCAGAGAATCCCTTTATGCTCAGCATGGTGGCAATGTTCAGGTCGGCCATAGAGCGGGGGGAGACTTTCATGTGCGACCCAGAGGTTGCAGTCAGGCTGCTACATCGGATGGTCGGGGGGGCGCTTCAGGAGGCCCACCTCTACGGAGACAAGGAAGATACCAAGTGCATCGCAGAGACCATGGAAGAACTCGTAGTTCGGGCCTTCGTAAAGCGCTAAACGGCGGGGTACGGCAGGCCGGTAGGCATCAAGCACTTATTTGGAGCATTGTTTCATGAACAAACCTACCTCGATTCTCTTCGATCGCTGGCCGCGTTTCGCTTTTAGGCACCCAAAGGTTTGCGAAGTGATGACTGATAATCAGTCATGCAGGGCGGTGAGGATGCGAAGGGCATCCAAGCGGCACATGCAGGAGGCAGTAATGAATGTCCACGAGGGTTGGTACGGACGCTGTAGAAACGGCAGAGCGAGTCTAGTTTTACATTGACATGACTGAGGGTCAGTCATCGTCGCATAATCTAATCAGAGAGACCAGGGAGGTCATCGTGAGCAGCAATGGCGTAGTCGTATCGCAGGAAATAGCAAAGTCTCGAAAGTATCGCCTTCGGTGGTGGACGCTTCTCGTCCTTTCAATCAGCTTGGTGCTGATCGCGGTGGACACCACGATTCTTAACGTGGCCATTCCCACTATACAAAGAGACCTTGGCGCCTCAGCGTCAGGGCTCCAGTGGATTGTTTCGTCGTACATATTGGTGTTCGCAGGGCTCCTCTTAACCTTCGGCTTCCTTGGCGATCGATATGGCAGAAAGCGCATGCTCCAAACGGGCATCGTCTTGTTTGCCCTGGCTAGCCTGGGAGCGGCCTACGCGCAAAGTACGGGCCAGCTCATAGCAGCAAGGGCGGCCATGGGAATAGCAGGGGCCATGATCATGCCGGCGACGCTCTCGGTGATCATAGACGTGTTTCCCCGGTCTGAGAGGGCCAAAGCGATAGGAATATGGAGCGCTGTTGCTGGCGTAGGCGTTCCGCTGGGGATGATCATCGGAGGCTGGCTGCTGGAAAGCTTTTGGTGGGGATCGGTATTCTTGATAAACCTGCCGATTGGCGGCGTGGTCGTGGCGGCAGGGGTGATGTTGGTGCCTGACAGCAAGGACCCCAAGCCTCGCCGGATCGACATCCCTGGTGCTGTGCTGTCGACCGGAGCTCTGTCCGCTTTGCTCTATGCGATCATCGAAGCGCCCAGCCGGGGTTGGACGGAACCATTGGTGCTGGCCACGTTTGCCGTAGCTGGTGTTTTGAGCGCTGCGTTCCTGATTGTGGAGAAGCGTGCTGACCAACCCATGTTGGATATCTCCCTGTTCAAGAACCTTCGACTGTCATCTGGAGCGGTGGCCATCAGCTTCTCCTTCCTCGTGATGATGGGGATGATCTTCCTGTTCACCCAGTATGTGCAGTTCGTACAGGGATACGGGCCTCTTCAGGCCGGGCTTCGCACCGTGCCCCTTGCCATAGGCTTCATGATCGGTGGTGGGTCCAGCGGGGCACTGGTGGGTAGGTTGGGCACCAAGAGCACGGTCACTGCGGGGCTGATTGTAATCAGTGTAGCCCTTGCTTCAGCGGCTCTATGGGATGTGTCAACGGCATTCCCGATCATCGCAGCCGAGCTAATCTTGTTGGGCTTTGGCATGGGCATCACAATGGCCCCAGCCACCGATGCGGTCATGGGAGCGGTGCCTGAAGAACACGCCGGAATCGGCTCAGCCCTAAACGATGTGACTCGTAACGTCGGTGGGGCGCTGGGCATCGGCGTCCTTGGATCGCTGTTTGGGTCCGTTTACTCTTCCAACGTGTCTGTCGCCGCTGCCGTCCTGACCGGGGACCTAGCGGCTGCAGCCCGGAACTCGATAGGCGCTGCCACCTCCGCCGCGGCAGACCTTGGAACTGAAGCTGGACTCACGCTTACAACGGCGGCCAACAATGCCTTCATGGACGGATTTGGCATCACCATGCTGGCGTCGGCAGCTCTGACCTTAGGGGGCGCCTTGTTCACCCTCAGGTACATGCCGACGAGGGATGTCCCTGAGGCCAAGGATATCCGCGCTCAGTTTGAACCGGAAACCGTCCGGACGGGCAACCTCGCACCCGTTCCCGTGCGGGTGAGGGTGGACCATATCGGGCGATAGTGTTCGCTTGAGGCAAGGCGGGAGAGAAGGGGCCGGTCTAACTGAGACCGGCCCCTTCTTGTGGGTGCGTCTCCATTCTGGCCGACCCATTGATCCCGGTTGCGACAGGGACATGGAGGTGATACAAGGAACCGGTTGGAGGTGGCTTCTGCCCGACCACCTGGAGGCGCATACCGACCAAGGAGATTGGCCTGAACAGCCTCGCCGAAGTTAAGCCCACCCGGGGTCCCGTTGCTATTTTCTCCGCCGTGGTCATAGGGATGACGGTCGGGGCCTTGAACCAGACCGTGGTAACAACGGCGCTACCGCGTATCGCCTCTGATCTTGGGGGCCTGGAAAACATGTCCTGGGTATTCACCTCGTTCATGGTCACCTCAGCTGCTACGCTCCCTATTTTCGGAAAGCTGTCCGATACCCACGGGAGAAAGCGCTTCTTTGTGGGCGGGATTGTCGTACTACTCATCGGTTCGGTGTTGGCCGGCATGTCCCAAAGCGTGACTCAGCTCGCAATCTATCGAGGCGTGCAGGGAGTTGGCTCCGCGGCATTGCTGGCGAACTCAATGGCAATCGTTGGGGAGCTGTTCCCACCCTCTCAGCTTGGAAAGTGGCGGGCGATAAATCAGGCGGTAATGACGCTTGCTGCAGCAGCAGGGCCCTTGGCCGGAGGCTTCATCAGCGACCACCTTTCTTGGCAGTGGGTTTTCTACCTAAACGTTCCTGTGGGCATAGTCGCTATTGTCGTCGCGGTGCTCGTCATGCCTCCATTTCGGAACCGGAATATTCAGCATCGCGTGGATT
>Ga0114996_10003029_pt1 | contig 21190 bp, 19 predicted proteins | sample ArcticOcean_MG_C_4_FD_87039 | JGI IMG/M metagenome (GOLD analysis project Ga0114996, IMG submission 87039) | Marine microbial communities from western Arctic Ocean - ArcticOcean_MG_CB4_134 | ecosystem: Environmental > Aquatic > Marine > Oceanic | place: Arctic Ocean: Canada Basin | collected... | reverse complement strand
CATGATCGTCGGGCATATCGGCCCCGTCGAGCTCGCCGCGGTCGGCTTGGGCTCGTCACTCTATATCGTCATCGCCATCTTCGGTATCGGCTTGGTGACAGCCCTCGATCCCCTCGCATCCCAAGCCATTGGTGCGGGCGATCCCGTAGCAGCAAAGCGTCATTTTCGACACACGACCAGGCTCTCCGCGATTCTTACGCTCCCGCTCTCCATACTCATACTCCTGCTCTACGTACCCATGGACTCGTTTATTACGGATGCTGACCTCATCCGGGAGGCCTTCTATTACACGCTCGGACGGCTGCCGGGGCTCTTGCCCTTCCTGCTATTTATCGCGTACCGGAGCTATCTCCAGTCCCTCGGGACCACCCGGGCGGCCATGATCGCTGTACTTTCAGCGAACGTGTTGAACGTCCCGATCAGCCTGCTCCTGGCCTACGGAGACGGCGTGTTTGAGTATCTCTTTGGCTTGCCACTCGGCATCGGGCCCGGGTTGGGGCCCATGGGGGTCGGGATCGCAACCTCCATCGTAGGCATCTGGGAATTCCTCTACATGAAACGTGCGCTCAAGAAACTCCCCGATCCTGGCCCCATCGGCCCCATCGCTTGGACGGGCATGCGCAAGGTGGGGCGCGTGGGTTTCCCGGTCGGTATTCACCTGGTGGCGGAAGTGGGGGTCTTCGCAGCTGCGAGCGTCATTATCGGGAGCATCTCCACCTTGTCCTTGGCCGCCCACCAGGTGGCCATTCAGCTGGCCTCGGTGACCTTTACCATCGCTCTAGGAGTGGGCAGCGCCACCGCCACACGGGTTGGATTCGCCGTGGGCCGGGAGAGGCTGGATGAGACCCGTCGAGCGGGCTGGGTCGGATTGGTGACGGGATCCTCTGTAATGGCGTGCTCTGCGCTGGTGTTCTTATTCTTCGCGGATGCTCTCGCCTCGATCATGTGTACCGGCGTTGTCGTCGCTGCGGCCGTTCCCCTCATTCATATCGCGGCCGTATTCCAGGTGTCCGATGGGGTTCAAATCGTGGCCGCAGGGGCACTCAGAGGGGCCGGCGAGACCAAGAAGCCGATGGTTGCCAATTTGGTGGGGCACTGGCTCTTGGGGCTGCCCACTGGGCTGGTTTTGGCGTACCTCGTCCTGACCAACAGCGAAATCGACCAGACATCCGGGCTCTGGTGGGGGTTGACCGCCGGCCTCACCGTCGTCGCCATTTGGCTAACTGGGACCTTTTATCGGCTTACGCGAACTCTGGTGAAACGAGTCGACGACGAAGGCTAGGACAGGTTCAGTGTCGTCAGTTTGACCACCAACTCGTGGGTGGCCCGGACCAAACGACTGGAGCGTTCTCCAGCCCAGCTTGGGATGTCTTCGTTCAGGTATAGTGCTCGATTCAGCTCCACCTGGATGGCGTGGATTCCCTGGTCAGGTTGGCCATAGGAGCGAGTAATGTACCCGCCGGAGTACGGTTCGTTCACGGACACCCCAAACCCAGACTCTTCAAAATGGGCAACCACAAGATCCGTCATTTCGGGTGAACAGCTCGCCCCGTGGTTGTTTCCGGGCACCACATCGGCACGTCTCACCCCTTCATCGGCGTGCCCTTTACGACCCACCGAAGGCATGGAGTGCGCATCCAACAAGATGGCATACCCAAAATGTTCCCGTCGTTCTTCAAGGAGCTCTCGCAGTTTGCTGTGATAGGGCGTGTGGACCCGGTCAATTCGATCCTGCAGCTCTGCCCGCGTCAAAGGACGGGCCAACACGCGGTGTCCATCGGTCGACTCGCGCCACACTAAGCCCTTCGCGTTTGCTTTCCCGTAGTGTTCCCAGTCCATGCATGTAGGCGGGTCCACGTCGCTTGTGCTGCGATTCAGGTCCAAGACATACCGACTCACAGTGGCCGCCAGCATACTCGCGCCCAGGTGCGCCGCATCACGATAGAGGCGGTCCACATAAAGGTCCGCATCTCGCAAAAGGGTTCGATCATCCGCCACAATCAGATCCCGGTCCTCGTCCGGAATACGGAGACCGGCATGGGGCACGCTCACCACGACGGGTGTCATAGGACCATCAGCGGGAACGTAAATGTAGGGTAAGCCAGACATCCAGCACCTCAACGTTTGTGACTAGAGAACCAACTCGCCAGACCGTAGCATACGCCGAAGGATTCGTCTCATGATGATGATCTCTGGGCCTGCAAATCCTCGTTCGGACTCTGGCGGATTGGCTCGAGGTAACTTGTTCATGATGCTGATGGGGTAATTGGAGTGCATCAGCCCAAAGAAGTGCCCAATCTCATGGGCGAGGACCCACTGCGGTGCGTCCCGCGCCACAACGACCCAATGCCGGCGCGGGAATCGCTGGTCTCGCCAATGGACGCCGTATCGTTCCCCTGGCTCATGAATGTCATCGAGATGCTCAACGAGGAAAACATGCACCGTCCCTCTCGTGTACGCTTTGCGTCCCAGGCGATCGCGGGCTCTCCGATCGGAGATTACAGCGAATCGGGGAGCGAGACGATGAACGCCAGTGAGCTCAAACCCCACACCAAGAGCCGAAAAATGCTCATTCACGGCCTCCAATTGGCGAGCGAACCACTCGGCAGACTGTACAGGACCCGAGTCCTTAACGACGACGTGCAAATCCAGCCCTAAGCAGACGGACACGGTCGGAGCGCACCCTGACGTATTGCTGGCAAATGCCTCGAACGACGCCTCGGCGGGTACCGTTCGTGCCCCAGCAGCGTTCGCTGCGCCAAGGGTCATCACAACAATCATTAAGGCGCGAGTCATGCCATAACATACCATATGCGGCACTGCGCCCCAAATTAGGGGCCATTTTCTAAACGCGATGGCGGCGCCGATCAGTGTAGCCAGGCGAGTGTCGTCGCGAGAAGGCCGCTTAGTTCCTGTGGACGGACGCGCATTTGCACTTCCACTCGACGCCCCTTCGGGTTGGCTTTGAGGTGGTCACCAATGGAGCCCATACCCATCAAGCCCAACAGCTGACTTTGGAAGGGGATCCCTTGCAGTCGATGAATCCATCCCGTAATGACCGCAGCGGCGCCCGAGTTGTTCATAACTAGGTCGGCACGGAGATCGATACCTCGATGGAAATTCGCGGTACCCAGAATCACCCGAGTCTGCCTCCAAATGGGATCCTGGACCTGTCCAGCGCGGTTGAGAGCCGCCATGTCACGGATGAACCAAACATCCATGTGTGTTGAGGCACGGGCCGCCAACACATCGATCCGGCGCGGCCTTGCGTCCAAGCCAACTGCACTCCTTAGCGCGAGCATTCGATCCAGAACAACGAAGAGATCAGGCTTATCATTGGCAAAGAAAAGACGATCCTCCATCATCACAAAGCTCCCAGCATCGCTGTCCGCAAACGTCCAGACTGCGAAGCCTCTGTAGGTGGTTTCTTTGATCTTCCTCGCTTCGGCGCGCCGACGCGTCATGGGACGAATAGGCCCATCCAGGATGACCACAGCAGCGTTGGTGCTGTCGAAATCCACCGGAAGTCCAACATAGAGGCGGTTGGCTTGCTTGGAGACATCAAGACCAGAAGCGCGCTCCAGCTGGGTCAGGATGGTCTCCCAACTCTCTGCCTTCTTCGCGGCTCTAACCACTCGACGGCATAGCTTCGAGACCCGACATTGCTGTAGATTGATGCCCACCACCGTGGCGACATGGGTGGGCAAAAGGGACACAGCCTTTCGGTCCGTGTTTGCGAGTGCCCTTTCGGAAGCACTCGTCACCAAAATTGTCACAAGTACGGCGCCAAGCAGACCCGTACTTCTTGAGAAAGCAGTCATACCTTATCTCCGGCACCACTACCCCTCCCTCGACCTGTATTAATCTTATCGGTTCGAAGTACCGGAAGTCAAAGAAGTTTCCTGTTTCAAGACTTCAAATAGAATAAGAAAGATCGATCAAATGCCACGAATTTGACCCGTGGTTTTGAACATGGAATCGGATGGGTTCACCGGCAGCGTACCCAAGCGCAGCACGCCATTTAATCAAAATGAGGCCGCTTTCGGATGGGATAGCCACTTGCTCCGACCACACCAACGTATCCCCAATCGTTATGGCCACCCATGCCATGGCTGGATTTTCTGCCGCAAGCGCGAAATGCCACACGCGCCCAGTGACAAAACCATGGGGAGGAAGATCATGGAGTAGGTCCTGCTCCACCGTCAAAGACGTACACTTCGCTGTGTCCACGCTCAAGACGAGGTCCTCACCAAAGAGCTCCGACAGGAAGCCGTCCCCCTGGACACATTCGTCCGAGATGGGCGTAGGCACCACGAAATGGTCGGCCGACGGCTCCACAGCTACCCACGCCTCGTTGTGGACCAAGGCAATGGGTTCATCCATTGCGCCTTCATCGTCTGGCGGGCCGGTCCCTTCACACCCGGAAAGAGGTCCCATGGGAAGAGCCCAAAGCGCAAATAGAACCGGGAACATTGGGTTTATTTGATTCACGTGGACACTATACCCGCCGAACACCCAAAAGAAATAACCTATCGGTTACTTTGGTCATAGCTTAAGGGGAATTCAGTCCCTTCGTGTGACCGCGCGATGGCCTTGCGTCCCCCTTTCTCGGTGAATTCGTTTGACAATGGGACGTCTTCTGCCCAGAATATAAGGGCGGACCGGGGAATGGCCGCATTTTGATCGGGATCGATAACGTATGAATGCTCCTGCGATGAACCGGGGAATGTTGTATCACGGTGCCTACTATTCAGGCATTGTGGGTGCACAGGTGTCTGTACTTCCGCACCAGCAACCCGGCGCCGTATCTTCCGTGAAACCTGCCTACGACGTGTCCTTGTCGCAACAAACCTTGCGTTCTCAGTTGTCGATGCCCGTTTCGGCGAAAAGCATTCCAGCTCAGGCCGCTTTTCAAGCGAACAATGCAGTCGGCAATTCATCGCTAGGGCCGGAGGCCTTGGTGACCTCTGTGCAGACTTCGCCCTACAACGTAGTTCGAGCCGCACAAGCGTATCACGCGTCCGCCAGCGGCAACTAGCAAGCCTTTCCAGCATCTTCCAGAAGCGACCGGCCCCGCCCTCGGTTTATAGGCTATTCATTCGCTAGCCACTCCACCCCTAACACATCCGGTGAACACGTGCGGAGCTGATCCAGAGTTGCCGCGGAGGGTGCCTGCTCGACCGTAATCTTTGCCGAGGCCGCGACCGCCCCGTCAAAGATACGGTTCTCCATTTCCTGCACATTAATGTGATCTTGTTTCAACACATCCAAGACGGTAGCCAAGACACCCACACGATCCAGGTGTCGCACGAGAAGTTGCCCCGTGGCCGCCGATTTCTTCGTCAAATTCACACAATTGTCGACCGAACCTGTGGACATCCACTCCCCAACGACCCGGACCACCTCGTCAGCTACGGCCTGCTGCGCCTGCTGCGTCGATGCTCCGATGTGATGCGTTCCGTAAAATCCGTCCAGGCCAGCCAAGGGATGTTCAAAATCCGATTGCCCAGACTTGGGTTCACTTTCGTACACATCCGAAGCAGCGCGTATCCGTCCGGCCGCCACGGCCTCCACCAACACCGCTTCATCCACGACCCCGCCTCGGGCCATGTGGATCAAAAGGGCGCCGGGCCTCATAGCGTCGATCTCCGCACGACCGATGAGATGTGTTGTTTCGGCCGTCTTGGCCACGTGGACCGTCACCACATCCGCTCGGGCACACACCGCCCCAACAGACGCCATGCGCTCCAGTCCCAGGGCCAACGCATCTTCGTCGGTCAGCGAGCGACTCCAGCCAATGCATTTCATGCCAAACGCGTTGGCGCGTTTGACCACCTCACGACCGATGCGGCCCAATCCGATGACGCCCAATGTGCGACCCAGAAGTCCGTCGGCTTTCGAGTACGCCGCCTTATCCCAGCGGCCATTCCGAAGGGACGCCACGTTGTCAGCGATCCTGCGATCCAGAGCCAGGATTAGACCCATTGTCAGTTCCGCCACGGCCACGGCATTTTTCCCTGGGCAATTGGCGACAAAGACACCCTGGGACGACGCAGCCCCACAGTCAATGGTGTTGACTCCGGCCCCTGCACGCACAATCAATTGAAGACGTTTGCCCGCCTCAATAGCGGCTGCCGGAACCTTGGTCGAACGGACCACCAGAACGTGTGCATCGGCGATCGCCCCAACCAACGCGTCCCCCTCCAAAGAGGGTTCATACCGAACGGTCAGCCCAAGAGCCGAAAGCGCATCGCAGCAAGCGCTCGGCAGCGTATCGGCGATCAACGCGTTCATGGGCAATACACGTCATTCTTTCGGACGATGGCCTTGCAACTCTTCGTTCTACAGTAGACGTCGTTGTTGCGAACGTAGGCCTTGCAATCGCCCGTTTTGCAATAGACATCATTCTTCCGCACCACCGCCTTGCAATCGCCCGAGCGGCAATACGCGTCGTTTTTCCGTACAACCGCCTTGCAATCATCCGTGTCGCAGTACACGTCGTTATTGCGTACCAGCGCCTTGCAATCGCCGGTTCGGCAGTACACATCGTTCCCCCGCACCAAGGCTTTACAATCCCCACTGCTCCATGCACGGTACCCCGCATTGATGGGGGGGACGGAGGCTGACAACAACGTTCCTAGAACAATCAAGAGTACAATCAATGGTCTCGCTCCTCGGCTCGAACTACACGAATCCTTGTTTGATCCAAGTCTGCATACCAGGAAATAATTCCGCCATCCAAGATGCTAACGCGGGTAAAGGCATACTTCGACTCTAACCACCGTGCGACCTCAGTGCTACGCATCCCATGCAAGCAATAGACGACCGTCTCACGTGCGGGGTCCAACTCGCCAATCCTGTCTTCCAATTCCCCGTAAGGAATATGAATCGAACCAACGATGTATCCCGCCTCCCACTCAACCTGCTCTCGGCAATCCAAAAGGAGAGGGGGTTCGGCCGCGTCGAGTATCTCATTGAGCTTGGTAGCCTCCACCAAGCCCACGCTTCCAGACGACTCTACCGATGCATACTCGGTCTCGGGTTGACCCGGCTCTTCTTTGCCGGGGTTACTGTCCACCCGCTCCTTAATCTCCCGCGCAAGGAATCTTGCGGTGGCGGCACCCAACCGTGCGCCCTTCTTTAGGAAGTTTCCAATCATGGACCATACACCCCCATCACTCGGAAGTACCAGATCACGAAGAGCGCCTTCTCATCAACACTTCTCGTGTGATTTCCACGACCTTCTCCGGCACCTTGTCTTTTTTATTCTTCTTGTCTCGCTCGGCCGTGAAGAGATCTCGACCACTCTCGATCAGTTGACTGGGGTGGACGTTCTTGACACCCACTGTCCGAAAGCAGACTTCGCCCGTATAACGACTAGTGGGGTTCACAGAAATCACCTTCGAGGCCGCATAAATGGTGTCACCAGCAAGGACTGGTGCGGGGTGAGCGCCCTTGTCCAATCCAATCTCCCACAACGCGTTTCCGCCTGTGTCCCATGAGGCCATGGCCAGGGTCCAAGACAACACGAGCCCCCCATACACAACACGCTCACCCGTAAAAGAGTTCTCCTTGCAATACCCCGCGTCGAAGTGGAGTGGATGGCTGTTCCGAACCAATGTGGTCAGCATCATATGTTCACTCTCTCCCACGGTCCGTCCCGCATCATGCGCGATGACATCATCGGTTTGAAAGTCCTCAAACAAGAAGGGTTGGCCGATGGGACTCCCAGCGTCCGCCTGGGCCATAGCAGCGGCCGGCGCATAGGGCAGATCCCCGAATCGGTCCATTTCCGTCTCCGTCAGAGTTCTCACAGGCGTATCCGGCCGACCTTCCAAACGACCGGCGCGAATGAGCGCCTTCCGTTCGAAGGAGAGTACCACTTCGTCGTTTTGGTTGAATCCAATCGTTCGCACATGGACGGTCCCGCGGTCGGGCTTGGTCTTGGAAGCACGGGTGTCGATGACTTCGCTCAATGCCCGGAAGGTGTCTCCCACATAGAGCGGGTTCGGGAATCGCACGTCGATGTACGCCAAATGGGCGATGGCCTGTTGGCTGACGTCATGCACACTAAAAGAAAGACCCAAATTCAACAAGAGCGAAGGGGGGACGATACGCCCCTTGTACCCCAAAGACTGTGCATAGGTGTTGCTCGTATACAAGGCGTTCGCATCCAAGAAGCTCGATTGCCACAGGGCCAGCGTACCGTCGGCAATGGTCATGGACCAGGGGTGGTCATACACATCGCCCCTGCAAAAATCGTCCAACATCCGACCGTATTGTGATCGCCGCATAAAACGCATTCCTCCCAAACTGTTCCCCGTCACATTTCTACACGAGAGCGGCCACAGGAACAACTCTTGGCCCTCGAAAAAACAAGCGAAAGCGTCGAGGCTTGCACACCTCGGCGCCCTGCCCTAATGTACCCCACTCAACCATGGTTTGTTCGACCAGGAGGAATGTCAAATGAGCAGGTACATGCGAGTCATCGCGACCGTTTTGGTGTTGCTGGTAGCGTACGCGACCGACTGGACCACGCCCGCGCACGCACAAAATGCTGCACCCGGAACATCGGCCACCACCACGAAGAACTACGACGCATTGGTGCACACCCTCCGCGACATTTTGGCCCAAATGAAGAAGAGCGACAGCCAAGAAACCGACGGTGGCGGTGAGTGCAGCAACCCAAGGGCAGCGGTCCATAGCCTTCTGTATTGGCTGCAGGACGAACAATTTAATCCCGGCAACGCGGCCACCTGTTTTGACACGAGCAAGCTCGGCAACGCCACGCTGGAAGCCCCTCAATTGGCCGAGGAGTTGAAAAAGGTCCTCGACGGTCGAAATCTATGGGTCGTCATGGAGAAGTTGTCAGACGATCAGAATTACAAAGACAACGCCAAAGTGTCACGTTTCGACTTGTTTCCGACCAACCTGGGCGGGATTTCATGGGTCCGCAACAAGCAGGGGCTCTGGCTGCTTACACCCGAGTCATTGGCTCGTATCCCCGTCCTATATCGCGAGACGTTTCCCTGGGACCTTCAAAACGCCGTCGACTTGCTCCCTTCCTGGGTCCGCTACCGCTTCATGAGCGTTGAACTCTGGCAGATTCTGGGAATCCTCTTCTTGCTGCTCGTCGCCCGCATCCTCCGAATGCTCCTGGTCGCGTTCATTACACGCCATGTGAATCGCTGGGTTAAGCGGCTCGACACAGAGTGGATGGATCGAGGGATCAAGCGATGCACAGGGCCCTTGTCAGGCTTTGTCGTGGCTGGCGTTCTATGGCTAGGCCTGCCCCTATTGCAGCTCAATGCCAAGGTGCTCAAGTTGGGCCACGTCGTGGTCCATCTCATCGCGGCGGGAAGTCTTGTATGGCTCGGCTTTCGTGTAGTGGACATGATCAGTGATGTGTTCGCTATTCGCGCCGAAAAGACGGAGAGTAAGCTGGACGACCAACTGGTGCCGCTCGTACGCAAGTCTCTAAAGATGATGGTCGCCATCATCGGGGGCATCTTCGTCTTGCAAAACCTGGATGTCGATGTGGGTTCACTCCTGGCCGGTCTGGGTCTGGGCGGTCTCGCCTTTGCTCTCGCGGCCAAAGACACGGTCGCAAACTTCTTTGGGTCCCTCATGATCTTCATCGACAAACCCTTTCAGGTGGGAGACGCCGTGAAGATCGGATCCAACGTAGAAGGGACCGTGGAAGAGGTGGGCTTTCGAACATCTCGAGTACGCACCTATTACAACTCGGTGATGACCGTGCCCAACGCACTCGTCACCAATTCGACCGTGGACAACATGGGTATGCGCCAATTCCGTCGCTACAAGACCGTATTCGGCCTCACGTACGACACGAGCCCACAAAAGGTCCAGGCCTTTTGCGAGGGAGTCCGTGCCATCATCCAAGCCACAGAGGGAATGAGACAGGATTATTATGTCGTGGAATTCCAAGGATTTGGCGCGTCCTCGCTCGATATCCTCATGAACGCCTTCACCATGGCGGAGGACTACAACACGGACATGCGCATCCGCAGTCACCTCAACCTCCAGATTCTTCGTCTCGCCGAAGGTCTCGGGGTTTGTTTCGCCTTTCCCAGCCACTCTCTCTACGTGGAGAGCATGCCGGACGAAAACGCGGAAGCGGCCGAGACCACGGAACAACCCGGTCAACTCGCAGGCATTGTAGAGGCCTTTGGACCGGGCGGTGACCGCTCAACACGGCATCAAACGGCAATCTCGGGTGGCTATGACGCTTCACCCATCAAATCTGGGGGGGGAGACGAGGATTAGGGAGTGTCCGACTCCGGATGTTCTCTTTCTGCTCGACCGGTCTCGTCATCGATGACATAGCCCCTCGCTATTGCCGCCCAGCGAGCCAAATAGAATGAAGCCGGATTGTCCCTGGAGGACTGCTCTGGCTGGTATCGCATCAGCTCCTCATCCGTGACGGGTTCCCAGCGCTCCTCAAAGAGTACTCGACCCCACTGCGCCGCATTCTCTACACCACGGGCACCCGGAACGCGCGGCGTGGGGTTCTCAGAAGACACCCTGGGTGGTTTGCCCGCAGGGCCGTACAGTACGTTGGATGCCACATCCCCTTGCCAGGCGGACGCCCGGCACAATGAGAGCGGCAACCGCTTTAGGTCTTCTCCACCCCACAAGGCCTTTCCATTCACACCGTCCCACCGGCGCGTTCCGTTTCCGATCAAAAAGCCTGAGCCGTGGGGCAATACAGCGGCCACATCGTGTGGAACTTCACCAGCCGAATAGGCCGTGAGGGAACGGGCGATTCCACAATGCACGATCATCACCGACCCCACCCGGACCGTCCGATGGGTCCGCAACCAACTCAGAGGAACAGCACTCCCATCCCCAAGAACGGCTAGCAACGTCATCGGATCCAGTTTCACACTGCAAGGCTCAAAACGAGGGGCGTGATTCGGAATCAACCACTGTTTTCGAATCGCATAGGCCGCAGAGATCACCGCACCCAGTGTGGGCAAGAGGGATTCGATGGGGAGCGCCACTACGGACTGCAAGGCTTCCAACGCCAGCGAAGCGCTCGCCGCCATCACACCCATGAACACTATGATCCGACGAACTCGACTCTGAATGAGTGGCTCAAGAAAACTTACCCCGAACAAGGTATAGAGCCAATAGGCGACGACCACGAGCGCAACCAGTGACAGACCCAGCCATTCCACCCAAATGATCGTCATGTCAGGCCTCCCACTACCGCAGCTGCGTCTTGGGCAAACCCCCGGAGAAAACCACTGCGCCACGTTCGCATGCAGGGGATCCCCACAAATCCCAATCCTGGCACATCCATGGACAGACCATCCCGATGGAAAGGGAGCCCTCCCCCTCGCCGCTGGATCACACCGCCAAGCCAGCCATTGTCTCGAATATAGCCGGTGGCAAACACGACATGCTCCGCTTCGATGATCTCTCCCTCGCGGGTGCGAATGCCCATGGCCATGCGTTCCACGGTCTCGCCCACCATGCGAATGCGCTGTTCCACCACCCGGCCCCACAATTCCTTGGTCTCCACCGGTACGCGGTCAGTGCAACCTCCCCGCTTGGGCTGGGCACGCAAGGGGATTCCCGACAGCCACCATCCAATCGGCGAAAGAAAGGTCGGCAACGGGCGGGGGCGCTTGATCGGTGTTCGTGCCGAGACCGTGACATCAACGCCAAGATCGTCGAGCTGCACCGCCAACTCCACGCCGGAGTTCCCGGCACCGACGATCACCACCCGCTCTCCCTCACACACACCAGACGGCTCAAATGTGGCCACGTGGGTCTCCTCGTCTGGCGTCACACCGGGAAGAACGGGCACAAAAGGATGACCGAACTCGCCGGTCGCTGCGATCAATCTGCGTGTGAGGATGACACCGGCAGACGTCGTCAAGCGGAACCCCTCTGCAACCCTTTCCACGGACTCCACCTGCACACCAAACTGGATCTCAAACGCTTCCCGACGCTGAAAATCCTGAATCCACGCCACCACGCCTTGCCCGCTGGCGTGTCCGCCATCTCCCTGAGGAATCGACGTGTCGGGCATGCGGTCACGACCGACGGGGGAGATACATCGCATGGAGGGGTTCATGGACAACCATGCGCCCCCACATTCAGAACGATTATCGAGCACGATAGGCTGCCAGCCACGCTTCCTGGCGTACCATGCGGCACACAATCCGGCAGCGCCAGCACCCACCACGACGATCTCTTCGATTGGTTTTGTCATGCGGTGACACTCTTTCGGTCTTTGCGCGTCTTTGCGCGTCTTTGCGCGTCGTCGCGCCATTCTATCCGACGATTTGGGTCGCAACCATTATACGCGAATTTTTGCGGATTGGCCCATCACGGTTCCTGGGACTTCGGCATAGGTGAGCCCCCACCCATCTTCGCCGCCAACACGACCAGAACACCAGACACAATGCCCAGCGCAGCGCAGGCAAACGCCGCTGGTCCAAACACAACACTTTCCCCCACGGAGGCAGCAAAAGCGTTCGTTTCCAGGATGAAGAAGAGACGGCCAAGACCGCCAAGGACCGTCAAAACACCCACCAACGAAACCATCAACGCCGCGCGCTGTCGCAACAAGAGGACGGCACACACGAGGTCCAAGAGACTCAAAACACACATAAACGCGCCGATAACCACGCCAAAGACACCCAACAAGCCCAAATCGAGTTGCATGCGACCGGACCCGGCAGGCATCTCCCCGGTATCCGCCTGGGGATCCGACACCTCATTGACCGACGGCGTCTGCGCCGTGATTCCAGCGATCCCGACCCCCATGTCTACGACCCCCGCAAATCCATTCCAAATACCTGCGCAAACGATCAAGGTGGCGACAGCGATTCTCATGATTGAACTCTCCGAATCTCGTTCTGGGTTCCAGAGAAGTACCAAGGAAGGTTTGTCATGTCTACGGACTGCCTTGGATACGTCGACGCGTCTCTAGGGCGCCACTCTACCTGCGATACGGGCAGCTGCCTGACGGACAGCGAGGTCCTTGTCTTGGCGGGCTCGCTTCAGCAACGGAGCAAACGCGGGGTCGTCATATTGAACGGACAGGTATTGAAGAGCGAGCAGACGAACCCCGGGGTCGTCGGTGGAAAGCTCCTTCTCAAGGACCTTAATAGCCTTGGAGCGCAACGGCTCCTGGTTCATCTCCACACACCCCAGGGCAGAATCCAGTCGTGCATGGCGATTGGCATGAGTCAGTCCCTCCCGAAAAAACGCCGCCGCTTGAGGGCGGTACAAGGGTCTCCCACGCTTCTCCCCATTCTGAAAGGCTGGGCGCAGTGATGCGCCTAGGGAACGTTGATTCGTCAACTGCTGCAATGATGCCACATTAAGTTCCCAACGCACCCACCGGATCACGGCGGGGATACGAATGGCCACCTCGAGATGCTTGGCCAAGCCGCGCACAACTGGCAAGGCCCGGGGGCGATGTACGTCGCGCAACGCATGGATAGCCGCTACGCGTCTCCAGACCGCGACAGGACTGCCCAGGGTCTCGAGCAAGGCCGCACGATCGTCCGGAGCGTCCGAGAGTCCAAGCTTGAGCACTTCCGCCACCTCACGGCGACGCTGATCCCGGTCGGGGGTCTCGACGGGAGGTGTCGTCACCACAAAGGCCAGCAACAAGAGTACGTTCATGCCCACATTAGACGGACCTGCCCCCACACAGTCAAGATCCGACTGTGGCTGATTGCGGTTCCTACCGCGACCGGGTAGTCTCGCCCCATGAAAGCAATTGTTACCTGTGCATTGACGGGGGTGTTGACCGATCCGGAACGCCATTCGGTTCCAGTGACACCCGAGCAAATGGCCGAAGAGGCCCGGCGAGCCTTTGACGCCGGTGCCGCGATGGTTCATGTCCATTTTCGACGACAAGAGCCTGGCATGGGCCAACTGCCCACCTGGGATCCGGAGGTCGCTGGCGCCATCTGCGACGCCATACGTGAACGCTGTCCAGGGATGCTCATCAACATGTCAACGGGCGTCATGGGCGCGGATATTTCCGGACCACTCGCCTGTTTGGAGAGAGTGCGCCCCGAGATGGCGGCGCTCAACGCCGGGAGCCTGAACTACCTGAAGGCCCGCTCCAACGGAACGTGGGCGTGGCCACCGCTCCTCTTCGACAACAATGTCGGCAAGATCCAACAATTCGCCGAAGCCATGACGAAACTGGATGTTGTGCCGGAGTGCGAGTGCTTCGACACCGGGATCGTACGAAGTGTGGGGCTCTTCCAGAAAGTAGGCCTGCTCATGCCCCCCGTGCACATCTCCCTGGTGATGGGTGTAGCTAGTGGTATGGCCGCCAAAGCATCTTGGTTACCCCTCCTCGTGGAGGAGATGCCCGAAGGCGCATACTGGCAGAGCATCGTCATCGGACGCACCGAGATCTGGGACGTGCATCGCCGCACCGCCGAGTTGGGCGGTCATCTACGCACGGGCCTGGAGGACACTTTTTATCTCCCCAATGGGGATAAAGCGACCAGCAACGGCCCTCTCATTGAGGCCTTGGTGGCTTTCGCTCGGGAGGCAGGACGTGAGATTGCGACGCCTGATGAAACCCGCGAAATGCTGCGCGCACCTCACTGACGGAGGAACTCGAGGAATTCAGAAGCCTGGTCCATCGCAAAGACAAAACAAACGAATACAGCGACGACCGTAACAACGCCGGCGATGGTTCCGGCCAATCGGAACTTCCGCTTAGTCACACGCTCTGCCGGCATCAACCAAGCCAGCGCAGCCCCCGTCACCAATCCGCCGGCATGGGCCCAATTGTCGGCGCCCATCGTCGCTCCAAACACCAATCCCATGGCCGCCCAAATGACCAACATCCGGAGCATGGCACGGTTGGCCCATCGGTGACGCCAACAATGCACAATACCGATCCCGATGAGCCCAAATATGGACCCGGACGCCCCCGCTTGAATTCCGGGAAAGCCACCCAGTTGCCAACTGATTCCATTGGCCACAACGCCAGCGACAACGTACATGCTAAGAAACCAGCCCCATCCATACAGTTCTTCTGTGGGCCGACCGAGGACCCACAACGCGTATCCATTGAAGACGATGTGCATGAGACCAATGTGCAGAAAGGTGGCCGTCAGCAAGCGCCAAAACTGTCCAAGCTCCAGTAGGATGTCGTTGTTCGCCCCCATGAGCACATGGGCGTTGGCGACCAATTGCCGGGTATCATCCCCGCTCACGATGTAACGAACCCCGTCGAACGTGCCGGTATTGTCCAGCGCCAGGGCAGGCAAAATATGCAGAATTGCATAACCGAGGAGCAACAACCATGTGGCCGTTGGGGCGTTCGGCGCAAGATCGGTGGCCGCACGTATCGCTTTGCGTACAGCGGTCTGTTTCGTCCCGCAATGCGGACACTCGTCGTCGGCCACGCCCACGATCCGATCGCATTGGACGCACAAACGGGAACGCTGCGACCGGGGACCCTTCGGGAAAAGGTTTTTCAGTATCCCTCGAAGTTGGGGGCCAATCCCCATGGCGGAATCACAATGCGGACATTCTGAATCGCCTTTGGGAACCCAGCCTCCACAATGGGAGCATTTTGAATAGGCAGACACGGTCGAAGTGTAGCAGCAGTCGGAAGGCTCTGATAGGCTCGGGGCAATGATTCGATGCACCCTCCTCTGGTTGGTTTTGCTCGCAGGCGCTCTGTCCTGCAACGAATCCGGGTCAACCTCTGCCGCTAAATCCGCCGCACAACCCATGGTGGAACCTGCTTCCCATGTGCCGCCACCACCCAAATACATGCCGGCGTTGAGCCCACAGGATCCCTCTCCAAAAAACGATCCTTTCCCCGATTGGCCGCCCACTCTCCACCATGAAGATTTGCGCGCCAAACCGGGCGAGTTGCATCCAACCACCGGAAAGAAAAAAAAGACAGCCACCCCTCCTGTTCCCGACCAAGTGGAAGACAGAATCGATTCGGAAGTGAAGGAGTGGCTCGCCGATGCCAGCGCGTTGGATCCCGGCTGTTTGTTGAACAACATTCAGCCTCCAATTTGGGTTCCATCGCCCGAGGGACTCTACCGGCTGCTCTCCAGCAAGCCGGATGCGTTTAATGGCGTCGCGAAGGAGGCGCTCTTGTGCCGACTGGGCATCCAGCAGCTCACCGCCGCCGAATTGTACGGTTCGAGTGCGTTCTTGCCCGCTGTGTCCTCCGTACGACTCCATCTCGTGGGGGGTGACCAAGCGCTGGGACTCGTGGTTATTGGACTCTACACCGAGGTGCCCCGGGGCGAGGGAAGCGCGGTCTTGGTTCTGGACGAGCGGGCCGGCCAGTGGTTCGTCCGTGCGGCACGATGGGTGCCGTGGGAAGGTGGCGGCACCAACCGACGAGTGGTGTCGGTCAAGGGCGTTCGAGTGGCCACCGGCCGTAGGCAGAGCGTGATCATTCGACAGGAAGCCGACGAGGTCTCCCGCCAAGTCATCCTGAACATGAGGCCTTCAGATCAGTTGGCGTTGGTGTTCGATGAACCTACCCGAACCCCAGAATTCAAACAGAAATTCATCGTACGGGGACCCGGCTGGCCCAGGGCCGTGATCGGTCGTCAGCTGGAGCGTGACAAGTCGGGCTGGACGTTGAACCGCTGGGAATCCGCACCCAATGACGTCTATCAACGGGTTCTCCAGGTGCGAGGATCCTTTGTGGCGTCAGACGTTGGGGAGGCGTTGGCCGCGGGATTTGCTCGGGAAATCTCATGGATCATCAGTGGGTTCCCGTCGCGGCAGCGCGCCCAAGCGGAACTGCTGGCGTTGCGTGCGCAGGCAGCGGTTGCGCTCGGTCAGCATCGCACGGCCAAGAAATATTGGCGCAAAACGCTCAAGGCCACGGACGCCACACCCGAACATCGGCGTGACTACGGACTCTATTTGGCGACACGAAAACGACCCGGCAGCGCAGCCAGCTTGTTGGCTGGCTATCTGGAGGAGCGCCCGGATGCGCTGGATCGTTCGGAAGTAGAGATTGTCCTCAGCGACTTGGGGGGCACGCCATGAAGCAATGGCTTCGAACAGTCTGGCGTTATATTCGCGCGGTTACTGAGTATTTCCGAGACGGCAATGGCGTTCAACATGCCGCAACGATCGCGTATTTTGGGCTTCTCTCGGTGGTGCCCTTCATTATCTTGGTGGCCACCATTGTCACGAAACTCACGGACGGAAATCCCTTTGATGACGGCGGCGCCACCCCGCTCGAACAGACGCTGGAGTCCATGGAAGTGGCCCTCCCGGGAATTCAGACTCATGCGTCGGAGCTGTTCCAGAGTTTTGCCAACCTAGACACGTCGCTCAACGTCGTGAGCATCGTGATCCTTCTCTTCGGAGCCAGCGCCGGATTCAACGCCATGCAGTCCGGCGTTAACGCCATCTTGCACACACGCAAGAGCCGGCACTTTCTCCTGGTTCGGCTGGTTTTTGCGGGCGTCGTGGCGGTCACGGCGGGATCCATCTTCTTGTGGCAAGTCATCTGCAGTTGGGTCTCTACCTGGATGTCGGCCGCAAGCGTTCAAATACCACCCTGGCTGGATGAGGGTGGCTGGCTCTTTCAGTTGCTAGGAATGGCCTTTGTGGCCGTGGGTTACTATCTGCTCCTAAAGGTCCTGGCGACCCAGCGATATGCACGGGCGTACCGGTGGGTGGGTGCGTTTTCCTTTGCCATTCTCTTCCGGGTAGCGCGCTTTGGGTTGGACACGTACATGTCCCATGTGACAACGATGGAGTTGATCTATGGAGGGGCGGTGGCGTTCGTGGGTTTGATCCTGTGGCTCTATATCGCGTCCGTGATCTTGCTGGTCAGCAGCGCAATCGTACGGGCAACAGCCAACCTCATGAAGGGCCAATTTTCCGATCCAGCCCCATCGAAAACCGTATAGTCAGAATTGGAAGATGTGATACAGTTCCGGCCCACATAGGGGCACTGAAACGTGAACCTATACAAAAATGCGCACCCAAAGCAGAGATGAGGAACAGCGAATGCGGTGGTTATGGATAGCGACAGTTGGGTTGGCCATGGCGTGTGGCTCTTCGAATGGGTCCGGCGGATCCGGTGACAATGGCGGGCCTGGAGACACGGGCAATTGGTTTGTACCGAAGGACGCCGCAGGGTCGTGCACACCGGGGCATCGGAAGTGCGACGGAAACACGGTCTTGGAATGCGCGAACGATGCCAACTCATGGTCCATCGCCGAAGCTTGTACCGAGGGCACGATCTGCGCCAACGGTGCCTGCGTCAACTGCCAGGTGGATCAAGAACTCTGCCAAGGCAACACGGTCGTCCAATGCAAAGAGGACGGTACCGTTGTCGTCATTGAAAAGTGCCCAGATGATATGATCTGTACCGCAGGAGCCTGTGTGGCGTGTACACCGGGCGAACGCGAATGCCGAGCCGGGACCACGGGTGACCCGGAGGTGTGGATTTGCGTGTCCATCGGCCCCGAGGAGGCCAAATGGGAGTTGCAACAGACCTGCACGGGCGACACGGATTGCATTAACGGTTTGTGCCTGAACCCCTGTGCCTCCGATATCAAGCTCAACACGAACCAGGGTTGCGATTACTACGCCGTAGACTTGGAAAACAGCTCTGAGACGTCCAACGATGGGGTGACCTCGGCCGCTGACGCCCAATTCGCCGTCCTGGTTACCAATCCGAGGGAGAACAAGCCCTTGCATGTGGAGATCTTGGAGACTCAAAAAGGAGAACCCATCGTCAGCGAAGTGGTCCCCCCAAAGGGACACACCATCATCAAGCTGGATGCGCGTAACATCGCCGGCTCCATGAAGGGACAGTTTGCCTGGCGAGTCAAAGGGAACCATCCCTTCGTGGCGTATCAGTTCAACCCCTTGGACAACGTCAACCCGGTGTATTCCAATGACGCTTCGCTGCTCCTCCCGGTCAACGCGCTGGGGAAGGAATACATGGTAATGACGGGTTCCGGCGGAGGCGCTTTCATTACCGTAGTGGGCACCAAGAGCGAGACCGATGTGACGGTCACGGTCAGCGCACCGACCCAGCCTGGCGACGGCATCCCGGCCCTGGCATCGGGCGAGTCGTTCACCACCACGCTCGGAGCCGCCGAGGTCCTCAATCTACGAGTAGCCCAGTCTGCCGTGGTGCAATACACGTTGACGGGGAGCGTTGTGAAGGCCAACAAGAATGTGGCCGTGTTTGGTGGGAATGCGTGCGCGACCTCGGGTGAGCTCTGCTGCTGCGACCACTTGGAACAGCAGCTCTTCCCCACCGCGAGTTGGGGCAAGCACTTTGTGTGCGGAAAGGCCAAGACACGACTCGCGGAAAAGGATTACTGGCGAATTCTCGCGCTGGAAGACGGCACGTCATTCACCCTAAGTGGGGGTCTGAACGAGACCAAGATCATCAACGGTGGCGAGTTCCTGGAATATCCCACGGACCTGGACTTCGTCGTCCAGAGCAACAAACCCATCATGGTGGGCCAGATATTGGCGTCCAGCTTCGAGATCAAGCCCGCAGACGAGTTGTGCACCAACAACAACGAATGCGCCAGTGGTGTCTGCAACGCATCGGGAGGCGGAACAGGGACGTGCGTGGAGGCCTGTACGTCTGCGCAAGCGCAATGTGCGGGCAATGAGATCTGCGTGGACAACGCCTTTGTCGGCGACAACGCCGGGCCGACCGGCGGCTCGTGCATGAAAAACGCCTGTGGGTCGGAGTATGGCCCCTGTCCCTTCGGGTCCATGTGCGTGGACAGTGATGGCACCATCAACCCACCCTCAGGGCAATGCTACGAGACTTGCGCGGGGCCGGGCGCGCCATGCGCCAACTCCCTCGGCGGATGTCTGGGCTTGGTGGGGGCGACCTACCTGTGTCTGGCCACCGATTGCACCGCCAACTGGCAGTGCCCGGGTGGCTGGTGTGCCAGCATTGGCGTCTGCATCAAAGACTGCTCGCCCCAACCTTGCGCCGACGGGAAAGCGACGTGCTTGCCGGCAGGGTACAGCGCCGACCCGACCATCAAGGTGGGAATCTGTATTCCGCCCGATTGCGCGGTGGACGCGGACTGTCGGTCGGGACACACCTGCGTGATCCAAGAGGGCTACACATCGTGCGAGCCCATCGGGGATCCCGCGTTCATTTTGGCCGTGCCCGTGGAACAGTTCCGAGACGAATACACCTTCCTGGCGCCCAACGCCTACAAGGAAGACTACATCAACGTGGTTGCACCCACCACGGCGTTTGTCCAGTTGGATGGAAGCGATATCCCCGTGTCGAGTTTCAGCAACATCGCGGGAACCGGCTTTATGGTGGCCCGTCTGTCCGTGTCGGATGGGGTCCACAGCATCAAGGCCATTGAGCCTGTAGGGCTGGTGGTCTACGGCTATCATGATGACGTGTCCTATGGCTATCCGGGTGGTGCCAACTTGTTCGACCTGGGCAACTAAGGCTCTCGGCCCTCGTCCGGGAGCTCATCACAAAGCGCCAACTCCTCACTGCGCCCACCGTGATAGGGGTGGCCCCATGTCACGATTGTGCCGTTGTGTTTGACCGCCGCAAACGCACCGACGTCACCCAGCTCCGTCCACAGCTCTCGGGGATTGGTCGCATACACACGGATAATCTCCGTCTTCAGTTGGTCATAGACGTTCCAATCGTCGTCGGGCTGTTCCTCATCCTCTGCCTCTTCGCCGCCTTCCAGAGCCCCCCAGGTAACCACGGAGCCATCCTTCTTAAGCGCCGCAAAAGCACCAAAATTGCCGACCACATCCATCACGCCTGAGGTCAGGTCCGTCCGTACGCCTGTGTCGTCACCACCAAAGTCGGGATCTCCCCAAGCAACCACCGCGCCATCGACTTTTCGGGCCGCAAAGGCGTGGTTGCTCCACACGAGTTCGGTAACACCACTCGTCAATCGGTCGGCCACAAGGCTCGAGTCGCCGCCCGCAGCGGCGGTTCCCCAGGTCACCACCGATCCGTCGTTCTTGACCGCCGCGAAGGCATAAGGGTTCGCATACACGGTCTTTACGTCGCCGGACAGGGCCGCTGCGACCTGGTCACTCTGGCCTCCATAGGTCGCGTCACCCCAGGTCACGACGGAGCCGTCCTCCTTGAGCGCCGCAAACGCCCTCTTGTTCGAAGCGATCGCGACCACCCCCCCTTTGAGAGAGGGTG
>Ga0114996_10003028_pt1 | contig 21190 bp, 24 predicted proteins | sample ArcticOcean_MG_C_4_FD_87039 | JGI IMG/M metagenome (GOLD analysis project Ga0114996, IMG submission 87039) | Marine microbial communities from western Arctic Ocean - ArcticOcean_MG_CB4_134 | ecosystem: Environmental > Aquatic > Marine > Oceanic | place: Arctic Ocean: Canada Basin | collected... | reverse complement strand
CGGTAAAACGCGGTGGCGTGTGGAATGGCATACGCGGTCAGGAACTCAGCAACTCGATCGGCGGTTTCCCCTGTAATGGATTCGGCAGGCCATCCCCCTTCGTGCTCGCCGAGGAACTCCAAAAAGTGCCACTCGAGGAGGAGCCGGGCAAAGATGCCTTGCATTTTCCCCAGATGGCGCTTGAGTTTGGGGGAGATCTCCGGCAACGCCTCCATGCCCAGTAGGTAATCCTCGAACATGATACGAACCCCGTCGGCTGCGGGTTCCAGGCGGTACACTGTTCCACCTTCGTGGGGGGTCATGGCCGACAAACGGTTGACGGCTTCTTCATACGCCTTCAAGGCTTCCTTATTCCCCTCTTCGTCATGTGCTCTGCTGTGTTCGCTGGCCATGGAAGGCATGAACCGCGCCAGGAACCCGTCATCCTTGTAGTTTTTGAACAGCTCCCGTGCGGCGTCCGGCTGTACGCCTGTGGTTACACACACACTCATATTCTGTACGAGTATGCCAAGCTGCTGCTTGCGATCGTTCATATAAGGCTTGCCATCGTAGGTTTTGAGCCAGAACGCACGGTCCTTACCCTGTGCCTTGTTGTACGCGCCAAAGCTGTCATACCAACTCGAAAATTCATCCACCTTCAGCAGGATGCCGCCGGGATTATCCGCTAGAATAACAACCATGGCTTCCGCTGTGGTGTCTTGGGCTAGGTTTCGCTTGAGCGGCTTTCTCTCTGGGGGACGCGGTTTGTCCACTGTGCCGCCCCCGTTTGCCGTAGTTACCTTGTTTGCCTTATCCTTCGCGTATTTCTCTGCTTCTTGCTTTGCGAGCTGTTCAGCCACTTGGTTGTCGTATGCGATCTCTTTATTCTTTGCTTGATGGCTGTTCTCAATTGCTTCGAGGGGTTCCATCGCCTTGTTGAGCGCGGGTGTCCAACCAGCGGAGGGGGCGTGCAGATTCATCATCCATATGCGTGCGGGCTCCTTCCATTCCGTGTCCTTCTGCTTCACTTGTACCTTGAACCCGTCGTGAATGGCCTGCGCGCAGACGGCGAGCGCGGGGTAGGCTACCAGCGCGGGATCTACTCCGAGACGGGGTGCTACATCTTCCACAAAGTCCCTTAGGACAGCCGGAAAGACATGCAGCGGCAGCTCAGGCAGCGAGTCCATGGTAGAGTCCATAAACACGTCGCTTGGCTCTTCTGGCCATTCGATCGCCGTCGCACCGCCTTGCTTGCCTGGGCTGCCCCCGTTGTCGGCACCGGCTGCGTCCAGCTTGGGGGGAAGCGCTATGCCGAGTTCTTGCGCCAGTGCCATCGCAGTCTTGCCCGGCCCCTCGATCTTCTTCGCAATTCCGTAGAGGTCAATAACATCCCCACCCTTATCGCAGACGTGGCAGTGGAACTTGCCCTGCTCCTCGTACACGGAACAGCTCGGTTTTTTGTCCCGGTGATGGGGGTAAGGGCAGCGCGTTTCCTCGTTGCTGATGGTGTGGCCCATGCTTTCCAGCTGGGCAGAGATCGACCGTTTCGCCTTAATATCGCGGCGGAAGCTTGCCCAGTCTTGCGAGCTGCCCGGCGCTCCCCTCTGGGGGTTGTCTGCTGCCGTAGGCTTAGGCGGATACAGTACCAGCAACGTGGCGAGCCATGGGCATGCCTGCTCCATTTTATCCCGCTGCTTGGCCCAGTTCTGAGAGAGCTCGCACAGGCTGTCAGGCAGCAAAGGGATAGCTTCCCGAGTCGCAGGGTAATCATTCACCCAGGTATAGGGCTGCTTTGTGTTGGGGTGAACTGACGGCGGGAGCATGTCGCCCTGTTTTCCCGCTCGCAGCTCAAACACCGTGTACCGTGCGAGGTCTTCGAAGTATTCGGCCTTTGGGCTTTGCTCCTCTACCTGCTTAGGCCACTTCAAATCGTGGTGCTTTAAGTCGAGATCGTCCGGAACACGGTATAGGAGCTTTGCCCTGTCCGGGCGTCCCTGGATTTGAATCGGGTTATCTGCAACCAGCTCCTCCCGACTGATCCCGACTGATCCCGACTGCCGCAAAGGCAAGGCCACTATGTTCGCTGTCATCGTCATCGAGGGCAAGCGTTCCCGCGTGCGAATGGACCAGCGTGTATCCGGCACTCGGGTTTTGGTCGTGGTATTTCAGCAGATCGGAGAGACTCTCGACTGTGAAAAATCCACGTTGCGTGGCGGGTTTGTATGGGTGTTTATTCCATTCGATGGCAGCCTGCCCTTGTGGTCCCTTGGAGCCGCGCGGGACAGGGTGAATGCCGAAGCCTAACGTCTCCACATAGTGGCGGAGAGTGTCAGCAGGAACAGAAAAATGCGTGGTATTCTCTGCTGAGGCCGTAGCGGTATCGGGTGAGTTTAGTATACTGTCCACATTCATTCGAGACCTCCTCGTCTCTGTGATTGCGGCTGTGACTCCGCGCTGTCTACTGTTTTGAGCCTCCAGGTTGCCCGGCCTGGGGGCTCTTTTGTGTCCAGTCTGCGCTGACACCACGTCACACAGCCCCGGTATCCGAGGTGCTCTCCACCAGCTTCGCTTCCGCCCAGGCGATGAGGTCCCGACGGCGGTAACGAATGGCTCGGGAAGAAACCCGTACAAAGAGCGGCCCCCCGCCTCGCTGGCGCCACGCCTGCAACGCACGGGGGGTAAACCCCAGGAATGTCGCGGACTGCGCTTCGTTCAGTAACGCGTCTGGGTCAGGAGGGGGAATTGTGTGTGAGGCAGAGCTTGCCGACATGTGGGGTAGACTACTAAGGCTATTGAGAGACTCCAATCGATCCATATCGCGCCACCTTTATTGATAGATTGCGACATAAGTAACATGAAGTGCGATAAGTCCAAATTTCAGCGTCAGCAGAAAAAAGGAAGGTTTTAGCGCTGCTACCTGATGCGGATTTTCTCTTCTAAAATCGTGAGGATAGCGTCTTTGTCTTTTGCTCGGGAGGTTTTATCGAACTGGTCAATGATGTATCTGTTTGCTTCCTTCTCTGCCTGATCTTCTGTCCTCCCCATACCCAAGAGGCTTTCTTTTTCCTGCGTATACTTTTTCCACCATCGATCCGCAGTCTGTTCATTGTTGCGCTTTTTCCCAGCTTTCGAATTACTAACCCTTTTATTTTCCTGCTTGACCCTTTTCGGACTTCGTGGACGTCCAGCTTTCTCCTTTCTTGCCTTCTCTATTTGCTGAAGGAGATTCTTGGCAAATTCTCTCTTCTCTGAATCTGGCTCTGCAATACCTTGGAATCGGAGCTTACGAATTTCTTCCTCAACCCAAGGGGCAGGGAGCCATTCCTGTACCGCAACAAGCAGAAGGTGGTAACTCGGCGCTTTCTGCTTGTTGTGCTTAACCGCTTTGCTCGATTCAAATAGAGTGCGAAGGTAACGGGAACGCCCCGAAACATTCATCTGTGCGGACATTTGAAAAGCATTGAGAAGAAAAAGAGCGTCTCCGGCCTTAGGGACCCAATTTGATGGCCGTCTATGCTTGCTAAAGCGCTCCAGGAAATACTCTCCACTCCAGATTCTCGGGGACTCTTGAATCGCAGGCATAAGGCGTTGCTCGGCGTTCTTGATAATTTGCCACGCCTCCTGAAAGGCTTGCCAAAAGCACTCGTCCTCCGGTAGAGCGGCCTGCTGGAGAGCCCGGAGCCATGTGGACTGGTTTTCAGTGAGGGGCGCATCCTGCCAATCGGTTGCCAGAAATTCTCGCAGCGAACGGGGGGACACCCGCGAACACTGAGATTGCCACTGCCAATACTCGCGTTTGTTCCGAATGGAGCGAGAGGAAGAAGAGCGCGTAGTGCGATATACTGTGTCGAAATCTGGACGATCGCCAATCAGTATCCGCGTAACCCCTTCATGAGGGCCGGGCTTTCCCTTCTTCTTTTTTCTGATTGCCTGGTCCCCTGGGTTACCAGATCCCTGCTCGGTCTGAAGGGTTTTCTTTTTCACCTTATCCGCTCTCCCGTCAGGCGCACTCCTGCATGTGAAAGCGGGGCAGGAGAGTGCCCCGCTTTGTCGGCCCGGCTGATCAGGCCTGGCCGAGCCCCATTGGCGTGAGCCTACCCGAGCCAGGGCTGAGTATACTCACAAAGATATATTCCCACAGCCCTCCCCCAAGGACCCCCAGATAAGGAACCACAGAAGCGCAGCGGAGCAGGCTGTCGGGGAGGGGTGGACGGAGAAAAAGTTGAGCGAAGTTGCAGAAAGCATTTCTACCGGTCCATTTGGAACGATGCTTCACAAGAAAGACTACGTGGCTGATGGCATTCCACTGGTGAACCCAATGAACATCGTCGATTCGCAGATTATTCCGTCGAGCAAAATGATGGTGAACGGACAAACGAGAGACCGCCTTCGTGGTTATGTTCTCAAGGCTGGAGACATCGTCATTGCACGACGAGGCGAATTGGGCAGATGTGCTCTCGTAACTGACCGTGAAGATGGGTGGTTATGTGGAACAGGGTCATTCTTTGTGCGGCTCTCTGACTGTATGGACGGAAAATTTTTTGTCTCACTTTTTGGGTCGCAGCAATTCAAGGCACGACTCGAAGGAAGTGCGGTTGGAACGACGATGAGCAGTTTGAATCACAGCATCCTCAATGATTTGCCCCTGCCTGTTCCACCAGTAGCTGTGCAGAAAAGAATCATGGCAAAGGCCGATGAACTCTTGTCAGAAACCCAACGCCTCGAATCCATCTATCGGCAAAAGCTCGCCGCGTTGGAGGAACTGAAAAAATCACTGCTGCACCAAGCCTTCAGCGGGCAACTGTCGGACCGAGCCGTGAACGACATCGAAGCCACCACACTAGAACTGCAACTGGGTAGCGGTGCAGAGGCATGAACGAAGCCGAAACCAGAGCCGAGCATATTGACCCCGTCCTGAAGGCAGCGGGCTGGGGCGTTGTCGAGGGCAGCCGTATCCTGCGTGAACATTCCATCACGCTGGGGCGCATCGAAGGCCACGGCAAACGCGGCAAGCCACTCATTGCCGATTACGTCCTGGTGTATCGCAACCACAAGCTGGCCGTGGTGGAGGCCAAGGCATGGGATAAAGAGCTAACAGAGGGCGTGGGTCAGGCGAAGAATTACGCCGAAAAGATGGCCATCCGCTACACCTATGCGACCAACGGACAAGGTATCTACGGCATTGATATGCAGACCGGCAAGGAAGGCGAGGTGCCGAGCTACCCCAGCCCGGTTGAACTCTGGAACGAGACGTTTGCCAAGGCGAACGCATGGCACGACCGCTTCGCCGCAGTGCCTTTCCCTGACAAGAGCGGAAGCTGGATAATCCGCTTTTATCAAGAGATCGCCGTAAACCGGGCGCTGGACGCCATCGCCGCAGGCAGGGATCGTATCCTGCTTACCCTCGCTACCGGTACGGGCAAGACTTCGATTGCCTTTCAAATCGCCTGGAAGCTCTTTCAGGCTCGTTGGAATTTGACTGAGAGGAACGCAGACGGTGCACCGTCGCGCCGCCCGCGTATCCTGTTTCTGGCCGACCGAAACACGCTCGCCACGCAGGCGTACAATGATTTCACCTCGTTTGCTGCGTTTGCAGAAGACGCTCTGGTTCGTGTCAAACCGGGGGACATTCGCAAAAAGGGCCGTGTGCCGACGAATGCCAGCTTGTTTTTCACCATCTTTCAGACCTTCATGAGCGGCCCACCAAAAGACGGCAAGCCGTCCCCCTATTTCGGCGAGTATCCGCCCGACTTCTTTGATTTTATTGTTGTTGACGAGTGCCATCGCAGCGGCGCGAACGATGAAAGCACCTGGCGAGACATCCTCAATTATTTCAAGCCCGCCGTACAGCTCGGCCTTACCGCTACGCCCAAACGCAAAGACAACGTGGACACCTATGCCTATTTCGGCGAGCCGGTTCATATCTACTCGCTCAAGGAAGGCATCAATGACGGCTTCCTCACGCCCTTTAAGGTGAAACAGATTTCAACCACGCTCGACGAATATGTCTATACGCCAGACGACACGCTGGTCGAGGGCGAGATTGAAAGCGGGAGGCTCTACACGGAAGCCGACTTCAACAAAATCATCGAGATCAAGGAACGTGAAGCCCACCGGGTGAAGCTGTTCATGGAGCAGGTCAACCAGAACGAAAAGACACTGGTTTTCTGCGCGACGCAGAATCACGCACTGGCCGTGCGTGACCTCATTAACCAGATGAAGACCAGCAAAGACCCGAACTACTGCCAGCGCGTCACGGCGAACGACGGCGCGCTCGGAGAAGAGCATTTGCGCACTTTTCAGGACAACGAAAAGACTATTCCCACGGTCCTGACCACCTCACAAAAGCTCTCGACCGGCGTAGATGCGCGCAACATCCGAAACATCGTGCTGATGCGCCCCATCAACTCTATGATTGAGTTCAAGCAGATCATAGGCCGTGGCACGCGGCTTTACGACGGCAAGGACTATTTCACCATCTACGACTTCGTGAAGGCCCACCATCATTTCAGTGATCCGGAATGGGACGGCGAACCGATAGAACCGGAACCGACGCCGCAGCCGATAGACGACAAGGAGCGCACGCCAAAACCCACCGGCGAGCAATCACCTGAAGACGGCGAGCCCAAAAGGAAAAAGATCAAAGTACGATTGGCAGACGGCAAAGAGCGGACCATCGGCGACATGATGTTCACCACGTTCTGGCATCCGGACGGAAAGCCCATGTCCGCGCAACAATTCATGGAAATGCTCTTTGGCAAGCTGCCCGAATTTTTCAAGGACGAGGCAGAGCTTCGCGCCTTGTGGAGCGTGCCGGACACGCGCGCCCGGCTCTTGCAGAAATTGGCTGAGAAAGATTTTGGCAAAGACCAATTGGTCGAGATGCAAAAGGTCATCGATGCCGAGAAGAGCGACCTATTCGACGTGCTGGCGCATGTCGCCTACGCCTTGCCCCCGCTCACCCGCGAGGAAAGGGCGGCAAAAGCCAGAATCATCATCACGACGCATTTCAACAGCAAGCAGCAGGTCTTCCTCGACTTCGTGCTCTCCCACTATATACGCGAGGGCGTCCAGGAACTCGGCCAAGACAAGCTAATGCCGCTGCTCCGCCTGAAATATGACGACTCCATCGCCGACGCCGTGGCCGATTTGGGCAAACCGGAAGAGATCGGGAAGGTTTTCACAAGCTTTCAGAAGTATCTGTATCAACAACAAGATGCAGCATGACCGGCACCAAGACGGACCAGCGGGCGCATTCGCGCAGAAAGTAGGGTACGGTTTGAGAAAGCGCTAACTCTGCCGCCTTTAGCTATTCTCGAACATTTTCCCCGTCCACGACCGTTCGGCTAAATCGAGCTCGCCGCTCAGGATAATGTTGCTGCCATCAGAAAGCTGGGCCAGGCCTTGCGTCGCCCAGTGATGTTTCCCCGTGCTCTCATACGTGCCCTCCCCGCTCCCCGTGAGAGCGTTGCCGTCGTCCAGATAGCCGACCACACACATGCTATACGTCCCACTGTTGCCGCCCACGACTGCGATCGTCCCAATAACCGTGCCAGCCCCGCCCTCCCCGGTCGTGGGGCCTTCGTAATTCCCTTGCTGGACAATGCTGCCCGCCGGTCCCGGCGTGATCGTCCACGAGGTGAACTTACACGCCCATTCCCCTATCTGTTTTCCCTGTGCCATATGCTGTTCCTCCTTTGATTGACTCGTTGGGGTAAGACTATGATTTTATCCCAGTCTTATAGAGCGCTCACTGTTCGTGCGAGAAGTCAAGAGTTGATATAATCCTACCTTATCAGACACAGATTTGCGCCCTCAAACCGGAACTTCCTGTTCAAATGCGCCCGCTGGTCCAGCAAGAGAGAAATCATTTATAACCGTTAAGAATCGCCCTTCTCATAGATAAAAACGATTACCCCGCAACGGGCTGAATCGGGACATGCACCAGCCCCGCCGCCTGCTGTTTGGCCACTTCGCCGCGGCGGTCATAGAGCGCGGTCGTTTTGGGGTCGCTGTGGCCCATGAGTTGTTGCACGGTGGCCAAGTCTGCGCCTGCATCTAAGAGATGGCTGGCATAGGTCCGCCTACAATCGTGCGGCCGAATCGCCGGCCGGTTGTGGGCTTCGGTGTAGCTACTCAGTAAGTCCCAGACCGTTTGGGCCGAGAGGCGCGCCGTGGTCAGTTGGCTACTCTTCCGGATCCGAACAAAGAGCGGGCCGGATTCTTGGCCACGAATGGTGAGCCAGGCATCCAGGGCAGCTTTCGCGCCGTTGGTAACATAGCCAGAGCGCTGCTTGTTCCGTTTGCCGAGTATCCTGAGCTCTCCCGTGATTCGATCGTAGTCGGCCAGATCCAAGGCGATGATTTCAGCCCGCCGCAGTCCGCACCCAAACAGCAGACCGAGCAAGGCCGTGTCTCTCGCAGACTTGGGCGTCTTGGTCTGCTGGCATTGGATGAAGAGCTGTTGCTGTTCGACCAGGGGAACAGCCCGGCCTTTGGGTAAGCGTTCGCCGCTCACCTTGGGCAGATCGATCGCGCGGCTGTAGTCCTCGCCTTCCATCAGCCGCAAACGCCATGCCGATTTGAGTACGCCACGGACAGCAGACAGGGCTTTCTTGGCCATGGCCGGGCTATACTTGGACACGAGGCGGGCACGGATCGCAGCGGTGTGTTGATAGCGGAGCTGATGCCAGGGGAACGCCTGCATGGTCTCAGGCTTGACGGTCTCTTGGTCGAGCAGTAACGCCAGCGCCGTACACAAGGCGGCTTGCATCGTCCGCTGACTGCCTGGTGCTAAGCTTTGCAAGTACACGTGGACCGGGTAGTGATCGGGGCTATTTTGTAGGCTCCCGAGGTCAGACACCACTGATATGCCTGGCTCCTCTGGAACAAGAAAGGCGGCTATGGCTCGCTCGGGTGCGAGCAGGGCGGGCGTCTGCATGGTTGCGGGCATGAGTTTCTCTCCTTTTTTGGGCGGGGCTGGCATGGACAAATCCAGGACTTCACAAGTCCCTTCGTACAAATCTAGGCGTTGCGCCTGGTCTCTTCCGCCAACTGCTGAAAGATCGCATACAGCCAGCTCGGGCCGTCGATCTGCTCCCCGTTCAAATCAAAGCGGGTGATGGGAATGTCTGGCGTCCGCTGTGGGCGGTGGACAGTCAGGGATTGGGAGCCACTCACCAGCACGGGCGGAGATTCTGCTTCCGGATCGTAGTCGGTCAGGAAGGCAACGGTAGGCTGGGCAATCGTCCAGGTTTTGCCATAGCCACTGATCGTCATGGCATCGCCCATGCGGCGAATGGTCCATAGTCCGTCACTGACCGTGGTCTGTGATCCGAGTGGGGTGGAGAAATCGTATTGCTCGACGGACAGCTGTGTCGGTATCGATCCATCATGTACGAGAGTGAATGTGGGCGGCTGGTCAATCATGAGCTGGGTTCCTTCCTGCCACCTCAGACAGGCTCTTCTGTCTGAGGTGACTGTGACAGTGTGGCAAAAGATTAGTGGCCAATTTCCGGCGTGTCGATTGGTTGCGGTATTAAGCAGCTTCCTATTCCCGGAATTTGCGCAGCTTCGGTGCTATCTTCGACGTGTTTACTAATGCGTCACAGGTGCAACAGAGGCGACGTGCTCCGTCTGCGTGCGTTGTGTTTACATCGTGTGTGCTTCCTTTTTGTCTTTTACTGTATGTTTTATTTCGTACAGTCATGAGTATGCCAGACAAGGAGAAGAAAGTCAAACGATTTATTGCGTACAGTAAAAAAGAATGTTACAAGGAGGTATGCCCAGACAACAAAAGAGCCCAGAGATAGAAGCGCGTGTCATTGTGAGACACGAGAAGCAATTCAAAAAGAATTGTGAAGAGCAGAGCTGTGGCAATGAATTTATCGGACTAACCCGGCAACGGTTTTGCTCTGCGAAGTGCCGCAACCTCGCCAACTATCACCGACACAGAGAGAGATATAGCGAGACAAAAGCAGCGAAATACCAGGAGACAAAGACCCACAAGGAGAAGCAGGCGACCGCCTAAAAACGCAAAGAGCCCAGCTGTGATTCAGACAGCCGGGCTCTTATTTGGTGAAATCACGGGGAAGCGAGCTTCCGTAGATAACGACCTCAATACCGTTATCTTACCAGGGAGCCGCCTTTTCCCGCAAGACCGGGGAGGGTGGAAAGTGGCACAGCCAAGCCTAGCAATTGAACTGGACCAGCTCATCAGCAGTTCCTTCTTTTATCTCGGCAAGTGGACGACGGACGAGAAGCTGAAAAGTAACGCCAGCTTCGACGTGCTCAGATATCTCCTATGCCGCCTTCATGACGAAGGTGATGGCAAGGTCCTGCAAGGCCATATTGAGCTGTCACAAGGCTACATCGGCCAAAAATTGGGGCTGTCTCGGCAGTGGGTCAATACCTTAGTCAGTCGGTTAGTTGATGCAGGTTGGCTTGTGGCGTCTTCGACATGGACCGGCGAGAACATGCGCAGCTCCACTTGCTTCTCGGCGGGGCGTTCTCTGCGCCGTTTGGTGTGTCAGCTGCTTGGCAGTATGCGGAAAAAGCGCCAAAAGAAGGGTGTCAACGGTCGTAGACAGTCTTTACCACGTTCTCTTCGCTCACGTGAAAAAAGACAGGATTTTGCTTTTCAACGGGAAGCAGAGGAGCAAGCGCAGACCTTTGTCGGCAAAGCCAAGGACTTGACTGAGCGATTCCTGCGGCTGGGAAAGCAGTAGAGGGTTTCCTTTTGCTCCCGTTTCTGCCTATTAGTGTGGCAAGGGGAAGGGAATGTCATCGGCGCGACAATATTCTCCCGTCATTTTTCTTTTTGTAGTTGTCGCTCTCTCAAGTTGCGTCAGCACAAACGCAACCATGCTGGGGACAGCAACCATGCACCGGGCTGCGGTTCCCGAGCAAGTTGTCAAGCTGTACCGCTCTGCCGATCAGGTTCCCGGCAAGTACGAAGAGATCGCTCTTTTGCACTCTCAGGGTGCGTCAACCATGACGAATGAACGGCAAATGCTGGAGTCTATGAAAAAAAAAGCAGCCGACCTTGGAGCAAACGGCGTCATTCTTGATGCATTGACGGAGCCAAGCGCCGGGGTAAAAAGCGCCGGCGCTTTTCTTGGCTATGCTCCTCAGCGGACCGGAAAATCGGTTGCCATATACGTTTACCCCCCAGGCGAAGCACCTCTCTCACCAGCTGCGGAAACCGCACCAGATCAGGAGAGGGTGGTACCCCCGGCAGCATCGCCACCAGCGCACACGATTGAAGGACGCCTTCAGGAACTGAAAGAACTTCGGTCAAAAACCCTGATCACGCCGGAAGAATACTACGAGAAGCGGGCCGAGATCCTGGGGGATCTGTAATCGCAGCATTCAAGGAACGAGCCGAGCGTATAGCCGGGCCACTGCATTGCAAGGAAGGACCTCAATGACGACGATAAACAGCTCAGCGCCGGGTGCGAATGGTCAAACCAACGGAACAAAATGGCACGACCACTATCCTTACCTTGGGAAAGCACCAGTTCAGGCCGAGGTCTTTACCTCGGAGGAGCAGTTCGCACTGGAGCGCGAGCGGATCTTTAAGAAGGTGTGGCTCAACGTCGGCCGGGTTGAACAGCTTCCCAATCCGGGTGACTATTTTGTGAAAGACATCGCTGTCTGTCAGACGTCGATTCTCGTCGTCCGCGGCAAAGATGGTCGGGTGCGCGCTTTCCATAATATGTGCTCCCATCGGGGGAATAAAATTGCCTGGGATCAGCAGGGCACGTGTCAACTGTTTACCTGCAAGTTCCACGGCTGGACGTATGCCTTGGATGGTTCGCTCAAATTCGTCCCAGACGAAGAGAATTTCTTTGCGCTGCAAAAAGAGAAGCTCGGCATGACGCCAGTCGCCTGTGAGGTGTGGCAAGGCTTTATTTTCATCAACGTTGATCCCAATCCGCAGGAGAGCCTGCGAGACTATCTGGGCGGACTCGCTCGCGACTTAGACGGCTATCCGTTTGAGGCTATTTCCGCCACCTGCCGGTCGTGGACAACCGAAGTCAAAGCCAACTGGAAAGTAGCCAAAGACGCCTTCCAGGAAGGCTATCACATCGCCGCTCTGCATCGCCGCTCTATTCCTGACTCTTTAACCAGCCCGGACAATCCGTACTCACATTTCCTTGACGTGAGACTGCATGGGCGCCATGGGAGTGCCTCGGTATTTGGCAATAAAGATATTCAACCTACGCCAGTTGCCGCCCTGGCCTTTCAACATGGGACATTTCTGATCCGTGATGAATATGAAACGAATCGGCGCCTGGCTGGAACGAATCCGCTTGGTCACAAAGAGTGGGCGGCTGATATCAACGTGATTTTTCCGTGCTTTTTTGTCGATGTCTTAGACAATTCGTATTTTACGCATAGCTTCTGGCCAGTCGCCTTTGACCGGACGATCTGGCAATCGACCCAATATTTCTCCAAGGCCAAAACAGCCGGCCAGCGTTTTATGCAAGAGTACGGGCATGTGTTGTTCCGCGATGTCATCTTGGAGGATGGTCGCACCCTGGAAGAAACTCAGAGCATGCTCAGCTCGGGGGCCAAAACAGAATTCCCGCTCAAGGACCAAGAAATCATCGTCCGTCACAGTCACCATGTCGTGGGGCAGATGATCAACGGCCAGCCGGTCGAGGGGGCCAATTAATGTGTCGGTACTGGACAATTCTCATTTTTATTTTACTTTTGCCTGCCTGCCTGCTCGGTCGGCATGGCTCTCAAGGGTAAGCCTGACCCGAATATTGGCGTGCTAGCTGTCGGTCAGGATCGTGGGATCGTTATTTTGAATTTGGGCCAACCGACCCAGACCCTGGCAACCGAAACTGGACGAACAGACATATTCCGACTAGAGCGAGGCAACGAAGCATCAACCGGCCGTGCGATTGGCCATGCAGCGATGGACGTTCTGACACTTGGAACTTGGGAAATTATCGGGACTCCTGTCGAAGGATTCAGCGGAGATAAATTCACGGTAACAATCGAATACGACGAAGCGGAAAAAGTGACAAAAGTATCTTCCACACCAGGACATTCTGCGTTTTAAAAGACAAAAAGCCCACACAGCCCCAGCCCTGGGAGCAACCAGCCATCTATCACCAGAGCCATGAGGTCTACCGTCCAGACAATACCGAGTCTGCCCCGCTATCAGCCACGGAGAGCCATGAATGGTCGAGTCTGGTCAGTAAGGCAACGGGGAAGGCCAGGGACGCGATAGAGCGGATTTTGCAGCTCGGAAAGAGCTGGTAACGTATGAACCACAGACTCAACACCGTTTTCCCCTGCTTTCGACGGGAAGGGAGCTAGGGCCGTTTTCCTTCACGCGGGGATAGACAGACCTATCTGGGTGCGATGTACGCAACAGGACAAGGTGTTCCCCAGAACGATAAGACTGCGGTGAAATGGTACTAATTTACCTCCGAATAAGGAATATTAGATGGCAATCAAGCAAAGCATAATATTTGTCGCAAGAAACAAATATCTTCATTTATTTTTGGGTTCTATGACAATATTGTCGGGATTTACAGAAATTTGGGAGACTATTTCCGAGGACATTATTTCTGGTAATATTAGAGGTGGTCATGGGATCATTATTATCGGTGTGGGGCACTTTTTCCGCGCTCTTGCCGAATTTGTAGAAGCATCAGATTATTTAAAGGAAAGTGTAGAATAGTCAGAATTGTGTGCTTATCGTGGGATATGCCATTGCCCGGGGAAATCTTGGTGCGATGTATGCCTAGCCTGTCCATTTCATTGCCTTCCTCGCTGAGGGTTCCCCCGTACACGCGGGGATAGACCTCTTCTTTGCCAGAAGTCGAAGCTGCAGAGTGGGGTTCCCCCGTACACGCGGGGATAGACCGCTGAACGAGTTTAGGGACAATAATAGGACTTTGGTTCCCCCGTACACGCGGGGATAGACCGGTGCTGCGCTTTCTGGTCGTGCTAGAGCAGTCGGTTCCCCCGTACACGCGGGGATAGACCTTCAATAGTCTTTGGCTCGAGGGAGCCGTGCCAGGTTCCCCCGTACACGCGGGGATAGACCGTACAGGTTAGCAATCGTCTCTCGGTTTTATGCTAGCTGGCCTGCTTGCCGTCAGGGATACCAGGCCAGTTCTTGCAGCACCCCGTAGGAAAAGGCGGCCGCCCGCGTTCCGCCGCCAGAGAGTGCCAAGACGATAACGATCTCTTCCGGCCGTTGCGCCGAGGGACTGCTAGCAAGGGGACGAAGCTGCTGGGAAACATAGATTTGTGCCAGCGGCGTATTCACCGCGCGATAGGTTGAGCAGCCGACACTCATGAGCAGCAGGGCCACCCCGAACAGATTCCCTGTCACGCGGCGGTCCCACTGGGGAGCCGTCATAGCGTTGACCTCCGGTGGACGCGTTTTTGAAGAGCCCGCTTCATGGACTTAAAAGGGAGTATGGAGCGACCGAACGTGTGGGCTCGAGGTCAAACCGCTTGCCCGGCAGCTGAGTGAGCTTTGACAGAACGATAGAATGTTGTCTTGCCATTGCCAGCGCCGCGAACATCTCCTTCAGCTGAAGCTTTACCAGTTTTGGGAACTTTGATAAAGGGACGCCTCTTTAAAACTTCAACTGGGGGAACAACCGAGCAGTGCAAAAAACGCTCGAGCGTTTGCGAGACGTACAAAAAGTGAGACGAAAAACTTCTTCTCTTTCCAAGTCTTCTGAAGTTCGTTGATTCCTGTACGTTTACTATTGGAAGCTCGATTAGCAGATGAGTCGGAGCGCTCTGTTTATCCGAATGTTGGGCGACTCAATGCACGGCCAAGGGGATAGATGAAAAAGATAGCGTTGATAACGGTAACGGCGCTGCTAGTAGCACTACGCAGTGTGCTAAGCTTAGCAGCTCAAGAATCACCACAGACTGCCGCAAGCGTGAGCGCCCTGCTTGGCCCGCCGAATGAGGACGGGCCGGTGGTTGTGCGAGCCGCCTTCCACTTGCAAGATATTAACGATATTGATGACGAGGCAGAAACATTCCAATTCACAGGTGTCCTCACCCTCACCTGGCACGACAACCGGCAGGCCTTTGATCCGAATCAAGAACAAACCCAAGAAAAGATCTATCAGGGGAGCTATCAGGGGAGCTACCAGTTTGACGAACTGGCTCCCGCTTGGTATCCGCAGGTCGTACTCGCAAACGAGTCCGGCCTGTATGAGAAGCACGGTACGCTGCTGCGGGTGAGACCGGACGGGACGAGCACGCTGATTGAAACGGTGAACGCGATCGCGAGAGCCCATCTTAATATGCGGCGATATCCGTTTGACACGCAGCGATTGGATGCGGTGTTTGCGGTGCTCGGGTTCGATAGGAGTGAGGTCGTACTGGAAGCGCAGGCAGGACCGGATACGGTAGCCAGTCAGGCAATCCGGATACCGCAGTGGGAGCTCACAGGCCTCCGCGCATCAAGCGGTGAGCAAAGCGCACCGTATGCCGGGAAGGGAGGCACTGCATCTACGTTTGTTGTGAGCATAGATGTAGAGAGACAATCCTTTTTCATGGTGCGCTTGGTCCTTTTTCCAGTCGTGCTGATTGTCATGCTCTCCTGGTCGGTCTTCTGGATGGATCGCTCCTCATTGGGGGATCGCATCAACGTGTCCTTCATTGGGATCCTCACGGTGGTGGCCTACCAGATGGTAGTGAGCGGGATCTTGCCCCAAATTTCTTATGTGACCTTAATGCACGGCATATTGAACTTCAGTTTCTTTGTTATGTGCGCAGCTGTGGTGGTTAATCTTATCGTCGGTGAGCTCGATAAGCGGGGAAACACTCAGGCGGGAGATCGTATCGATTACCGCTGCCGGTTCATTTTCCCACTCGTCTATTTCGGGCTGCTGCTTGGAGTCGTGGCCGTGGCGTTCCTCTTCTTCTAGGGGTAACAGCAGGGTTTGTGTAACGAGCCGCCAAATTTGCTGAACACGCGCCCCTATTGGGCGGACGTGCAAGAAGTACACTTTCTGCACGCCCCGTTCACCGCCCGTCATGAGCGGCTCGTCATTCTGCCAGTCGCTGTTCAAGCAAATATTTGCCCCCTGCGGTGTCGTCACATCAAGGCCCAACAGGCACGTCGAGAACCCTAGGGTGAAATCTGTGGAATCATGATATGGCTTCTACTCTGCTTCCTTAGCAGTGTGGGAGGCCCGTCATGAAGCAGCGTTGGTTAGCTCACGAGTTGGAGGAGGAGTGGTCGCTTACTCCGGAAGAAACCGCTCTGTTGTCGGGCCGGACGGACAGCAAACGGCTGGGCTTTGCCGTCCTGCTCAAATTCGTTCAGATTGCCGGGTACTTTCCGAAGCATCTTGACGGAAGGGATTGCCGACAAACGGTTACGCTCGCTCTATTTGCGGGCCGGCACGGAATCCCTGTGGGATCTACGCCGGCATCCGGCCTATGTCGGGTACTCGCTCGTGGCGCTGTATTGTTGGCACCGGCGGGAAGAAATCGTAGATGGGCTGGTAGAACTCCTGATTCAGCTCGTCCACAAGATCAACACCAACGCGGAGAAGAAGCTCGTCAAGGAACTGCTCAGCGAGGTCCGGGCGGTGCATGGGAAATCTCGTCTGCTCTATAAACTGGCGGACGCGGCACTGAGGAACCCGGAGGGGACCGTCAAGGATGTGCTCTACGCCGTGGTCGATGAAGAGACGTTAGAGGCGTTGGTCAAGGAGTACGAAGCGAAAGGGCCAACGTATCAGCGACACATACAGACCCTGGTTCGGAGTTCGTATGCCGGGCATTATCGCGCAATGGTCCCCAAGATTCTGGAGGCGCTGACCTTCCCTTCGAATAATGCGCATCATCGTCCTGTGATTGAAGCCCTCGCCTATCTCAAAGGACTCCAGGGATATAGACTCGCTTTAAGGGCAGGAGTCCTTTGTAACGTGAGTCGAACTGGTCATAGTGCTGGAGCACCAAGTCAACTAAGTCATTGCCATCAATCAGACGCAGGTTACTTTTAGTGTTTGCGAAATTCCGGGCTGGTTTGGTAAACGTGCCAAGGGTGACAAACAGGCCAAATTCTCCCTGCCCGACTTTACCATACAGGGCAGAGACCACAGGGTCTCCGAAACTGTCCTCACCACTCTTCACCTGGACTTTGATAATCGGTGGCTCGAATCCTAATTCATCTTTGTGAGCAAGGATATCAATGCCGCCGTCTGCTCCTTCTGGAGAAACCTGCGTCCGGTAGCCCATCGCTTCTAATAGATGGGCTACGAAATGCTCGAACGGATGGCCTTTCAACTCTTGCGCAAGCCGCTTGATAATAAAGTCTCGGGTGGTGTCTTCGGTGTCCTCTACGATAAGAGCAACCGTGTCATCGGTCGTGACAGGACGGGATACTTCCTTGCCTTCCAACACCACATGGAATTCTTCGGCGTAGTCCCTAATCTGCCCCATGTCTGCGCCGCCGATTTCGTGGAGCGCCCCTTGCGAGAAATGCGTGCGGGGCACTGACCGAAGCCAGGTCACAGCGCGACGGTTCGGGTAACCGACCTTTTGGATAGATTCATCAGTAAGGTCATACCTATATGACCCGTCCACACGTCCGATGTGGATGTGTCGGTCGCGTTTAGATGGATACGCGACGATATCCCCCTCTTTCATTTCGTGGACGAAGCGAAAGAGTTTACCAGCAATAGTGGACACCGCATCGGATTTAATGTCTGGGTACACCTCACGCAGCTTTGACTTGAAGGCGTCGCGGAATGGCTGGAGGCTACTGAGGTCGCCCATCTTGGGCCAGTCGATAGCAATACAATCCTTCTTTAGGAAGAGGGCATCCGCCTCACCCTTTTTTCCCGCGTGGATTCCCCATAGGGTCGCTTCTTTGTCCACCATGTCTATAGTGAGTTTTTCATAGTCACCCATGCATAAAACCTGCAAGGAAAACGCTAAAGTGAGAAGCTTACAGGAGAATTTGCAGATGTTCCAGGATGACGAAGGGACAGAGAAAAACGGCCTCCATATTTGGCCGAGAACGCACGAACTCACCTCAACGAAGGGTAAGGGTAGGGCCAAAAAGGGACTACGCAGCCATCTTGGACCAGCGGGGGCATTTGAACAGAAAGTTACGGTTTTGAATTGAGCCCTCTCATCATCATCCCCCCTTTTCGTTGTCGAATAAGCGTTGTCCGATTTCTTTAAGCGAGCCGTCTCCGTTGACGTAGGCATACAAAGTAGCGGTAGTTATCCCTAATCGGCGGGCGACCTCTTTGGGGTGACTCCCGGGCTCAGCCATCGCGGTCATGGCCATCTTGAGAGTCGTTGTTGTCATTTTGCGGGGTCTTCCCCCCACACGTCCCCGTGCCCGTGCCGCTATCAGCCCCGCTTGGGTCCGCTCCCGAATGAGTGCCAGTGTGAAGGATACGACCGTCGATATGCTCCGGCATGTGTTACATGACTTTGTAAGAGAGGAAACGCTCACCGCCGCAAGCGCCGAAATTGTGAACCGGCCTCACGAGTTACCATTAAGCGCTGTGCATGGAACGGGAACCCTCTCCTCATCCGATGCCCAACGCTTTGGCATTCGGGCCAGCAGTCTGTTGGCTTCCTATTACCCGCGATATTACGGGTATTACGAGAAGGCCATCGGCATCTACACGCACGTCTCCGACCAGTACTCTGTCTTCAGCACCAAGGTGATCTCTTGCAGTCCTCGCGAAGCCTTATACGTCCTTGATGGTCTGCTCGAAAACAACACGGTTCTCCAGATTCGCGAGCATACGACAGATACCCACGGTTACACCGAAATCATCTTTGCCCTCTGTCATTTGCTGGGATTCTATTTTATGCCACGTATCCGGGACCTCAAAGACCAGCAGTTGTATCGCGTCGACCGGTCTGTCGACTCCGGCGTGTTCACGCCGCTGCTCACGAAGACGGCTGACCTCAACATGGTTGAGGAGCAGTGGGAAGAAATGATCCGCGTCGCGCTCTCCCTCAAGCAGCGCACAGCTCCGGCGCATGTGATCGTTCAAAGACTGACCAATAGCTTTCCGTCAGACCGGCTATCCAAGGCGTTTACCCATCTCGGGCGTATCATCAAAACCCAGTACATCTTGCGCTATCTCACCGATCTCGAACTTCGGCAAACCGTTCAGCTCCAGCTCAACAAGGGCGAATATCGGCACAAGTTGCCACGCCGGATTTTCTTTGCCGATCAGGGGGAATTTACGACGGGCGATTACGAGGAGATCATGAACAAAGCCAGTTGCTTGAGCTTGGTTTCCAATGCCATCCTGTATTGGAACACCCTCAAAATCAACGATATCGTTGAAAATCTGCGGTCCCAGGGAGAGGATATCACCAAGGAAACCTTGTCTCATATCTCCCTGTTGCCCTTCAAACACGTCGTACCCAACGGCACCTATTTCATTGACGATGTCTAGCAGGAAGGCCGCTTAAGCAGGCGGCCTATACCGGCAGAAAATTCAAAACCGTAACTTTCTGTTCAAATGCCCCCGCTGGTCCAAGGAAGCGGTTCAGCAATCAGACCTTCTCGAAGCGCAAGAATAAGGTCCGGTTTGAATATGGCCAATGGCACGAGAATGGCCGCCCCGGCAAGTGTAAACCGCACGGTGAGCAGCCAATAAAAAATGAATATCTTCACAAAAAGGTCATGACCGACCTTCCCGCCATTCTGGTAATAGGCGTAGACTACCCCCACGAGATTCGTCAGTCCCAAGAATTCTCCAATGAGTCGGCCCCATAACGAATATGGGCCACCTCCCGCGAACAAACTGTCCACCACACCTAGAGCATATAACAACAGCAGATACGGCAACGCCTCCCGGTCGGACACGGCACGGTCGCGCAATTTTTCCTTGATTGGGTGATACCGGACGAAATACATACTGTCCCCTTCCTGCGCCGATGCGCCCACTGTTCGACTCCATATTATATAGGCCCAACACAAAAAAAAGGCCCTAGCAGAAGCACCATATATTGCTACCTGGGGTGCTACCTGTAGCAAGCACTACGCATTTACCACACACTTAGTGAGGCAGTGCAATTTGTGAGCAGGCGGGTTTTTTTGGGGGGGGGGGGCTGCTGCTAACTGGCGTGGTATCCCTGACGGCAAGCAAGCCGCGCGGATTCGAGAATCCTCCCCGGTCCGCTTTGCGCCGCAAAGGCCGTGTTTTACTGGATTTTTTGAGGGGGACAGTTTACCTAATAGTCATTATCAGACGTAGAAAATTGAGTGATAATTCGAGCAAGCAGACCAGCTAGCACAAAAGCCGACATTAAGAGGGGTTTGTACTAAGGGGTCTATCCCCGCGTGTACGGGGGAACCTGGTAAAGTCTTTCAGGTCCAGACCAGTGAGGAGGTCTATCCCCGCGTGTACGGGGGAACCGATAGCGCAGCTGAAGGGATTGCCTGCCTTGCGGGTCTATCCCCGCGTGTACGGGGGAACCAAAGCTATACTATGTATCAACTCCTCAACTGTCGGTCTATCCCCGCGTGTACGGGGGAACCACCGATTGGCCGCTTGATCCCCTGGCTAGTAGTACGGGATAAAAAAGGATTCTGAACACAGCAAGTCTCTCTGAAAACGCGTTCCACTCGGAACTGACCACTCTTTGTGCTCTCAGTAAGCAGCCTGCTGCAAAAATAGGCAGCAAAAAGCAGCAGGCTGTGTCTGACACAGCGATAAAATGCAATCTTTCCAGGAGAAACGACCAAAAACAGCAAAGCCTAACTTGGCACACTTCCTGCTCTCTATACAAAGACAGACGCATGGCGGATTAGCCCTCCTGCATGCAACCTCCTAGGACCATAGGTCTCCCTCCTGGCCTAAAGTCCTTTTTTAGGGACGGTGTTGCCCTCACACCGTCCCTTTCTTTTTTCCATTGAGTCTCTTCTCCTTTTGCCAGCCTCGTGTCGGACTGCCTCTTATGATCGGTCTATCCCCGCGTGTACGGGGGAACCCCTTGGCCCGCCACAATTGGACGGCCGAATCCAGGTCTATCCCCGCGTGTACGGGGGAACCCAGAGCGACGATAGCACTGGCCTCCGATCCCTGGGTCTATCCCCGCGTGTACGGGGGAACCTTTGCTGACAACCTTGACTGACCGATCCGGGCGGGTCTATCCCCGCGTGTACGGGGGAACCAATAGGTACTATTCGTTGGCGTCCTGCCGGAGGGGTCTATCCCCG
>Ga0114996_10003025_pt1 | contig 21207 bp, 15 predicted proteins | sample ArcticOcean_MG_C_4_FD_87039 | JGI IMG/M metagenome (GOLD analysis project Ga0114996, IMG submission 87039) | Marine microbial communities from western Arctic Ocean - ArcticOcean_MG_CB4_134 | ecosystem: Environmental > Aquatic > Marine > Oceanic | place: Arctic Ocean: Canada Basin | collected... | reverse complement strand
TGGTGTGATTACGGATGAACGTTTGTTCAAGATTGAGAATGCGGGTATCTGGTCGATTGATCGCTGGTTTGAAGCTCCATAGGGTTGCGTCGGAGACCGGTGTGTAGCCGATTTGTATTCGGTGACCTGCATATTCTTTTTGCTTTTCTAGTGGCGGTTTCGGCTAATCGTACTCGTAGTCGTCGAGGATGTTGTTGATAAGGCTTTGCGGACCGGCAGCCATGAGTCCGGCATCGACGGGCAATAGCACGCCGGTGATCCAGCGTGATTCGTCGCTAGCTAGGAACGTTGCAGCCATCGCAATATCTTCCGCTTTACCTTCGGTTCCAAGAGGAGCGATGTCGCGTCGGATTTTTCGTTTTTTATCGTCGACGTGTTCGACCATAGATGTGTAGATCATGCCGGGAGCGATGCAATTGACCCGGACGTTTTCGCGACCGTGATGAACTGCCATAGCTCGGGTCGCTGCGATCATTCCGCCTTTGGCTGCTGCGTACGGAACGTTCTTGGTCATTGCGGCGCGGATGCCGTCTACTGAGGCGACGTTGATGATTGAGCCGCCGTCGGTTTTTATCATTTCAGGGATGGCGTATTTCGATATGAAGACCATGCTTTTGAGATCGACATCCATTACTCGGTTCCATGAGTCTTGGGTTACGTCGGGTGCTGATCCGGGGCCGCCTATGCCGACGCTGTTCATGAGTATGTCGAGCCTGCCGTAACGCTCTACTGCCGCTTCGACGAGGGCTTTGCATGCTGACTCTTGGACGACATCGGCTATGAACGTAGATGCTTCACCGCCTGCTTCCTTGATCATCTGCTTCGTCGTGTTGGCGGCTTCTTCGTTCATATCAACGATCAGCACTTTTGCTCCGTGCGAAGCGAAGAGTTTTGCCGTTGCTACACCTACGCCGCTGATGTTGGCGGAGCGTGTTCCTGCGCCTGTGACGATTGCGACCTTGTTTGCGAGTCGAGTAATTTCACACCTCGTGACCGGCCTGCCGTGTCTGATGAGTTATCTGTATTTGCTTTTGCTCCCAGGTGGCGAGTAATTGCTTTGGCCGTATAATCTGCCAATCGGGATTGTGGCACAGTTGCGTGAGATTTTCATTACGGTGGTGCTTGAATGTGCTGCTTTGATGGATCCGATGGTAGGTTGATTAGATAGCCAGTGATATTCGAAGCAAACGTTTGTAAGTAAGGAAACAATTATGAAGGCTGCGGTAATACGTGGGACTCAGAAGATAGTTGTTGAGGATATTCCGACTCCAGAACCGGGCCCAAATCAGGTGCTTGTAAAGATTAAGTATTCCGCACTGTGTGGGTCTGACGTTCATCGTTTTCAATACGGTATGGCGAACGACGGATCGGTACTAGGTCATGAATACATCGGGGAAGTTGTGCAGATAGGGCGTAATGTAACGTTGTTCAAAGAAGGTGACCGGGTAGTTAGTGGTGGGGGTGAGCCGCCAACAGGAACAATTTCTGCTTTGAGTTCTGGAGTTCGTTATAGCGCTCGTACAGTTGGTCTTGAGGTGACGCGTATCGGCGGATTCGCAGAGTATATAGCGATGGACGAGTGGCGACCGTTGCACATTCCAGAATCTGTAAGTGACGAACTCGCTGTCCTTGCTGAACCAGCGTCAATTGCAGTCCATGCTGTTCGAACTTCGGCTTTCAAAATAGGCGACCAGGCGGTCGTTATGGGGGCGGGCCCCATCGGATTACTGGTCATGCAGGTTTTGAAGGCCGCCGGTGCAGCGGCTGTTTATGTTTCGGAGCCTGCGTCGGCACGAGCGGAGTCGGCACGGGTGCTTGGGGCTGATCTCGTGTTGAATCCGATGGAAGAGCATGTTGTTGAGCGAGTGCTTGAGTTATCGGGAGGTCCAGGCGTGCCGGTCGCTTTCGATGCGGCTGCTGCTCGCCCTACGTTTCAGCAGGGCATGGAGATGATTCGTCGAGAGGGGCAGCTGTTAGTCGTTTCAATGGCTTGGGAAGATGTTGATCTTCGAACTGTCGATTGGATTGGACGGGAGGTTGAGATGAAGGCTGCGTACGGGTCGCTGCCGATCGATTGGCGTACGGTTTTGAATCTGATGGAACGTGCCCAACTATCTGAGAAATCTATGGTGACTGATGAAAGCTTTATCGGTTGGGACGAGATGCAGGTATCGATGGAGCGGCTGATGAAGCCAGAAGAGCACGTGCAGTTGGTTTTGGTGCCGTAGGGCTTCTAGCACCGCTTCGCGATGTGTGGCTTGAATTATCGAGGCAGGTCTACATTCCGAGCAGTTTTGCTAGTTCTTCGCCCTGCTCTTTGCAGTAGTCGAAAACGATGCGTGTGTCCCATCCGATACAAAAATCGATTACGCCAGTATCCATGTACGGTTTAGCTTCTTTGAAGTGAGAAATTTCCACTCTAGGTCGTACACCCATTTTGATGGCGGTTTCGTTGACGTAATTTTGAACTTTCTGAATTTCAGATTGTTCAGGATCAGCGTATAACCCTTTTGTTACGGAGTAGTCCGATGGTCCAAACTGGATCATGTCGACGCCGTCGACAGCCAGAATTGCTTCTAAATTTTCGATTGCCTCGGCTTTCTCAATCATGAGAACCACAACGCCTTCTTGACGCTGGTTAACTCCTTCTTCAAGCGTTGCGCCGATACCGTAACCAACATCGCGTTTCCAACCCGCACCTGCTACTCCATTTTCGCCTGGAGTTTCGTGTCGCGCTGCTGCTACAGCTTCTTGGGCATCATCAACGCTGCGTGTATCGGCGAATATAAGATTCTGTATGCCGGATCCGTTGGCTCTGCTTGCAAGCCATTCTTTTGGAACTTGCTCGATTTTCATCATAGAAGTCATATGGTCGAATAGATCGACGGCTCTGCCAAAGTTTTCAAGTGAAGCGAGGTCATATGGTGCGTCTTCACCCGAAAACTCTATGTAGTCCATTACCCCGGTATATCCGATAATTTCGACCATAGCCGGCCACACCGACATCAGGTGCGTGCCGATGGTCGGTTTGCCGTCACGCAATCGTTCACGCAGTACGTTGTTTGTGGATTTTCTTAGATTATTTGGGTCGATTGATCTGGACACGTTCTTATTTGGATTACTGTTGTCATTTGATTTGGGCATTGGGCTTCGGGTGATCCAGATTAATTCCGTCTGAACACTTCGGTTTTTGGAGTGAATTCGGCGTCTAGCTCTAGTGGGTAGATGGGCCGGGTGCAGACGGTGTGTCCGAGGGTTTGCAGATTTGCTGATGTAGCACCGGGGGCATCGACGTTGAAGTTTTCTTCTACCCAATCATCGAAGAACGCAGGTTCGCAGTGAGGTGATTTCACGATTGTCGAGTGGAAGTCCTGTGGATCGAGTCCAGCTTTGAAGAACAGGCCCCGGTCGACGAGCATGACCGTTTCGGTGGTTACAACAAGCGTGAGATTACCTGATTTCAGAACAGCCGTTGGACCGATTGTTGGTTCGTACTTCCACGTTTCGCACTTGTACGTGCCGTCGGTTAGCGACTTAACAGTCCAATCGAGCTTGAGTGGAATAAACTGTGGGTCGTGAGCTCCACCGATCCCCATTGTGAACGTTGCGCCTACGCCGAGTTCGTGTGCTTTGGCAGCGGCTGCGGGGTCGGCAATAGGAGCGAGGATGCTGTGCGGGTAGTTGGCTTTGACCATTTCGGAAATGATTGCGTTGCTGTCGCCAGACGATCCTGAGCTTGGAGCGTCGGCAGCGTCGGTGAAGGCGATAGGGCCTGACATCGAAGCACCCTTGGCTACCGATTCTTCAAGGGAGATGAATTGTCCTTGCATGATGGCTCGGTTTGGCCAGAAATCGTTTGCCATTTGCAGCGCGTGTTCTTCGGCGAGAGCCTGGTTGTCATCGGTGAAAACATATGCCTGGCTGCTTAGTTCGGGAACATCGGTAAATGGGTTGCAGATGAAGAATCCGGCGGAGAGGATTTCTTGATTTTCGTGCAGCTTTTTGGCATAGCGAATTTGTGCTCCGAAGGCGCCTTTCTCGGTGATTAATTCGTTACCACGAACGATGGCAGGGACTCGAACACGTGCTGCGACTGGCTTGACGCCGTCTTTCAAAATTCTGACGAGCATTCTGGCGGCGCGCATTCCGGTGTCGTAAAAATCGACGTGCGGGTAGGTGTGGAACGATGCGAGGCCATTAATATTTTCGAGCATCTTGGCGGTGAGGATGCCGTGGAGGTCCATCGTGATGACGATTGGTACATCGTCTCCAAGAATCTTTCGAGCTTCTTCTAGGAGATAGCCTTCGGGGTCGAGAAGTTCGGTGGTTCCCATTGCGCCATGCATAGAGAAGTAGACGCCATCGATTTTGCCGGCGTGTTCTTTTAGGGGCTCGAGAAATTCTTCAGCGATTCGCATGAAGGCGCTGTGGCGGAGTGGTCCGGCAGCTGTTCCTTCGGCGTCGTAGGTGTAAACGACTTCGAGGTCGTCACCGAACGCTGAGTTCAGTTCGGCTAGTGCGCCACCGATTTGAGAATCATTGCCGTCGTGGGTTGCCCTGATCTCGTCGCCACGCAGGTAGTCGAAGAATTCGTATTCACATGGGACTGGGTTAAATGTGGATATCTCTTGCTGACATCCGCCGATCAGGATTTTCATCGTCTATTTGGCTCCAGCCTGACTGTAATAATTCGAGAAGAATGTATCAGTGAATTTGGCGATTTGTTGGGATTGGCAGTGAATTTGCTTGGAGATTATGCGATCTTGCTGAGTCGGACGGGATTCTAATTTCTGAGGGTTGCTAGCATGAACTGGTGGACGAATCACTTCAACTTGAACCGATTGAATCCGTCACTATTAGAGGATTCTAAGAGCCGATCACAGTTAGTCGGGTCGCTGAATAAGGGGTTTTGCTTCCGCTGAATCATGATTACATATCGCTGGCTTGTTGCTACGTCTGAATATTGTTCAGCTTGCGCCTGCGAGATGGTGAATATTAAGCGATTTGTTGCCAATAGTCACAGATCACGGTCTGTGGGTGATTGAGAGGGAATCGCCATTCATAAATTGACGATTGTTTGCGGAGTTGGGCGAGTGTAAAGTGCCCTTTGATTCGTAAGAAACTCTGTGCTGAATGTAAATTTTCGAAAGATATTGATCTAAATTGAAAGCCGCACGACTCGTTGCTCCACGAACGTTTGATTTCGTTGAACTGGATGAACCGACTCCAGTAGAAGGTGAAGCTAAAATCCGCATTGAAGCCACTTCGGTTTGCGGTAGTGATATTCACGGTATTTATCATGCAGAGCTTCCTGAAGAGTCGTTCCCGCTTGCTCTTGGAGTTCCATGTCATGAGATTGCCGGAACGATTGTTGAATCGAAGACTGATGCCTTAAAAGAAGGTCAGCGGGCAATCGTTCTCCCTACTCGGGGTATGGGTGGTCTTTCTGAATACCTTGTCCAGACTCCCGATCGTGTGCTTCCAGTTCCTGACTGGGGTGAGCTCGATGAGTGGGTTATGTGTCAGCACACCGGAACAGTTCTTTATTCAGTGAAGCAAATGGGTAACGTTGCTGGTAAGCGGATTGCGGTTCTGGGACAGGGCGGAATTGGTCTATCGTTTTCGATGTTGACCGAGAAAATGGGTGCGCAGCAGGTAATCGGTATCGATCCTGTCGAGGCTCGTCGTGAGAAAGCGTTGGACATCGGTGCGACCAACACGGTTAATCCTGACAAAGACGATATGTACGAAGCGATTGAAGAACTGACGAACGGCGAGGGCATCGACATTGTTGTGGATGCAACTGGCGATCCTGAGGGATTCGGTCAGTGCTTGAAGATCGTAAAGCGTTGGGGCACGTTTGTTAGCTTTAGCCTTACTGGGCAGGGTGGCAAGATTGCTGAGTTTCCTCACCAGGAGTTCATGTTCAAGGCTGCGACGATTATTCCTACGCAGGTTGCTGCCACTTCTCAGCCGACTAAGGACATTCGAGAGATGATTGCGCTCAAGGAGCGTGGCTGGGCTGATCCTGGCTTGTTGAAGAGCCATAATGTGGACTTTGAAGACGTTCAGAAGGCGTACGACATGTATTCTGATCACTCCGAGGGCGTTATCAAGATTGTGATGGATATGAACGGCGCGGGAGCGTAGTTTGTAGGCTGGTTAGTTATCCGAAGGTATTGATTTTAAAGAGACCTCTCGTCGTTTTGGCGAGAGGTCTTTTTTTAGTGAGTGCGGCTAAGGGACGTTCGGCGCTGGGATTGTTCAGGTGAGCGATAGATCCTGAAAATTAATTCAAGGTGACAGTGCTGGCGCGAACGTACGACATCTGGGGGATGCCGTTTGCATCAGGAAAAATACTCGGATGATTTGGCTGTTTTTGCGACTGCGCCTGAGAAATCGAGTTGCTGCCACATTTCGTAGAGGACGATGGCGACTGCGTTCGACAGGTTGATGCTGCGATTCGCTGGCATCATTGGTATTTTCAGTTGTTTTTCGGATTCGAATCTTTCTGTTACTGATTCGGATAATCCTCGACTTTCAGATCCGAAAACAACTGTATCTCCGTCTTGAAATTCGATCGAGTTGTACGGAGTTGTGGCGGTTGATGTGGTGGCGAATATTCTGGTTGGGTCGACTGAATCTAGTAGTGCTTCGAATGACTTGTGGACCGTAACGATTGCTAGGTGCTTGTAGTCGAGTGAGGCTCTACGGAGTGCGTGTTCAGTTAGTTCAAATCCCAGTGGTTCGACAAGGTGTAGATTCGCTCCGGTGTTGGCGCACAATCGAATTATATTGCCGGAGTTTTGAGGTATTTCTGGTGCTACAAGTGCCACGTTGAAGGGCATGCGATTTACGTCCTCAGGAAGTGAGCTTGTTGGTTCAGAGTTGGGTTTGTAATTTTGCCACCGGTCGCAGATATTACTTGCCATATCGAGATTGTGAACTGAATTACAGACTAGTGCTACTTGTGATTGAGGATATTTATGTTCACCTTAGTTCCAGATGGTGACGTCATTGACGGGAGTGCGTTTGCGTTCGAATTTGTTTTCGTCGGAGTCTGCTGGGTAGCCGATGTAGAGTGCGCCGACGATGGCCCAGTCGGGTTCAGCTCCGATGGCGGTGTCGATTGGTGCGATACAGGGCTTTCCGGTGCTCCATCCAACTCCGATTCCGAGTGATTCGGCGGCGAGCATCAGGTTTTGAACGGCGCAGGAGGTTGCGGCGAAGTTCTCTTGGGTCATTTCATCGTCACGGCCTGCGACGGAGTAGACGTACATAAAGGCTGGTGCGTCGAGAATTTCTTGCAGGGCTTGTTTCGCACTAGTCTCGCGGCGCACGGGGTTAGGGTTTTTGACGTTTTCGTAGGTCCAGTCGTGAACGATTTGTGCGATTTTTTTGCGCATGTCACCATTTTTCCCAAGCACGATGAATCGCCAAGGTTCTGTAGTTCGGTGATTGGGAGCCCATGTTGCGGCTTCGATCATTAACTCAAGGGCAGAGTCAGAGACGGTATCTTCTGTGAAATCACGTACTGTTCGACGGGCTTTGATTGAGTCGAGGACCAAGATGTTCTCCGTTGAATGGTTTGGGGTTATCGAGAAAAGGGTACAGGTGATTGTTCAGAGAGTGGTGATATCGTCGGTGATAGAAGTCTGTTTGATTTTAAAAATGAATTGAAGGTGACGGCTTTTCGCCGATTTTAGCTAGGAATCGAGCGATTTTACCCAGTCGTCTTGCGAGGGAAGGCTGGTGGGGTCTTCGGCGCGTTGTAGGTAGAACTTGTGCATGGGTAGGTATTGTTCGTACGAGGAGCGTAGTTCGGTAATAGCGTCCTCGGAGGCATCGATGCGGAGATCGGTTGGGAATTTTTCTCCAGGAGCCCCGACGATTAAGCACGCTGAGCGCTCTTTGAGATGGGATCCGTCTGACCTGGCTTGGCCTCCTGCTTGCTTGCCTGAGTCGAGGGCGGATAGGAGTCGATTGGCGAGGGTCGGGTCGGATTTGTTTGGAGTGGTAGGGTTTTCAAAACCGTTGATTAATGCCGAGAAAACTTCTTCGTTTGCTAGGAAGTTTCCGACTGCGGTGCAGTTGTTTCCATTGAGATGCCCGCTTACGGGTTTAATGTTGGCGCCAGAGTGAATTAGTGGAGTGCCTTCGGGGAGCATGAGGGCGACTTGGCGGAATTCGGAATGCTCGTCGTTGGCGAGTGCTTCCATGAAGGCTGCAACGGGATCGGAACTGTCTTCAATGAGTTCCATTATTTCTTCGCCTATAGCCGGGTTCGTTGAGGCTTGAGTTGTGGCGACTGCGATTCCGGGGAGAATTTTCGGGCATGTAGCGCCGACGGCGAGTGAGTAGGTGGCTATCGCTATTCCTAGCTCGCCAGTTTTTGGATCGCGTCCAAGAATGGTGAAAGTCATGGGGACTATTTTATTCGTGAGTTCTGATGATGTGGTTAGTGTTTTGAGCTTATCGTTGAGCGGAGTCTGATCATGGCGTCGGATTTTGATTAGGGATGCGACGACCAGAAGCACGACAGACACGCCACCAATCATCATGCCTAGCCGGATTGTGGTTCTGTTCGCGTTCGGTCGTACGCGACTGAACTCAGTGTCAGAACGCTGATTACAACGAATAATGTTGTTATCCGATACTTGCCCATAATTTCCAAAATCGTTATCTGGCCTGATTTAGATGATTTGTCGAGTTGCACCAGTATTAATCGTGCTTTACACCGTGTGATTTCATGGTGGTGTTCTCCGCAGGCGTGAGATGGGGATAGTCCCCATTTCTATTTGGAGTGCACCCCTAGATCTTGACGAGACTTATAGGAAGAGTCTTCGTTAGGTTGGACTCTAGCAACGGATAATTGATGAATTTCTGGTATCACTGGCTAACGAATTCTCATAGAATTCGTTGGCGTTATTTGGGTGTCGGTGTTGATATGTTGGCGGTTCGCTGGCAATGTAATTGTTAGTTGTTTTGCGATCGTAAATCACTGTCGAATGGTGTGATGCTAGTTTGCTGATTTTCAGCCGCAGGTTGCGCTCTGATTTTTACCAGATGTTCGCCCTCTTTTTGGGCGTGCTGGTGATGACGGCTATCCTTGCGGGTGCGCCGATGTATTTGAGTTCGATCGAATCGCTTGGATTGCGTTCGACACTCGTGACGCTTTCGGCTTCAAACCGAAATATTCGGGTTGTGGTTGAGAAACTTCCTCTCACTGATATTTCTGTTTCGTCGGCAACTGAACGAGTTGACGTGGCACTGGGTGAACTTGGCGATTTGATTGTGGAGATTGGGCAAGAATCTCACACTCGTCCGCATTTATGGGCCTCAGACGCTGATTCGATTTTTGGTGGACCGAATGCCGATATCGCAATTCTTCATCGTTTCGACGGATTTCTCGATGAGGTGGACATCGTGGAAGGGCGAGCACCTCAATCAACAGTTGTTCAGGGTGAGACTCATCTTGTCGCTGAAGTTGCTGTTCCTGTAGAGCGCGCCGAGCTTTTAAAAATTGGGGTTGGAAGCGAGATATGGCTCACGGTGAGTCCTGCTGACCCACCGTATTTAGTTGCGAACATCGTTGGGTTGTTTCAACCAAAAGATCTCGATGCGGAGTTCTGGTTGGGTCTGGGCAGGGAAGTTATGGAGCCGGGTCGATCTGGCCCGACCGCTAGATATATGTTGCCTTTGTTCTTTACCAGAGACGGTCTGTTTCGCTCTGTTACTGGTAGTGCATCATCGATTGGCACAAATCGCTGGTTAGTTCAATTGGATGCTGAACTGCTTGAACGACAGAGCCCGGCATCTACCGCTGAGCAGGTCGAATCGGTTAGTCATGAGCTTAGACGTGGCTTGCCTGAGTCGAAGGCCATTTCGGCACTAGAGAATCCACTCAAAGCACTTGGTCAGAAGATTAGTTTTGCTCGGATCCCAACTTTGATGATGGGTGGAGTGCTTCTGATTGCTGCCGGGTACTATTCGATTATGGCGGCAAGTGCTCTGATGGCCCGTCGACGAGTGGACACGGCCCGTATGTGGTCTCGTGGGTCGGGTCGACGGCAGGTTGCGATTTTTTTCTTTTTCGAGTCGTTGCTATTGGTTGTATTGCCAGCGTTGGTGGGGCCGTTTGTGGCGTTTGGAGCTATAAACCTGATTGGGATGATGCCTGAGTACGAAGCTATTACGCTCGGATCGAACATGCCGGTGTATTTCACTTGGCATGCGTTTGTGTGGGCTTTGGTGGGTGCGGGCATTGTTGTTGCCTACATGCAGTGGAGCCAGTGGAAGGGTAGCGGACGGTCGATAAGGTCTGAGCAGATATCGAGTCATAGGGTGGAAGGTAAGCCTTTCTTCCAGCGTCAGTATCTCGACCTCTTATTCTTTATATTTGGCGGTGTGGTTCTTTGGGATCTATCGACCGAATCGTCGGTGGCAACTACTAAAGAAGGCGGAGAGGCGATCGTTACGGTTAATCCTCTGTTGGTGTTCGCACCGGCGATCTTTTTGGGCGTTGCTGTGATGCTTTCGGTTAGGGTTTTACCGTCGGTTGCGCGGATTATTTCGGGTGCTTTAACTAGACGGGGTCCTACTTGGGCGCACCTCACTTCAGCGTTGTTCGCAAGAGTTCCTCTTACGTACGCTTGGCCAGTGGCGATTGTGGGGATGGCGGCTGGAACTGCGATGCTAACGGCTACAGTGGCGGCGACTTTGCAACAAGGTTCTGTCGATCAATCGGGGTATGAGGTAGGCGCTGATCTGCGATTGTTCCCGGTTGATTTGAATAGCGGATCACGAAGTACTGTGCTCGATCAGGTGCGTGGTGTCACTGGTGTTGAAAATGTTTCGAGTGGACTTCGTACGACAGGAAATATTCGTCTTGGTGGGCAGGGTGAGACGTTTGAGTTTCTCGCCATTGAACCAGCTAAGTTCGCTGAAATTGGTGTGTTTAGGGGCGACTACGCAGAGTCTAATATCACTGATCTGATTGCGGAGTTGGAGTCTGACGTAGAGCTTGAGCCGCTGGTAATTCCTGAGACTGCAAATCGAATTGGTTATCGAATGAGGGCTGATGTTATTGAACGTCGTATTCAGGCGAGTGTGAGGCTGATTGATGCAAAGGGTTTGTCTCACACTATCGATCTGGGGCCGATCACAAGCCGTGATTGGCAGATTCGTATGGGGCGAATTCCGACGGTTGCGGCACGTCCAGTTGAAGTTGCAGGGCTTACATTCTTTGAATTGACCCCTGATGAGCTTGGTACAAAGACGAATGTTCAGATTGACGATTTGATGTATGAAGTTGCTGCCGATTCAAATTTGATTGTCATTGAGGAATTCGGTAACGATATCGACGTATGGAATCCATTGGCATCGTCGGAAGGGTTCGACACGGAAACTCAATCGTTTACATATGTACGTAGCGTCGATGGCGAACAGCGTTCCGATAGCGGTTTGCAGATTAATCTTGGAATTGGTACTGACCAAGGTGTACGGGGTGCGGTTCGATCGATATCGTCGACGGTGCCAATATTATTTAGTCAGACGGCACTTGAAACTAACAATGTGTTTGTTGGCTACAAGACGGTTGTGCATGTATTCGGACGTTCGATTCCTGTCGAGATCATTGGTGTGAGCGAATTGTTCCCAACTCTTAGTCCTGACAAGGGCGGTTTTGGAGTAGTCGATGTTTCACAGTTGTGGGCGCATCTGGCGTTGAGCAGTGCGAACTCTGCGGGTGTAGCGGCCGAGATGTTCATTGGAATCGACGATGCGCCTAGTGCCGTGACCATCGCCGCCATTTCTTCTACCGTTGGGGGGCTTCATAGCGTTGTCGAGCGGGAAGAGATTCAACAATCATCAGTTGTAACTCCGCTCGCGGTAGCTGGTTGGCGAGGAGCGTCGATCGTGACGGCAGCTCTGGCGGTGGTATTGGCTGTTCTCGGCTACCTTACTTTCGCTCCAATGCGACCTGCTGGGGATCGTTTTAATTTAGCTGTTCTGAGATCGATGGGCGTGCGAAAACGTGGACTGGTGCTGATAAGCGTTGTTGAGCAATTGGTGATTTTGATTGTTGGGATTTCTGCGGGAGTTGGTACCGGATTTGTTATGGCGCGTATCGCTGTAGATACTGCTTCTCAGACAAATTCAAATGTGAATTCTCTACCGCCGATTGTTTTCTCTACTAACTGGTACTACGTGGTTGGCCTGATCGCCGCTCTAGCTGTTGTTTCGGTGCTAATGGTCATTTCTGATTCGATAGCAGTTCGACGAATCAACGTTGCAAATATGGTTAGAATTTCAGGGAGAAGTGGTTGATATGGGACCCCGAGTATTCCTTGAATTTGTGGGACGGCGAACGCGTTCGCACTGGCCAATGTTGGCGGTTGTATCTGTTGGTGTTGTCGCGGCAGTTATGACGATTGCTGCCAGCGTGATTTATTTTGATTCACTTGGCGATATCGCTCTTGAGCGCGAGATATCAGCCGATGGTGGAGCGAGTCACGACATTGTTATTTCAGGCCGAGAGACCAATGTTGATGCGCTGTCAAACGGCGACATTATTGGCATGGTTGATCGGATTGTGAGAGAGGTGTCGTCGTCGATTATCACTGACTCCACATTTACTTACGGATCGCCTACTTTGCTCGTTGACGCTCCAGAAGAGATCGAAGGTTCGTGGCGTGCGGTGCTGATGAACACACCTAGCATGCAAATGAACTCGGTTCTCACGTCAGGCGCTTGGCCGTCTCAAGAAACCGGAGAGAGTGCTGCTGGGCAGTTACTTATTGAAGTTGCTCTTAATGAAGATGCGGCTGAAGGGTTCGGTCTAACCGTTGGCGACGTGGTTGAGGTTGCACCGTTCTGGGACGATGTGAACGATTCGGTATCTGTTCAGGTTTCTGGCACATATGCTCGTGCTGATAATGCCACAGAATTTTGGACAGACATCGATCGGCAATACGGGTTCGATGACGACGATCTAAAATTTCTCCCGTTTGTCCCTGCGCAGGGCGTTTTTGAATCGGTTGTAGCGCCGTATCTGCCGGGGATGACGGTCAAATATTTCTGGCGGTATCACGTCGATTCGAGTCTGGTGAACGCGGCAGGGGCAAAGAAGCTGTTGCTAGGGTTCGATGAAATTAAGGCGCAGCTTCAACCTCAGATTGATAACTATTCGCAGAAAATTCCGCTTCAGGATGTACTTTTGCGGAATCAGCAACAGACGTTCTTTAGTCGTTTGCCTATGACCGTTGTGTTCTCGGTTATCGCAGCTGTTGTTCTTTATTTCGTTGGCACTATGTCGATCTTGATGGTGGAGACTCAGCGAGACGATATCGCTCGATTGCGTACTCGCGCTGCGACTGCAAATCAGGTGGTTGGAGCATTCGTTATCGAAGGCGCTATCGTGGCATTGTTGGCGATCTTGCTTGCGCCGCCACTGGCTGCGTTGTTAGTAAAGTGGCTTGGCGTAATTCCGTTGTTCAGTGCGCTTAACGAGGGTAATACGCTTCCTGTGAGCCTTGGCCGGTCTGCGTATGTTGTATCGATCGTCACTGGTATTGCAGGGTTCATGGCGATGGTCATTCCTGCGTCTATAGCTGCCAAGAAAACGGTCGTTTCAAGCGTTCGAGAATCGACTCGGCCTACAGCGCAAGGTGCGATGCAGACGTACTACCTCGATGTAGCACTTTTTGGATTGTTACTCGTGTTCGCTTCGCAATTGACTAGCGAAGGCTCGTTTGTTGATGTACCAGGAGTTGGTGCGGCTTCGGTAGACAAGATAAACGTCGCAATGCCTGCTCTTGTTTTGGCATTTGGTGGATTTGTAGCGCTTCGTTTATTCCCGGCTATGGTGGAAGTGATTGCTCGACTAACATCTTTACCGAAGATTTCTGGATTGGTCTCGCCGGCTGTCACGCTCGTGCTGTGGCAAATGGCACGGAACCCTAGGCACTATTCTCGGTTGTCGTTGTTGATGATTTTGACAGCCGGTTTAGGAGTGTTCGCTTCGAGTTTTGCTGGGACGCTTGATGTTAGTGCGTCGGATCGAGCGCGTTATCAATCCGGATCTGACCTTAGAGTGAACGGTGTTTCATACACTAATAGAGTTCAGGCTGGAGATACTTTTAGACGAATTGCGGGGACACCAGGTGTCGAGACCGCGGCTCCTGCATTTAGGGCCGTTGGAGTAGATCTTACGGCTGATGTTGGTAGTACTTTTACTTATCTGGGAGTCGATCCTCAGTCGATGGCAGATATCGCATGGTTTAGGGATGATTTTTCCTCGATATCTTTGAGCGACCAGATGGATCTACTTTTAGAATCTAGCTCAGGTATTTCTATTCCACCGGATGCTCGTTGGATCAGCCTGAAAGTTCGCCCAACTGTACGTCGTGCGGACTCCCGAGTTGCAGCACGGCTAAGTGATGCTACTGGACGATTATTCACATTGAATTTAGGATCTCTAATGCCACGATCCGCTGCAAAAATAATCTCGAGCAAAGATATAAATAAGACTTTTCTAGACAGTGAAGGTCCTGGGTATGGTGCCTCACCTCTTCATTTGGCAGTCCTCACAAACAATAAAGAGATCGCCGAAATTCTTGTCGATAATGGCGCCAATTTGGACCTGAATGCAAACGATGAAGATGCAGGTACTCCATTGCATTGGGCCGTTTATATGGGGAACAGAGAAATGGCCGAGTTCCTGATTGATCGGGGTGCTGATGTAAACGCAAAGAATAAAACCGGCTACAGGCCGATTGATTTTGCATCAGAGGGTTTTGTTAGACCTGAATGGTTTGATCAAGAAAACTCTGTTTTCACACTTCCAAACTTACAGACAGATACCAACGTAAATTCTGATTTCCTGAAGATAGATCCAGTACCTACAATTTTCACACTTCAAAGCCTATTAGATGTTGGTTTTAAGCTTAATAAATCTTATTCGGTAGCGAATCTTGATGGCGCCACTGAGGCATTCCATGGCTTTTATGGGCCAGATCCTTACAGCAGGCTCGAATATGAAGTGCGTCTATATCCTACACACGCCGAAGCTAGCGATACTGGAGTAGATTTCGCTGATGAGGTCACAGGAGAAGATGCGGTAGCAGAAGAGCTGCAGCGATGGCAGGAAGGTATGGGAGAACGTCGTCAATGCAGGGCAAGAGGACGCCGCTCCCCACCTGATTGTGAGAATCCCAAATATTTTGACTACATCGTGGTTGGAAACATGGTTCTATTGTGCCAGGGCAAGGATTCATCGTCTTCGATTAATGCTTGTGCTGAACTGGTGCAATCTGTCGAGGGGCCAAAAAATATATCTAGTGATGATCAGACTGCAGTAGGTGATGAGGCTAATACAATCGCAGATGATTCTTTGGATTCTGTGGCGTTACAACAAGAATTTAAAATCGTAACCTCCGCTGCTGCTGATGAAATATTTGCCGCCATATTGGATTCTGATATCGACGTAGTAAACCGGTATTTACGCTTTGGTAGATGTGAGGTGGTGAACGAGACTTTATCTCCAAAGTGGTGCACTCTTTCTGGATCTTTAGAAGGAATTGATTTCGATGGTATTAATCCCGTTCCACCGCTCCATATTGAGTTTATTGGGGTGGGATTACCAAATGTTGATCGAGGGCGATTTAGTCGATCAAATCCACCGTTTTTAGATGCCGGTGCGGTTGAGATTGATGAGCTTTCGATCGTTCTTGAGAGCGGTGAGATACGAGTGATTGAAGATTTTAATTCAGACTCGTCTTGGATGACCGTTGAAGCTGGTCTAAACCAGTATGGAGCGCGTATCGAACCGTTATTTGCCTACGCTGATGTTTCGGGCAGTGAGGGTGATGAGAAGCCAGCCCCGATTGATCAGGGCATTGCAGTGATGACTTGGAACCCCGTAGTCGTCACACAGCTGAGGGGCGTGACTGTGGGATCAGAAAGTGCTCCAATTCCGGTGATTGCTAGTACTGGCTTCATGGAACTTGGTGGTTACAACATTGGTGAACGAATCAACGTGGATGTGCAGGGCAATGCAGTACCGGTTCGACTTACGGGTGTTGCTGATTACTTCCCAACTCTTGATCCGGAATTTTCTACTTTCATAGTTGGGGACATTCGATCTACATGGATGGCGCTGAATGCGAACAAGATGCGTAACGCCGAGCAGATGAACGAAGTGTGGATCGAGACTGGTGAAGCGGTACCTTCTGAGGTAGCCAACGCCATGCGTCAGCGAATGACTTCCCCTATTTCGTTGATAGCTCAGGATCAATTGTTGCGTGATGCGGCTGTTGATCCGCTGATTTCAGCTGGTTGGAAAGCACTATTGGCGATTGCATTTACGACAGTTTTGGCTGCGAGCGCAGTGGGCTTCTTGGTCTATTCGCAGGTGACGTTTGCTTCTCGTATGACCGAGTATGCTGTCGTGCGTACCTTAGGACTAACGACCAAACAAGTGCTGGGACTGGTTACGCTGGAATTATTGATGGTGCTTGTACCGGCAGTGTTGGTTGGTGGATTGCTCGGCATGCGTATGGGCGCAACGATAATTCCATTTCTTGTTACGTCCGGCGAAGGGGTGCGAGTCGTACCACCTGTTGTTCTTGATGTGGACTGGCAATCGGTTGGAGTGTTGGTTGGTGTTATTGGCGCGATATTCTTAGCGATTTCAATTGGTTTGATCTCGTCTGTGCGCAAAATATCCGCCCCTAGGGTGATGCGAATGGGACAGAACTGACGGATTCTGTAACTTTGCTTGAACAGAATTTTCGGTATCAAACTTTTGACAGTTCATTCGGTTTTGTTAGCGTGAGTCTGATGGCTAATAGTTTTCTTCAAGTGAATAGTACTTGTGATTAATATTTGTGTCGGTAACGTTGACTAATCTGAAGCCGGATGGGTCGTTACCTAGTGGGTATCCGACGGGGCCTGATGTTACGACTTCAATGCCATTGTCGGTGGCGTAATTGTTTCGGTGCCAGTGGCCAGCAAAGTTAGCTTTTATCCCGTGATCGGCGGCGATTTCAACTAGCGGTTTACGATATTTCTTTTTGATCGACCACGGATTATCGGCTTCGTCTGCCGATTCAACGAACAACGGGTGGTGGCTGAGGAGAACGATTCGGTTGGCGTTTTGGTGACCGGACATTATCGCTTCAGCCTCGACAAAATCGAGTTGCTCTTTAGCTTCAGACGCCATAGTTTTGGGCGAAGTGAGGATCGATGAATTAATGACGATAAATCGGATGCCCCCGTGTGAGAAAGCGTAAAAGTCGGGACCGAAGTTCTTCCTATATTGGTCGATATATTTCTGCTCAGGAGTGGAATGATCGGCAGCTACATCATGGTTGCCTGGTACCCAGTGAAGGGCGATTGAATCGTCGAGCAGTGCTCCGATTCGTTTTACCTCTGTGATCTGATCTTGATTATCGGGATCGTTGACCATATCGCCGCACACCACGACGAACGCTGGTTTTAGCCAGTTGGCGCGTTCAACGGCGCGAGTGAACAGTGCGGTTTCGGGCGCAAAACCAGTGAATTTCTTCACTTTGCTAATCATAATTCTGCGTTCGGCGAAAGCTGCGATTTCCGCATTGGTTTTTCCGCTTACACCAGCGAATAATCCGAACTGGGGATCGGCTAGTTGAATGAAGGAGAAGTCACTCATCTACTGTTTTTACCTTTGTATACGGCATTCCAATTTCTTGGTGGCCGTATTTTGTTTCGATTCGCAGCCCGAAAATCAAAATGTTAGGAAGTTCCCGAGCAGCATACTGTTTTTAGTATTCTGAATATAACTCTGAATACTCGTAATCGGTCAGATGCAGGTTATTTGGGTTATGCGTGAGGCTTTATCTGTCTATGCCAAGCAGCCCGAGAAGGTGGGTTTTCAGGTTGCCGCTTTCACTGCCGGATGATGCAGCATTTAACGTTGAGCGGTCGTTATCAGATATTGCCTCACCGAGTGACATGCATTTGTTCGACGATGCCGAGGTAGGAATCGAGCGTGGAATCTTGCTTTGAGCTGATGGCGATGTCCCAGTCGTGTACGAGTATGTAGAGGAACAGTTACTTACCAGAGGGTCAACGAATCGGTGAAGAGTTGAGTTAGTTCTGGGGCTCCGGTTGGGTGTGGGGCTAATTTAGTTACTCTGTGTTGAGGGAGCGTGCCTTCTACTAACGCTGGGACATCATCGACGGTGTAGCCGACGCCGCCGAGTCCATTTGGGACTCCGATTTGCTTCAGGATGTAGATAAGGCGTTCGGCTACGAGATAGCCCGCGTCTTCTGGTCCTGCTCCGTTCACATCGGCTCCTAAAAGTTGTGCAGCGCGCAGGTGACGTTCGGGGTTTGATGAAGCGGTGTAGCGGAAAACGGCCGGGGCATTCAGGATTACCGCCATTCCATGCGGAACGATAGCTTTTCCTTCTGGATAGCCTTCAGGTCGGTAGTTTTTTACCAGCCCTGAAACTGGGTATGACATGCCATGAGGCAAATGGACTCCGGCGTTACCGAAGCCGACACCTGCGAATGTGGCAGCCATCGCCATGTTTGTTCGGGCGTCCATGTCTTCAGGATCGAGCACTGCGGGGAGGATGCTATTTCCGACCATTTCGAGTGCTGCCAAAGCCCACACATCGCTAATAGGATTTGATCCCTGGTAGGCGGGTCGGTGCGCTGGACTAGACGGAACTTCGCGCTGAGAAAAGGGGAGTGCGGTGTAAGACTCGATGCCGTGGCAGAGAACGTCGAAGCCGCTGCACGCCGCAACCATTTTGGGGAGAGATCTGGTGTTTTCAGGATCGACCAAACCGACGTCGGGTCGTAGTGATCGGTGTGCGATACCAGTTTTGGCACCGAGATCTTCATAGTCGAATATTGCTACGCCGGTAGTTTCACTTCCTGTGCCGGCAGTCGTTGGGACTGCTACTAGCGGTTTCAGATCGCCCGGTACTGGCGTGCCTTTTCCGATTGGCGCGTTTACATATTCGAGGAATTCGGCGGGGTAGGTCGAGTAGAGATTCACCGCTTTAGCGGTGTCGATGCTCGAGCCACCGCCGACCGGCAAAAATCCGTCGAAGTTGCCTTCTACAGCGAACTTGATAGCTCTTTTGAGCGAGGAGTCGGTTGGCTCAACGCTGACTTGATCGAATACTGCGTAATCGATTTTGGCTTGCTTCAGCGAGTCGATTGCGGTTTGCACTGCTGGACTGTTTGCAAGTTGAGGATCAGTGACGACTAGAACCCGTGTTGCTCCTAATCGAGAGAGTTCGTAGCCGGCTTCTTTCGTGATTCCGGGCCCAAATTTGATCGATGAGGTATCGATAGTGAAGGCGGTTTCGGTGGACATGTTGCTCATTTTGGACGGGCAGGCGCTGAATTCAGTTGTCTTTTGGTAGTTTTCGAACGGAACGCGAAGGATAGCTGAATATCTCAAGTGACCAAGACGGTCAGCAGGCGTAGTATCTGCGTTATAAATCAGAATTGAAGTTAATTAATTTAGGAATCTAGATAAGAGAGCAGTATGCGTGTAGTTCAGTTTGTTATTCCGGATGCGGGACGTCGAGTGGGTTTTGTTGATGGAGATCATGTTGTTGATGTGACTTCATCAACAACATCGTTGAGTTCGGTTTTCGACGTTTTCGAGTTGTCGCAGGCTGTTGGTAAATCTTTCGACGAAACTCTGACTGGAGCGGCTTATGAGGGATCAGATCGCCTGAACTACGCGGAGTTGCTCGCGGCTGAGGTCGGTGGAGATTCAACTTATTTGATTGCTCCGTTCGATCATCCTGATGATCACCGCGTAATAGTTTCTGGAACGGGACTTACCCACACGGGAAGCATGAAGTCACGCGATCAGATGCATTCGGTTGATGCTGTGCCGACCGAAGAGCCAGCGACAGATTCAGCGAAGATGTTCCAGATGGGTATTGATGGTGGTAAGCCTAACCCTGGTGAGCGCGGAACGTCGCCAGAGTGGTTTTACAAGGGGAACGGCACGATTGTGCGTGGACCGGGTGAGGGACTCGAGATTCCGGCATTTGCACTGGATGGTGGAGAGGAACCTGAGTTGGGCGGTTGCTATTTTATCGACAAGAATGGGGTGCCGAATCGAGTTGGGTTCGCTTTAGGTAATGAGTGGGCTGATCACGAGACTGAGCGGATTAACTATCTGTATTTGGCTCCATCAAAATTACGCTCCTGTGCGCTAGGCCCTGAGCTCATAACGGATTTTTCATTTGATGAGTTAGAACTGGAATGCACTGTCGAACGCGATGGCGAGATGATCTACGAAAGTGGTCCACTTTACTCAGGCGAAGGGTACATGTCTCACACGTTGGCGAACTGTGAGGATCACCACTTTAAGTATCCGTTACACCGTGTCCCAGGTGATGCGCATATTCATTTTTTTGGAACAAGCCAATTGAGTTACAGTAGCCGAGATTGGAAATTCCAGCCCGGCGACATGATTACGATTTCGGCTGAAGGCTTTAGTGCTCCGTTGCGTAATACTGTAGTTGCTGGTGACCCATCTGAGGGTCACGTTATTCCCGTGGTGATAGCTTAAAAACGCTGACTAAAATCGAGTTCCGTAGATATGTTTATGAAAAAAACCAGATGAATATATTTTCTCCAACGAGATATTTTTTTCTTGTTTTGGTGCTACTCGTTATTCTCTCTGGCTGTACTTCGCTAGACGCACCTAACGGGGTCAGCAACCAAGGCGATACGCCACCAATAAATGGTGAGACTTCCATCAAAGCCTCCGTCGATGCAACTATTGAGGCAATGGCAGCAGTTAGTACTCCAACGCCAGTATCAAAGTCTGGTAGAGGAGCAGCTCCAACAGTCGTCCCTACTCCAGTATCAAAGTCTGAAAAAGGAGCAGCTCCAACAGTCGTCCCTACTCCAGTATCAAAGTCTGAAAAAGGAGCAGCTCCAACAGTCGTCCCTACTCCAGTATCAAAGTCTGAAAAAGGAGCAACTCCAACAGTCGTTCCAAGCCAAACATCTGCCAGTATCGATAAAGCGGTAGATATGAATTTAGATCTCGATCTAACTCTGGCTTCTGACTCGGAAATCACCGGTGCGGGGGCAGTAGGCTCTGAAATAGATGCACGGATTCCTGCTCTCGATGATCTCCCGCCTCCGCTGCCCGATTTGAGTCCTCCACAAGCAGGACTC
>Ga0114996_10003024_pt1 | contig 21210 bp, 3 predicted proteins | sample ArcticOcean_MG_C_4_FD_87039 | JGI IMG/M metagenome (GOLD analysis project Ga0114996, IMG submission 87039) | Marine microbial communities from western Arctic Ocean - ArcticOcean_MG_CB4_134 | ecosystem: Environmental > Aquatic > Marine > Oceanic | place: Arctic Ocean: Canada Basin | collected... | reverse complement strand
TGGGAGTTCCCTGCGGAACCTCGATCTCGAAGACCATCACTCCCTCGGTTGGCCCCTCTTCATTGATATCCGATGATGGACTGGTGAGGGAAACCACGCCAAGATCATCATCCACGATGGTCAAGACATGCAGGTAATCCTTGCCCAACAGGGCGGTCAAAATCGGCTCCGGAAGCGGTATTTCCTCTCCATCTCCATCTCCATCTCCATCTCCATCTCCATCTCCATCTCCATCTCCATCTCCATCTCCATCTCCATCTCCACCAGGATAATCGGCCCCATCCATCGGATCAGTGCCTTGGTTGACCTCGTCACCGTCACTAAAAGTATCCGCATCTGTGTCTGGGTTGTTGGGATCGGTGCCCAGGTTTGCCTCATCAGCATCGCTCAAGCCGTCGCCGTCCATGTCATCACCACCGCCTCCGCCACCACCGCCTTCGATCTGGAAGTTTTGCACCCAATACGGATCCACCTCGCCCGGCTGGTTGCTGGCCAAGTCGAGAACAAGTTCATCAAAGGCATTGGTAGTCATCGCCCAGCGCCGAATGCGGAATGGTTCCTCCAGTTTCAGGAGTACCGTTTCATTATCCTCAAGTTTGTGGTCGTTGTGAATGGTAACCGGGAACTCCTTGACCAGCTTATCTCCGGATTCCCAAACCAAGCCGTAAGTGGCCTTAAGGAACGGTTCGAGACCGTTCTTGACCCGAACCGGACCGGTGTCATCGCCCAATGAATAAATTTCGTTAGGCGGCTGCACCGGGAAATCGTTTAAATCTAATGGATCCGTTCCGGCATCGACCTCCTCTTTATCCTCGAAACCATCCCCATCAGTATCCGCGTTGTTAGGGTCCGTGCCAATAACTGCCTCTTGATCATCTCTTAGGCCATCCTCATCGGTATCCACTATATTCCCCGGGGTACTGGTTCCATCCATCGGATTTGAACCTGCAGCGACCTCATCACCATCATTGGCCCCATCCCCGTCGGTATCTGGAAATTCCGGATTCGTTCCCAAAGTTGCCTCTTCATCGTCTGTCAGTCCGTCCCCATCGGTATCAGGGCTATCCGGACCACCGGGTTCTTCAGGTTCCTCAATCAAGTCGACCACATTTGTGGGCATCAAGGTCAGGATGGTATAATCGGTATCAAATGTAGCCGTACCGCCGATGATGGTGATCGGCACCACAACCGGGTATGGCGTGCGATCCTCAGAGGGGCCGCCGTCTCCGTCTCCGTCTCCGTCTCCGTCTCCGTCTCCGTCTCCGTCTCCGTCTCCGTCTCCGTCTCCGTCTCCGTCTCCGTCTCCATCTCCGTCTCCGTCTCCACCATCGTCGGGTTCCGGCGGAAAAGCACTCAAGCGAACATGAATCATGGTATAGCCTACAGACTCAAGTTCATCGGAACTCGTCAGGGTGAACTCCACTTCCGGCAGATTATTCTCGTCATTCTCCGGTATAATCGCCCGGGCATGCATCTGGGCCCCGACACTGTAGCCTTCGCCTGGGAGCACCTTGAGGACGACATCCTCCACCGTCTCATTGACAGGATCGTCAATGGCCTGAATCTCAATGTTAACTGAGCTTCTCCCCTTCGGCATGCGCACCCGATTTGCGATGCTGACATAGTCAGATTGATTGTTTGCTGTGCCGCTTATGGACAAATTAACTTCAATCTCTTCACTGCTATCACTTCGCCTCAGTGTCATGGTGGTTGCGCCACCCCCCTCTGGAGCCTCCGAATCCCCATTCAACTCAAGCGTCACAATCGGCATTGAATCCTGAATCAAAATCGAGGCAACATTTTTGGGATGACTGTTGTAGAGGGTACTGTCTGAAACATGGACGACAACATACTCGTCTCCTTCTGCCTCCGAATCCTCAACAGCCGTAACACGGATTCCGGCGGAAATATCGCCAGCAGGAATCAGCACCGAACCGCTGAGTGGTTCATAATCCAATCCCTTGCTGGCTGAACCAGAAACCAGATAATTCACCATCAGATTCTCGGAATAATCGCCCGTGCGTGAAACCAGCAATCGGGCCCTATTGTCTCCATTATTCTCCCCATCCTCCATGGCCACGGCATCCACAGCGGCAATGCTGATCAGCGGGAATTCATTATCAATAATGAGAATCTCCACCTCAATGGGTACGGCCGTCAAGAAAGTCTCGGCTGCCGTCACAGTGAGGACGATGTTTTCAATCCCCTCGATATATTGGTCCTCGTTGGGTCGAATCACGATCATCCCCTTACCCTGGCCAGCTTCGAATGTGAATTGGCTTGGAATCTCAACATAGTCGAGATTGTTTTCCGCCTTACCGGATATTTCATAGGAAACCTCCAGTGGATCGGTGGTATTGCCCTCCCGCACAAACTCCACGATGGCAACATCCCGGCCATTCTCATTCGCAAACCCATCAATTACCGTGACGGACAGCAGCGGCAGGCCGGGGGGATCGTTGTCCTCGATATCGAGCGTAAGTTTTCCTGATCGCCCGGGCATCCAGTCATAGGTGGATTGATAATAATTAGTCTGCATGTTGATCGAACCAGCGTACCAACCCGGAGGGGTGCCCTTTCCCATGCCCGGTATGACCCCAGGATTAATCCTGAGGACGATCTCCTCCAACCCCTCATAAAAATCATCATTCACAACCTTAACCTCAATCTGTGCCTGGTTGAGTCCAGCAGGAAAATAAAACTTACCCTCGGCAATGTTCGTCTGGGCATACCCGCCCAGCTCATAGTCGGTTCCGTACGCCGCCTCTCCGCTCATGATGAAATCAACTTCCAACGGATCCATCACATTTCCGGTGCGGGTCACCGTCAAAAATGTCGGCAAGGTCGCCCCCTCGGCTACGGTGGATACGGGCGAGTAAATATTGATCTTGGGAATCTCCCCCGCGAGGAACAGCAGTTCAGCGGCATCCATGTCATTCACTTCAAGAGGATTCTCAAAGCCAACCGGTGCTACATTATAGCCAAACAGGTTGGCGTTGAGTGCGTACGACTTGTTGCGCTCCACACCCACAAGCACAAAATTCCCTTCCAAATCGGTGAAGGAACGAAGAATCGGCCCGACCAGTTCGGCCTCAGGATCCCCAGGGACGGCTTCCTGGGCGGAGATCTGCACATTCTCAATCGGTATGCCCAGGTCCGAAATCACCTTGCCGGAAATGCGAAGCGTGCCGGGGCTCTCCACGGTCACAACAACATATCCACTGGTGTGACCGCCCTTCATGTCGGTAACCTCGCAGCGGACAAAATATTCGCCCTCCTGCTGAAATGCGTGGGTGACCTCGGCTTCATTATAGGCGTAGTTACCGTCGCCAAAATCCCAGTAAGCCCCCAAGGCATCCCCATCCGCGTCGATTGCATATGCGGCAAATGTGATATCGTCACCCTCATCCACCTGGGTGTCAGATGCCATCAGTTCCAATTCAGGCGATGTGTTTCCCTCAAATGAACCAACATTGACCACAACATCGATCCAAGGCACCTCTTCACCCTCTTCACTCTGCGCCATCGGAGTAACATGTAGACCGATACTCTGCTCAACAAAAGTGCGCCCGATCATTAATGGTGAATCCAGCACCCCGCCCGCGCTGCCGGGTGAGGCATCCAACAACTTGGACAGGGACCCATTATCTTGAATCAACAACTGGAGTCCATTGCGACTCCAGTGGTCAAGCAGTGGATTAATTTCCTTTTCCTCCCCAACAATGTTGATGAAGGTTTCACCACCGGGCGACCATCGGTTCCGTTGATTGGAAACACGGTATTGCAGCCAATAGGTTCTGGTTTCATCCCTGACAACTCGCATGGCATGAATCCCGTCTTCGGTCAATTTAGGCACATCGTAGGCATACAACCGGATGGTTGTGCTGGACTCAACTTCTGCAACGGATGATTCCGGCAACCATCCGACCATGTTCTTGGCGATTACGTTGAATTGACGGTTGCCACCACCCATTAGGCTCCATAAATCCTCCTCATACCTCACCGTTTTCGGGCCATATATACTGTCCCTGCCAAGCAGATCTGCCAGGGAGTGGGGAATCGGAGGGTCCTCGGACATGGGATCCGGTTCAATTTTGCCGGGCGCAACCGTATCCCAGTAATCCGCCGACTGGGTTGAACCCAGAAAAGTGGCGGCCATCATATTGCAAATGGCCTCAACATAGTAGCCCTTGACAAACATCCCCCCCGCAAAACCGGAGACAACCCATCCCTCATACTGAGCTCCAGGCAAGTCGCCAATAGCAATCATGACAAAATCATAAAGAGTGGTGTCATAGCCGCTAACAACAGCCAACTCGAAGGCTGAATCCATGATCAGGCTCTGCCCCTTCTGCTCATACCACAACTTGCTTCTAGGCAGAGTTAGGGTAGGAGTGATGGTGGTGGTCAAGGAAAGCGTCCCGTAGGAGGACTCTACGAAAAAGTCGTTGACCTCCTTCATGGTTCTCTCCAGCAGATCAGCACTGGGGGGCTCAGCCAGGTCATCGATAAAATTGAGCCGGATAACCAGCACATCCTTGTCCCCCTGAGAGATCGCCGCGTCCCATGCATTTATGTGGTAATTTTCCCCGCGGCTGGGGCTGACTCCCGCCTCCGCGCCGAGGAGCTTAAAGCCGGGCCTCGGAGCGTTTCCGAGGCTCGGTGTATCGGAGAGGCTGCCGCCAGCCGGGGTGGGCAAACTCCGCTTTGCCAAGCTGATGGGTACGTCGGCGACAATCGTGCGCCAAGCGGTTGGCAACGATTCCGCCGGTGAACCGGACTTAGCCTTGAGTCCAGACTTGGGAGCCGTTGGCCAGCCATCGGCCAATACCAGAGCCACCCAACCGATCACTGCTGTGAGAGCAGCACTTAAGACGATTCTTTTCATTTTATTTGCTTTAAAGTCTTTTCAGTAGGCCGGACCCGCCAGGTCAACCTGCGCTTGAGCCCGCCCATTATCAACCCACAAAAAAAGAGACAACAGCCCTCCTGTCGTCCCTCCAGTTGCCAATTCTCTAAAAACGAACGGGTGCTGCGCCCGTTAAAGTTTATTCCTGATAAACCGCACGGAAATAGCGGTTCCCCGCAGCCGGGCCCAGGTCAATCACCACGGTACCCTCTTCCGGGATGGTCACCCTGGACAGACCCAGCCACTCGATCAAATTATCAGAAAACTCCAAATTGTAAGTTTGGCCAGCTGCACCGGAGAACGACAGACTGTATCCGGCCTCGCCGGTGATAATGCCCAGCCTCGGAGGCTGCACGCTTGAGAGATAATCGAGCAGCGCGAAGCTGTTGAAACCCCGATCCTTCTCCTTAGTGAAGGAACCGCCAAAAACACTGCTGCCGCCTGCCATCTCAGATATTGCATATACTGCTCCATTTAATTGGAGCATTAACAAATCGTTCTTAACTACTGATCCATTGGAGGTAACCAAGGATATATTATTTTGAATGACACCATTAAAGTAACCAAAGGATCCCCCAACTAAGTATCTTCCATCAAGCCGTCTATGAATAGCCTGAACCGGCCCATCAAATCCAAGCCCAATATCAAAATCTGCATCTAATTTGCCATCATAGCCCAGTCGCGATATGCGCCTAGACGATATACCATCGTAGGTGACAAAAATTCCACCGATTAAGATTCCGTTATCATCAATAGTTATATCATGCACTGCTCCATTTGGACCAGTGCCCGTATCAAATGATTTATCCAATGTTCCATCCGCATGTAACCTCGCAAAATTAGGCACTAGTTCCCCATTGACCTTCTCAAAACTGCCACCTATTAAGATTCTACGATCAGACTGATAAGCAACAGCATAGATCTCTCCGTCGACAATTGGCGCAACAAATCCGTCCCATTTGCTTCCATCGAGTGTCAAAATAATAGCCCCGCTTTCTCCAGTTACTAATATATGCTCTTCATGCATATCTATATCAAAAACTGTCCCTTTTACGAGAGATCCAGGATTAAAACTTTCATCAACACTACCATCAGATTTCAACCTGACAACATGCTGTCTAGTATACCCATCGAACTCATTAAATAATCCGCCCAAGTATATTTCACCAGACGCTGAGATCTCAGCTGTAAATACTGTATTATTTGGCCCAGTGCCGGTATCAAAATCACTCAACACAGCGCCACTGCTGTCTACCTTAGCCACCCTCAAAGCAGCTTTTCCATTTATTTCACTAAACTCACCTGCCAACAGTGCATTATTATTATGATCCATCGCAGCAGCATGCACAGGACCATTAGCTCCCTGCCCTTTTGGCCCCGGCAACGATCCTCCCAATTCGTTATCCAGAATTATAACTGTAACAAAATTTTCAGGTGTAATTACACCCCCTCCAGTCGCCTCAAAAATACGAAAACGGAAAGCTTTAGCACCGTCAACTGTGTCATTATCAATAATTGGAATATCTAAGTACTTATTATTTTCATTATCAGCAAAAACTACTGATCCTTGAACCGGAGAGTAATCAACACCTTCTTTTGCGGTAAGCGGCGTAGTTTCATAACTTAATTCCACCAAACCAGTGTACCCATTAGTTCTAGTTATACTCACTGTTGCAAATGAAGCTGTTTCTGCTATTTGGATTGCTGCAGGCGAAATAACAAATTCACCGGGAGACACGTCATTATCAATAATTCTTAGAACGGATCTCCCAAGGCCTAGCTCTGCGGAGCCTTCAACATTTGAAATTAGAAGATCAACACTCTCTTCCAATTCAACCTTGTTATCATCTATGACTTCTACAGCTACACTCTGACTCGTTTGACCGTCAGCAAACACAACTCTGTTAGTCAACGTAACAAAATCAAGCGCAGCCTGCGCTGTTCCATTTGTTGCAGTTTGAAAAAGAACTGAAGCTTCACCTATCGCAGAACCTAATCTAATAAGCTTAACTGTTGCTTGCCCACTTGGAATACCCTCTGAAACACTGAAATTCAAATTAGAGAATGTAATCAAACTATCATCATTAATAATCTCGATTGATGAAACAGATTGATCTCCTTCGGCACCTTCACTAAATTCAGACAATATCAGACTCACAGTTTCATTGCTCTCAACTTCCTTGTCATCTATCAACAATATCTTGATCTCTTTAACTGCCTCTCCTTCTTTAAAAAACACTTCTTGATCAATCGGTATATAGTCGATTATCGGCAAAGCCGGCGTTCCCTCAAGAGATACTACTGTCGCAATTCTAGTACTAACTGATTCATTTAACCCACCACGTCGAATCAAACGGACAACTGCATTTGTTCCACCTTCTTGAACTGCATAAACAGAATCCATAAATTCCAGATTGCCTTTTCCTTCAGTTATGCCGCCGTATATTTCTATATAATTTAAACACTCATTCCCATTGTAAATGCTGAAACCACCACCGAAGTGAATACTTTCTCCATTTTGCTCATGGATTTCCTGAACAGTTCCGTTAAAGCCTGAACCGAAGTTAATAGTTGGATCAATTGTTCCGTCTAGATTTAATCTTACAATTCCGGGACGAATCATTTTTGCAAATGTGTAAAAACTTCCGCCCACGAGAATCTTACCATCTGTTTGAAATGATACTGCATAAACTGGATTATCTGGCCCTTCATTTGGATTGAAGCTTTTAAGCAAATTACCTTGAGTCCCCAACATGGCTACTCTGCTAATTTTATAATCGTTGTGTTTAGTGAAGAAACCTCCAACCAAAATATTACCATTTGGATGCAAATCTATATCCCTTACAGAATCATTGAACCCTCCTGTGTTCCATCCAGATACCACATTCCCTTTTTCAGTAATTTTAACTACACCCTTGATATCTCGGCCCCTTACCTTGCTGAAATCTCCACCAAGTATTATATCACCGTTTAGGTCTATTTCAACAGCGTTGATTGCTCCATCGACACCTGAATCGAGCTCAAAAGACTTATCAGTGGTTCCGTCTGAATTAATGCGTACTACATTACTGTATAAGTCTCCGTTAAAGGATGAAAAATCGCCGACAACAACTATCCTACCTTTGGAATCTGTTGCCAGATCATGAATATTACCATCAGCGCTAGACCCAATATTAAAAGTGTCGTCGACAGAACCATTTGATTTTAGGCGAACTAGCTTGCCATGGTTTTTGCCATTAAACTGATTGAACTCACCAGCAATTAAATAAACCCCATTTCCATATTTCTTAATAACATTTACTGGGCCATTTGCGCCGCCGTGAGGCAAAAAGGAATCATCAACAGTTCCATTATTAATCCTAACCACGTAACCGTTGGGCAAATTATTAAATTTCTGATAATTACCACCCAAAAGAACTGAGCCATCATCTTCAATATGGATTGCCCTGATATCTCCGTCTGGTCCTATTAAATTACCATTAGTCGGGACCCTAGCGCCTGAATCCATATTTACATCCTCATCATCTATGATCGTTACTATTGATGTAATATTAGAGCCCAACTTTGCGCCACCAATAACATTAGCTAAATTCAGTGTTATCTTCTCATTACTCTCCAACTCCAAATCATCATTAATGACAAGATTATACTCTTTAACTCTTTCCCCTTCGGCAAAATCTAAAATAATATTTGTGCCCACATAATCCGGGGCTTCCCCTAAGGAAGTTGCCGTAAAATCTTGAGTTGATAGCTCAACGCTTTGCTCACCAATAAGCCCACCTGCTCGTAACACGACAATGTTTAATGCCCCTCCATTTTCATTTATATAATATTCAGAAAGGCCGAATTCTATTTCGCCGTACGAATCCATGCTTTTGATTGTAACTGTTGCTATCGTATTGTTCCCCAGTATTGCTCCTGTAGGATCGAAAAGCTCTATGTATAAAACTTCATCCTCCTCAATTTCATCATCATCTATAAGAGTCATCGAAATCTCTTGGGGGTCCACCTCACCATTATCCCATGTCAACACACCGGAAATTGAATTGAAATCTGCCTCTTTAGTTGCCGTGCTTGGTACGCCGTTGATTTTATCAACTACTCTATATCCAACACTCACATTTCCTTTGGAACCGAGCCTTCTATTTACAGCAAGCCCAATAGTTCCACTAGCCTCTTCAACTGAGTAATCCAAAACTTCAAATTCAATCAAACCTGCCTTCAGATCGTTATCAACAATTTTTAAATGTGCGTAATTATCACCATTATCAGCACTTATAGCCGCTCCTCCTCTTGGATTGGACAATATAATACCAACAGTTTCATCCCCCTCCTTAAACTCATCTTCAAGAATATTTATATAGAAAGACTTACTTGTCTGACCTGAGCCAAATACAAGAGTGCCTTTTATTGACGTATAATCTAGAGATGCCTGGCCTGATTCATCAATTGTAGCATAATCAACAGAAACAGTACCATTTGCTCCATCTTTACGCTCAACCGTTATTTTTGCTCTTCGCCCACCTTCATCTACATAAGTTTCACCCGACTTAAAAGCAAACACACCTGGCCCAAAATCATCATCAACAATTACAACTGAAGAAGTTCTGAGATCAATCCCAAGGCCAGCAGGAATAATTTCACCATTCAATTCTATTTTCCCCATTGGATTACTGATTGCTACCGCAAGTTCTTCATTACCTTCCCTGTTAGCATCCGGAAGTAAAACTACTTCATAATCCATCTTACCAAGACCCATCTCAAGGCTAAGTCCTTTCCGTTTTACCCCGTCACTAAGCTTCCAACCACTTCCGTCAAAAGCTTCTGCGTGTGTCCAAAGTACCGAGTTGGTAGACATCCCAAATTCCAGCATGTTTAGATATGCATAGTTTTCACCTAAAGTGTAATAAACCGCATCCGAATGAAATCCAACACCAACAACTGAATCCCATACCAACTTTTTATTTTGGCTTATGTAATCAGCGTCAATTGGTTCTTCTGAATCTTCAATAACACCAACACCAGTAGCAATACCGCTACCCATTCCTTCTTTAGTCCTAAAATACACTGACCCTTCGCCCAAAGAACCGTTTTTTCTGCGCATTACTACCTTGGCAGCATCTTGCCGCTCAGAGGCGGTAAAACTCACCTCATCAAATCCAATAACTCCAGGCCCTGGAGTGCCTCCACCTTGAACTTTAGCTATATTAAATCGTTGAGCAATTTCCGAACGACCCTCAATTCCTCCCCCAACCTCATTAAAACTTCCCCCTATTAATAAGTCACCTAGATCCCCGCTTTGAGCGACCACGTTAATAAGTTGTGTATCTTGAAAACTTAAATTTCTTGGCAGTCCAGCAAACTGATTGAAAGCTGTGTCCATGAAACTTGTATCTAGTGTTCCATCAGGGTTCAATCTGGCCAGTTTCATTCTCCTAGAATAATTGTATTCAGTAAATGCACCTGCAGCTATGACCCGATATTCAGGAGGCCTCATCCACTTTATAATGTTACGGAAATATGGAGGAATAACGCCAAATGAATCATCCGGCTTTAATAGGTATTCAATAGGAAGTGTTAAATCGGGATTTTGGCTGGCAATTTCTATGTCTAACAAAAATTTGAATAACTCCTCCAAATCACGAGAATAATATGTTGGATCACCGACAACATTAACTGATGTATCTACTGACAAACTCAATACCGGAAAATCAAATCCATTGCCGGGATCGAAATCTGTGTCCAACTCACCTGTGTCCTTGAATTTGGCAATATTGTTGCGAGGGACACCTGAAGCCTTGGTAAAGTTTCCACCTACATAAAAACCTCCTGATGGATCTATTTTAATATCATGAATGATTCCATTAATACCGTGATTAAATGGAACGGACACATCAACTTGGCCTGTATCACTATTTAAAACAGCAATTGATGGACTGTAAATTTCACCAATATAAATAAAATTCCCACCGATTATCAGCCTACCATCATCCATAACAGCAACTGCATTAACGGGGCCATCAGGACCCAATCCAACATCAAAATTCAAATCCAATTTACCGTCACCTAATAGCTTAGCTATAGAGTTTCTACTTTTTCCATCTACCTCATCAAAATCTCCAACAATAATAACACTGCCAGTTTGACCTAAAACCTTTAAGTCTATAACTTCGCCATTGACACCCAACCCAGGTTGAAAACTGTCATCTGCTGATCCATCATAATTAATCCTTACAATTCCTTTTCTTGGTTTTCCGTCATATGAGGTAAAACCTCCCCCTGCAACAACTTTTACAATTTCATTATCATCAACAGACAAATCTAAAGCGTTTACATAATAATTTGCACCTAAACCAACATCAAACTCATCATCAACTGTTCCATCATTATTTAAACGTTGAATTCGGTTTATCAATTCTCCATTGATCGATGTATAATCTCCAGCAACATATATCTTCTCTGCTTTTTGTGTTTCTAATACTGCTCCAGTATCAAACTTGGCATCCTGTATCGCCAAATCATAAACATCATTATTAATATCAGGAACAAAAGGATTATCTATAGTATCACCAATTGCACCTCCTGCAGGCTGGTCATCATCTATAATTGTAACTGTTGTCCAATATTGGACACCAAGATGAGAACCCGGCTTAATCAGCTTTTCTTCTTCAGGTTCTTCACCTCCATCTCCATCTCCATCTCCATCTCCATCTCCATCTCCATCTCCATCTCCATCTCCATCTCCATCTCCAACTCCACCTCCATCATCAAGCTGATCTTCTGAATCTCTTGCAAAATCATCAAACTCAGTCTTCAGGTTGTATAAAACTATTACTATATCCTCATTAAATTCAGCTATATCATCGTCGGCAATCTTAAATTCTATTAATTTCGGCTCTATATCATCTACTCCCCAACTTAATTTGCCAGTGACTACTCCAAAATCTTTCATTTGTGGGGCATCAGTAATCGGAAGGCTAAATGATGGTGTAAATAATCTTTGACCAAATGGGGTTGCCAAATCAGACCCTGGATTTAATATTTTTTGAGAGAGGCTAAATCTTGAATGCATTGGCTGTTCAAAATCACCAAAACCCATTAAATCAGATAATGAAGAAGGAGTAATTCTCGGTTCGTCACCTGGCAAAAGTAAATACTTAATACCTGTATCATAATCGTCCCCATTTGCTGAAAGCAGATTTGAAGCCTTCGGCGCTTCGTTTACCCAATTTTCACGAGCATCATCAACAATCATTCCTCTATTGGGGCCAATCATATAACCAACCTCGACACTAGCATCGTATGGACGTGCTCGCATTACTGGTATTTCAATCATCCTGTAACTTGGATGATCGAATTCCTCTTGAGTTTTAACCCCAAAGAAGGTCTCACTCCGCTTATAGCGAGCCTTCATAAAAGAGAAACCTCGACGCCTAGTTCCTGGAGTGTCTGGCCAAGGTTGTTGTTCCCAGATTACGTCTGTGCTAGGTCCCGTAATATCATTAATCCTTAAAGTTGATCGAAAATTCGTTTCATCCAAAACAGGCTGAATATTTTCAGACTCTCCATCAATTGCTCTTGGATTTGACAAAATCAATTCCGCCATTGTAAAAGGGAATGCCTCACCATCCCAATTAGCCAATAATTGAATCTCAAAAGTCTTAGACATTTCATAATCCCTAAATACCAATGTTCCTTTAAGCGGATTAGTCGGTGTATCAAGAAAATCTCGGCCTTTCTTTGCTGGCACTCCAGCTTTTAAGGTGAACTCTATGTCGGCATTTTCGACAATTGTATCAGGCAATCGACGTGCAAATCGTACCGAGCCAATTTCATCATCAGAAAGACCTTCTCCACCTTTTACTTCATAGTCGACTTGTACAGCTCCCTTCGCCCCTAAGCCACGAGTCACTAAGATCTCTACGGTTTCATCAAACTCTGATGTTATGTACCCATCTGTGGCAAATCGAAAAGTTCCGGATTCACTACCATAAATTTTTACAGTCGCACTCTTGAGGTCACCCAAAACCAAACCGTTTTTCGGATCGGATAGATTTATCCTAAAAAATTCATTAGGTTCATTTTCAGAATCATTTATAATATCTATTGTAAAACTTTTACCGCCCTTCTCTCCGTCTGCCCAACTTAGCATTCCATCTGATCCACTGTAATCTAGATTACCAGCAGTCAAAGGTTCAATTTCATAACTAACAGATACGGCGCCAGCACCTCCTCTTTCTCTATTAACTGTAATCGTTAAAGATCCATCATTCTCATCAACGGTGTACTCGCTAGCAGCAAACTGAACAATACCAGAACCATCTGCTATCATCAGCTGAAGAGAGAAAGAAAAAAGCATAAGAGGCAGCAATGATCTGCTTGAGAAAAATCCTCTCACCAAATTCAACAAAGAGACTTTCATATATCTATTAAATTTTAAAACTACCATGTCTTACGCTACTCGCACTAAGGCGCCACAGCCCTAAAGTAAGCAGCCCCATATTTAGCATCTATCTCGACTTCGGTCTCGGTAATACCATCAGCATCTATAATTACGCTATCAAATGGCTTCCACGTAGTTAGATCATTTGAAATTTGTACATTATATCTATGACCACGCACTCCCCAGACTCTCACTTTATGTCCTTTATCGGATGCCACTAATCCAACTGACGCCTTTAAGCTTAGGGGCAGTTTGATGTTATCAACCCAAGCGGAATCGGCTCCAACACTGTTGGCAAAATCTTTCTGATATCTCCATGTCAATTTGTGCCCCCCCTCCGACAAATTAAATTCATACTTATTCCATTCAACCTTCCCTGACCACTGTTCGACAATTCTTCCATCTATCAAGAAGGCCAATTTATCCCAATTAATTTCTGAATCTAATTTTACATAAAACGATCCTTTACCATTACTGCAATCAACCGTAACTGTTATTTCACTAATTTTGCCGTCACTAATTTCACCAGACTGCAGGGCATAATCACCGTCTAAACTTACTTTAGACTGAACAAACCAGCCAGAAGACTTATCAGTTAACCATGGTAATCGGCCCAAGTCGCCACTCTCAAAATCATCAGATAAACTTCTAGAGCTAAAGTTAGCTTCTATATTTGTAGCATCAGTTATAACTAAGCGAATGGGATTATCTAGAGAACTAATAGATCCACTCCATCCAGAAAACTCATATCCCTCATCCGCCTCAGCTATCACTTCAACGACTGAGTCCCTTGCATACAAGCCAAAGCGATTACCGTTATCATTTTTAAACGGCAGCTTGGGCTCCTTTAACGATCCATTCTCTCCGGATTCAATAAGCAAGCTATACACTTCTTGAGATGTAAATACCGATGAAATTCCAACATCACCCTTAAGTCCGCCAAAACCGTCGACTGCAATTTTAACTGTAGTACCTTTAAATAGAGCCTGATCAATTCTACTAAGCCCAGGGTTACCCTCCAAATTCTTTAGTAACTGATCATCATCATTTGATTGTATTAGGGCCAGATTAACTACTCTGCTCCCTTGGTATAAGCCCAATACCGTATCAACTTTCGTATTAACTGTACGCACACTTAAAACTCCGTCAAATGGCGCTGTAAAGGACCACCAAACTGATGCTCCTCCCTCGTTATTAGCATGGTAGGGTTCGTTGACTTCCCTAGTAGCTTTCTTCGTGTTTATAATTTCTGATAACCAGTTATTGTAAAAAATATTTATTTCTGAACCCTTGGCAGGCGTACTGTTAGTTATAATCTTGCGATTACTTAAAGCATCTAAACTATAATCCGTATTCTCAAGAATGACTCCATTAACTTGAACAAACAATTCATCCTTATCATTAACATCTTGTGAAAGTGAAAATTCATTATTTTTACCATCTGCAAGAAATATCTCTCTATTAAGATGCGAAGCATTACCAAAATGATCATTTGGCACATCAGGTGCCTTATAATCGATCTCCCAAACCTTTGAATTAGATATATTATTTGAAAAATCTACTGCTATTATCTCAATTGAGTTAATCCCATCTTTTAGTAACAAGGGGATAGACCATTCTTCTGATCCAATAGCTTGCAACGCAAAACTACCATTCACTCTAACTTGAACATCACGCACTCCAGAAGCATTTGGCGCTGGATCAATGGCGGTTCCACTAATCTCCACTCGCTCTTCACTTGTAACTAAACCGTTCGGAGGATTTTCTATTGTTAGATAAGGAGGATTCTCATCAACAATACCCCCAATTTCTGCTCTTAACCGTATATAGCCTACATCGCTCGCATCTCTACTCGCAATTGCAATTCTATATGTCTTTCCTTGAATTGCATCAAAATATGCAAAATTATCTCGCTTCCCATCTACTGGGTAATTAGCGGAAAGAACCTTTAAGTCATCCAATTCAGATCCATAGTAGACCGCTATTAAACCATTGATATCGCTTCCAGATATATCAATAATTGCCTTACCCGATTTACTTGGCGACCAATTCCACCATAACGACCTGACAGAGCTAATAGACAACGAGTGAACAGGTTCACCAGGTTCTATTGTGGCAAAATTGTTGAAAGCTTCAACAAGACTCCCCTCTCCAGATAGCTTTGCTGCATCAATAAAATAATCATTTACCGGATCTGGTACAATTCGATAATTCACTACTCGAATTAATTCCTTTTTCCCTGGCGCCTGCACCAGTATTGTCACCTTCATCTTCCTAGGTTCTTCAGGAAGCTTCATGTAGTAGGAATATATATTATCTTTTCTTAAAACATCTGGCGCATCTCCGTCATTATTGAAATATAAATCATTGCCATCATCTTTAATCCCTATAACTGTTGCATTCTTAATTGGCTCACCATCAATAACAGTAACAAAAAACTCTTGGTCCGCTCCTGCTAAAAGCATTGATCCGGAAGGAGGCGTAATTGATATTTCCATATTACCATCTGGTACTTTTGACGACATTCCATCTACTGCTGTAAAAGCATTTAACCTTCCACTAGTTTGAACTAAGCCCTCCAATGAAGCCAAAACATCCACGCTAGATAGTAGCTGCTCTCTTATCTCTAAATTACTCCAAGCTGATTGAACTGGAACTGAACGCATTAGAGCCAGTACTCCAGAAACATGAGGTGATGCCATGCTAGTGCCATCCGCAAATTCATAACTAGAATCAGATGCTGATGATAAAGAATATATATCAACACCTGGAGCAACTAAATCCACGTCTCGGAAGCCATAATTTGAAAAATATGCCTGCTCATCGTTCCTGTCAGAAGCCCCAACAGATATTATACATTCAAGATCGTAACTACTTGGATAATGAGCTTGCACATCCACATCAAGACCGTCATTTCCACTTGAAATTGAAAACATAATACCAGCCTCTCCACCTGCAGCGTATGCATCAAATTCTGCCTGAGAATAATTATAGCCCCCAAAACTGCAATTAGCTACTGCGACTCCGTGATCAGCTGCAAATTCTATTCCATCAATTGTAGCCGCTGTACTAATCCACCATTCACCAACTTTTATTCCCATTAGTTTAACATTCCATGCCACCCCAACGTGACCCCCACTATCATTTGCAGATGCACCAATAGTGCCTGCAACATGAGTTCCATGGCTAACATTATCAATTAGATTACCGTCTCCTGTCATAGGAGCAATTCCATGAATATTATCAATATACCCATCATTATCGTCATCCTTGCCATTGTTCGGAACTTCATCCTCATTGACCCATAATTGATTCTCTAAATCTTGATGAGTTACATGCAATCCCGAATCCATTACTGCAACTATTACTTGTTCACCTCCAGTGGTTAGTTCCCACGCTTCAGGAGCATCAATGTCCGCGTCAACTGTTCCACGATTTTGACCTGTGTTATGCAACCCCCAAAGGTCACCTGCTGTATATGCGCTATCTGATGGAGTCTTCTTTAATTCCCTTAAATAATCATACTCAACATATTCAACCAATTTAGTCTCTATTATCTCATTCTTTCTTAAAGTAAGATTATCTTTTATAGCAGCAATATCATTATTTCCTACTCCATCATGAGTAACTTTAATCAAAGCAAGACCCGGTACTAGAGTGTATTGCTTTTCAATTTCTATAGCATTTCCATCTACCAGATTTCTAAATTTGTGAATATCTTCAAGATCATTAAATTTGACCAATAAATTTTTAGGATGAATCACTATGCCCTCATCTAGAACCACTGCTTTCAGCCCTTCAAACTGTGGCAATGCATTTGATTTTATATCAGCAGCTCCCAAGCTAGAGCCTACAAACATAACCACCAAAACGAAGCAGCATTTTTTAAAGATTATCTCCACTTGATTACTAAAATAAATTTCCATTTAAGTACTCCTATTACTCAACATAAAGAACGCGATAAAACTTACTGATTTTTTTGTTGGACAGAATTTCCTGATGTGTGATCTCCCTAACTATATATTGATCATTATAATACTCAGTAAGCATTTTCCAATTCGAGTCACCTAACGTTTCTTTGTATTCAAGACGATATAAAGTCGAAGGCAATCCCGTCCATTTTATTCTAATTTTACGATCTACATCTAAACTAACACTCGATATTCTAGGCACCCCATTACCAAATGGTGACAGATCATAACCATTGGCTATGCCGTCGTCATCAGTATCGTATGCAATACTCTGTCGAAAAGATCGATTTACTCTTATCGTCTTATCTATACCGCTAATGTATACAGGCATTGAACTATTATGGCCGGGATATTCTTTAACCCAACGTAGTCTACCGTTGTACATTCCATCCAGCTCTTCTGCTGGTAAATTTGATGCTGCAAAGTAAAGGGTGAATCCTGGCTTAATATCCAACACCGCCAAACTGCCATCTTTTATGTCATCTTTAGTTAGCTGATCAAATTCAATGTAGTCTACGTACATTGCATTATTCCCTTCTTCACTGCCTAGAAATTCAAATTTACTCAACTTACCATTTTTTAAAATCAACCTTCCTAACGCAGCATTATTCTCAAAACCTTTAATGGTTACTCCATAATCTTTTGCATTCCAGTCCATCTCCTGACTGACAAAATCATCGGCTGTTGCAATTATTTCAGTGCCCAAAAGATTACCAGCTTTAGGTTTTTGTTGGAGAACAACACCTCGTCCCAGTGTCATAATATTATTTGCTCCCACACCTCCGTCTGATAACACATTGGAAACATTTAATACTAATTGGGAACCAATCGTATTGGTTTGAAATCTCATTTTCAGATTTTCAGCATTCAATACCAATGATTCTCCAGTATTGATATTTCCATCCTGAAGAACCATTTGTTTGGCATCAATGCTTACGGTCCCCTCCGCAATTAAATCACCATTATTTTGCACATAATCAGAATCTATAAATATATCTTGTGCTAAAGTTGTACCTTTATTCACCCAACTTTGATAAGAATTATTCCTATCGTTACCAAATTTAGCCTGACCGGGTATTTGCAATGTAGCAAAGTTCGTAAAGTTTTCCAGATTTGGTGCAACCTTATTATCCCAAACAGCCTGACCTTCAACCTTACTATAAACGCCACTTCCCAAAAATGTTTCCTTACCCAACTTGAGATTTCTGTGAATAGAAAGGCTATTAGCATTTACTGACAACAACTCAGATACCCTCATAGCATCCTTGATAAACACTTTGTCGCTATTAAGAGTTAAATCCGTAACCGTTACAGGAACTTCAGTATTGAGATATGCATCAATTACTAGAAAATGATAATGTAGATTAACGGTCACTTCTGCCGCCGGATCTTCAACAAAAAATATTTTGCGTCTATCGATTAAATCTGCCCCAGTAGTTTTATAATTATTAGCCCAAGCGACACTGTATGACTTCACACCTCCAGTGAACCTCTCAACTGACTCTTGAACTATATTGGTAACCACAAGGACTCCATTAGTACTACCCAAGTTAAGGCTTAAATTTTGTGAATCTAATACAGCATTTGTACTCCCAATAAGATGTTCAGTTTCAATCCGGATACCACCTTCAGCTCTTATCCTCGCATTTCTAAGATCTAAATTCTTTGCTTTAACTCTTACTAAACCCGCTTGCGTTTTACTCTCGTTATTTTCTAAATCAGGAGTGGGCAATTCCGAGAAAGGAAGCCTTGAAACTACATTCGTAATCCTAAACCCATAATACGAGTCGTTAAATGTTGTCGACCTCTGCTCACCTCTAGAAAAATCTTGAAATTCCGGAACATAATTACCAGGTGTACCATTCTGGAATTCAGCAGGCGTATATCTAGTTACCACAAAATTTTGAGGCACACCAAAATTTTTGCTAGCTGTCTCTCTAGAATTTACTAGCAAACCATTTGCTGCATATGCCACATTAGGCTGCTCATCAATAATATATATTGAACCTGTATCATTAACACCGTGGATTACATTTGTGATACCCTCGGGAACTGTAAACCCGGCGACCGCGCCCAAGTAGAACCTCTCCGGACTACTACCCGCTGGAGCATACATAGAAACAAATTTTCCGTCATACATTACTTTATCTGAACCTGTATTTTTTAATAAAATACCTTGATAAGTCTCATGATACTCATTGTCACCAACTAGAATAAAAGAAGTGCGAAAAGAAGACTGGTAACCGCTACCTCCAATCAATCCATCCCATAAAGCGTACTGACCATAAGGAGGAGTATATTTACCGGTCAGCGAATAAGGCGATGCTATTTCCTGCCAAAGCAATTCACCAGGTGCAATAAATGAATAAAAATCACCAAAACCAAAAACACCTGCAGGAGTTGAGCCATTATAATTTGCTCCCACTCTTAATCCCCAAAAAATATCTCTAACTCCCCAGTCCTGCTTTACCAGCAATGTCCCTGCTCCTCCTGGATTTGATGAAAATCTTCTTTGCTGATAAGGCCCAAGCGAACCGTTAAGATAATTTAAATTGTAACCCCATGCCAATGGCTGACCAAAGTCATTTAACCCATTAGGATGATCAAAATTAGGACCAGATTTGATCTCAATACCCCCTCGCACTAAATTCACATCATCACCCTCCAAATCCAGTACCCCCGCATTCTCAGCTGAGATCAAACCTTTATTAATAATCCTTTCAGCATTTATCCTCACACTTCCGGTAGAAAACTCATCACTTATACTAATAATTTTACCAGTTGAATGATTATGAAATACTTTTGCTTTTTTAGGGTCAAAATCAACACCTTGATTTTCAGTTTTAAAAGTGCTGAATTCGAAATCTTTTCGAATATTTATCGTTCCTGAATTTGTGAAATACTTTGTATTGAAAAAATAAAATGGAACATTGTCAGGCGTAGCAGCATTTATAAGCCCCCGATTTTCAACTTTTTCCGCATTTACATATGGAGCTTCTTCCAAAATGGAATTATTCAACCATACAGAACCTTTAGAATTATCGTCACCGCTTTTAGTACTCTGACCAGACACAGAAACTACGCCACCACTGATCGCCATGCCCAACAAAAGAGACATAGACCATCGAACTAATTTGAGTAGATTTAACATTTTTGTGCCTCTTTATTCGCCAGAATATATTTGGTTCTCAAGATCTCGAATTGTTTGGCTGTTTGGAAAAACCATGGGCTCACTCATCGAGCCATCATAGTGCCCCCAAACCCAGCCGGGCCCTTGATTTTCCTCGTTCAGGAAAAATGTCGGGTTCAGATCCCAGTGGATGCCGATCTTGTTGAAGCCTATCACCATGTTGCCGGATGCCTGAATAACGCCTGGCCCATTCAGACCCAGCGTCTGAAGCCCGTTGATGGCGTTGTTGTCGATCGCCGCCGGCGGAACGTTGGTCGAGGTGACCGTCGACGGGGCATTCATAGCGCTGAACAGGATGTCCGGCTGCGTGAAAAATTTGATGAACGTGCCGGTCTTTCGGACGCCCTCCGTCACGTAATCCATCTCGTACTGGAAGGACGGCAGTGCCGCATTGGTCGCGGCCTGTGAGGAGTTCGGGATGATGTAAGTAAACGTCTGCTCCTCCAGACTGGGGAAGCGGTAATCCTTAAGGAAACGATTAGCCGAATAATTCGTCGTCACGAGCGAGTCTCCCTGCATGCGGAAGTAGCGAATCTTGTCGATGCCCCCCAGCAACATGGTGTTGGTCTGCAATACAATCGGGAAGGCCAGATAGGCATGGTTGGTGCTTTGCCAGACTTCATCCTCCATCACGCCGACAAAGTTGGTGATGGCCCCGCCGCCGGCCCCAAGTCCGCCGCCCTGCCCCGGCAACGCG